>Ga0182027_10014231_pt1 | contig 11028 bp, 7 predicted proteins | sample 712E1DmetaG_FD_121300 | JGI IMG/M metagenome (GOLD analysis project Ga0182027, IMG submission 121300) | Permafrost microbial communities from Stordalen Mire, Sweden - 712E1D metaG (Illumina Assembly) | ecosystem: Environmental > Terrestrial > Soil > Wetlands > Permafrost | place: Sweden...
AGTCACGAGCCAATTCGGCGAGATGTTGTTCACCCATTTCGGCGTCTCCGGCCCCATCATCCTCACCCTGAGCAAAACCTATGCAACCCTGGCCGATAAAAGCCTCGTAGAGGTTTCGATCAACCTCAAACCGGCGTTGACACGAGAGCAACTCAACGAACGACTTATAGCTGATTTCGCACAGCCCAAGCGCTTCAAGAACTATCTGCCCGACCTGCTCCCGCGCACGCTGATCCCAGTATTCATTTACCTAACCCGTATTCCTGAAGAGACACCCCTGAACAGCATAACCAGTCAACAAAGAAAACGGATTATCGATCTATTACTAGATTTTCGTATGAAGATAACCGAAGCGAGAGCGTCGGATGAAGCAATCGTGACTGCCGGGGGAGTTTCAATCAAAGAAATTGATCCCAGAACCATGGAATCAAAAATAGTGTGCGGCCTCTATCTTTGCGGCGAAGTGATAGACATAGACGCCATAACTGGGGGGTTCAATCTCCAAGCCGCCTTCTCAACCGGCTGGGTAGCAGGCGAAAGCGCGGCGTCATCAGACAGCGTTTAAGGACTTCCCGCTATCCGAACAGTCACGGCGACTGTCTTGACGCCGGGCGTATCTACCCCTGGCGGGGTCAACAGTTTGACCTGCTGCGTGAATGTCTGTTTGCGACCGGATAGTTGTATCGCCTCAGTTTCGACGTTATCCAGATTCTCCAAACTGGCGGCCCGACCGACAAGCGCAACCGTTCGAGGCTGAGTATCAATTCCAACCACCCTTAATGGAATAGTCGGCTGCCCCTGAACGTTCGGAATGACGTAAGCCAATTTCTTAGAAGGAACTTCCAGCAGCGCCATGTTCAGATGAGCCTGACGCGGCACAATCTCCAGCCCTTTGATCTCTTTGCCGTTCTTATCCATTGCGAGTATAGGAAAATCTCCTGTAATCTCCTTTTCGCCGATCTTGCTCGGAGATACGGACATGACCAACGCGCTTACCGCATTTAGGCTCTGCTTCGATCCATAGACCGTGGCCCTATCGGGCGAAATAACGGGAGGAGCAAAACGATAACCTTCAGGAGGGGTTCCCTCGAAACTCGCGTCCAGCTTCATTTCCTTATATGCCTTATCCGCAAGCGTGACATTCACCATGACCGGGTCTGATTTTGCTCTCAATACCCCCGCGAACGGCTCCGCAAGCCTTGCAATCACGCGAACGGTGTATTGCCCGGGCGAGTAACCGCGCAAACTGACGCGAGCCGATATCTCATTCTCATCACCGCTCATGGCATTAACGTCTTCAGCATGTCCCTCGACCGTCACATTCACGGTCTTCGGCATGCTGGTAACCACACAATCCGGGCTTATACCTCTGACTCTCAGAGGCACGGTGAACACTTTACTGAACGAATTCTTATGATTCTGAATGTCGCTGGTCGCCTGAAAATTGTTGACGTAGAACCAGAGGAATATCGAGGCAATCAAAGCCAATAGTTTGTAGCCGAAGTTTTGCCTTATCATTCCGGTTTATGCTCCGATGAAGCTCCCGGTCTCATGCGGGAGAAAGCGTTCGATACAGTTCGCCGGATTTGAAGCATTCCCTCTTTCATCTCAACGGCTTCCAGAGTCTCAAGCAGTTTGGCGTGAACCTGTTCAGGTTCCAATCCGCGAAGAAGCGCGCCTTCGAGCGATAGAGAGATCATCCCGGTCTCCTCGGACACCACGAGAACAACCGCATCGCTCTCTTCGGAGACGCCGAGGGCGGCTTTGTGTCTGGTGTGAATCATGGTTCCGAGTCGGGGACTGTCGCTCAAAGGAAGCGTACAACTCGCCGCGACGATTCGGTTGCCTCTAATTATGACGGCACCATCATGCAATGGACTTCCAGGGTGAAAAATGGTGCGAAGTAGTTCAGCCGAAACAAGGGCGTCCATACGACGCCCATTGGCGATGATATTGTCCAGGCCGACCTCTCTCTCTATCACGATGAGCGCTCCGATCTTGGAAGCCGCCATGTTCGCCGCAACTATGGTCAACTGGTCTACAAGGTCCGTGATATCCTCACGCCTGAGCATGGTAAATCCGCGCCCAAGAAAATGCAGCCGACCGATTTCCTCCAGCGCGTTTCGGAGTTCCGGGAAGAAGAGAATAACCAAAGCAACCGGCCCGAGAGGTACGAAAATATCAATAAGCCATTTGAGCGTTCGCATATGCAAGAGACTGCTCAGGAATGCAAGCAGGAAAAATACCCCCAGCCCCCACAAGATTTGCCAGGCCCGGGTTCCTTTGACGAGCATGATTAGTTTGTAGAGAATGAAGGCGACCACGATTACGTCGAAAGCATCTGAGGCATGCACAGCCGTAAACGTGCCGATCAGTTTTTCGAACCACTCGTGCATTGTCTCCACCAAATCTACTTATACCGGCGTAGCCGGAACCAAAGAGAACTCGGTGTTTCGGGAGACTTGCTCCCGAAACGGAATATCTCAGGTTTCGGGAACAAGTTTCCCGAAACACCACGATTCTTCTGACGCGTTTTGCAAAGAAGCGCAGGCAACCAGTGACCAAGAGGTGAATTTCACACGCGACAAAGCAGTCGCGCCTCTTATGTCTATGTCAAAGTATAACATAGTGGATATGCAGGGTCAACGAGAGAAACACTTAGTCTTGGCGAATAGAAATTGAGCAAAAATGGGACTGTCCCATTTTTGCGAAGCAAAATAGTGGACTGTCCCCCTTTTGCAGAGAGAATAACACTAATCGTAAGCTCTTAAGTCCGATTCGATCGGGGTCAGTCCCAATTTTTCACTTACTTCGCGGCGCGAAAAAAAGGACAGACCCCTTGGATTTCACTATTACTGATCAGAGTCAGTCAAATTCGATAACTGTCGGCTTCCAGTCTAGCTTTTTTAAGACATCCAGATAGTCTTGCGGAGACATCTGATCTGCGGTCTTCCCGGCCAGGGTGATTGCGATTCCTTCAAGAATGTTCGTCGCGAATACCCGCCCGTCGAACTGGAGCGTTGATGTCACTATCCTTTTGACCTTTCGCGCCTTAAGGTTCTCTATATCTGCTTCTGTAAGCGTGTTGGTCAATATCGTCTTGCCCGCCAGCGCGCCGGACTCCGGCGGCGGCATGTATTTGCCGATTATTTTGTAGTCGCCCGCGATCACGTCCGCCCATCGGAAGTGGCTTTCATATTTGGGGGTAATAGTGTCCTGCTTCTCGCCGGTGGGATAGAGCCATTTGAACGGCACGGTGCAGATTATCGGAAGCAGCATCCTCGCTACAAACTGGATTTGCCCCCATGTCTTGAGAGGCAGAGGCACGCCGATGCCGAACATCAAATCTCCATAGATGACATTCGGGCTTAGCTTGCTGAGCGACTCGGCCATCCCGAATCTGTCCACGGCGCAGACCATCAGGACATTACTCTTAGAAAAATCCACTACCTTTTCGCGCTGCATCCATTCCACAGTCTCGCGTTCCAGCGTGTTCTTGATGCCGCTGCCATCGACTATCGGTGTCTTCTTGGCATTGGACGCCAGCCGTGCCGCGTCTCTAATGGTATAGCGTCTCTTTCCGGCGTACAGATAGAGGTCTATCCCGCCCAGACAGATGGCATCCACATTCCCGTCAAGCTCACGCACCATTTGCGCGAACTTCTCCATATCGCCATTGGTCCCAATCCTGGCGATTTCGAACTCTTCGCCCAGAAGAGTAGTATGAACAGTCTTATCGCCCCTGGGCGACCCAAGGCTAACGCTTACAACTTTTTTCGTAATATTCCTCCAAACCCGGCGCAACCGGAACAAGAAAGCGATTTTGGTGTTTCAGTAGTCCGTTCCCTCGCCCCGACTTATGTCGGAGGGTTATGGTGAGGGCGCTAACGCAGCTTCTAAGCAGCATTGAACCTTGCAACAACATTTCAACACCCACACTCTTCCTATTTAACCTCGATTAATGAAATTCCTTCCTGATAAGAGTGACTGAGGAAAACGGTGGAGGAAAACCAGGCAAAAAAGAACCCCGAGCACGCATGCTGTTCGGGGCGAACATTAAAAGGAAGAAAGTGTAAAATGGTTTCTGCTCTATTCAATTATCGGCAGACACTCCACGAATCTTCAGATTCATCGCTAATGTGATGGGCGTCAATTTTGCTTGAAGACAACTCAGCCTTATGGTATACTTGCTTGGAGATTCGCGATGTAAACATATACATGGGGGTGCGTGCATGATAGCAGTTTGTGCTAGAAAAGATCTATACCACGGTGTGCAGACAGTCAGCAGGGCAATCGCCGGCAGAAGCGCCTGGCCGATATTGAACAATGTCCTAATCTGCGCCGAAGATGGAAATCTGAGGCTGACGGCATTCGACCTCGAATTAGGTATGGAATGCATGGTCCCCGCTACCATTCAGCAACCCGGCTCTCTCACAGTTCCGGCAAAGATGCTCACCGAAGTGCTGGCCACTCTCCCAGAAGCAGACGTGCAAATTTCTATGAACGACCAGAACGCGGTGAACGTAAAATGTGAGAAATCAGACTATACTATTCTAGGCTTGCCCGCGGAAGAGTTCCGCCCGCTGCCCGAAGTCCCCGGCGACCGAAGTTTCGAGATTGCCCAAAAGATTCTCCGCGAAGTAATCAGACAGACTATTTTCGCCGTCTCCCCGGACGAATCCAGAGCCATCCTGACCGGCATCCTGATGATTCTCAACGGCAGCGACATCAAGTTCGTGAGCACCGATACCTACAGGCTCGCGGTCCGAAACTCCAACGTCTCCAACGCGACCGGTGAAGCCACCTGCATAATCCCCAGGCGAGCGCTGGATGAAGTTAGTCGCTTACTGGAAGATAAGGATGAGCCGGTCACGATCTTCATAGCCGACAGCCAGATCAAGTTTGTCGTGGACGGCGTCGTCATAGTTTCGAGATTGATCGAAGGCCAGTTCCCCAATTACGAGCGCGTTATTCCGGGCGAATATCAAAAGAAGCTCACCGTCCCGACCGAGGAATTTCTTTCTAAGGTTCGCCGAGCATCCATCGTTGCGAGGGAGAACGCCAACCGCATATTACTTCACACCGAGGACGATAAGCTGGTGCTAACCGCCCAAAGCGGCGATGTAGGCAAGGCCTATGAGGAACTCGAAGTCGTCAAAGAGGGCGATGATATGGAAATTGCGTTCAACGCGAAATATCTCACCGAGTTCCTCAGCGTGATCGGCACCGACGGAGTCTTCCTTGAGCACGCCGGCGGCGCTAGCGCCGGGCTACTGAAGCCGGTCGGCGAAGATGACTACCTCTACGTCCTCATGCCCATGCAGACGATGTAGGCAACTATCGGCATTTAAGTCGGCGGCGGTTCTTCAGTGCAAACCGCCGCCGATCATGGCTCTGGATGAATCGGGATGCTTGCCCAGGATAATGCATGGAACGCTGATCCCAGATGTAATCTCCAACAGCGCCTAATGGCAGCCCCGACTTTACAATCCAGCAAAGGACTTACCTGCAAGAAAATGCCCTATCAAATAAGTAAGTCACAGAAGAAAAGAACCGTTTCCAAGTCCCCCAAGTTTCGCAACCGAAGGCTGGTTGTCGGAATATCCATCGTGGTACTGATCGTGGGGATCTTATACTACCTCTGCACGCCCCCACAGACACCGCCACATTTCGCTTCTCCCGAAGAGCGGGATAGGCTGGCGAATGACCTCGACAGTCGGGCGCGAGCGTTCGTGCAGACCGCGCACAACTCACCGGCGACGGCATCATTGGAGGTGAACCAGAACGAGGCGAATGCGTATCTCCAGTCCTCTCAAAGAATCCAATCCGAGCTTCAATCCAAGGGCGTTTCCGATGCATCGATATCTTTCCATCAAGACAGCATCGTAGCCAGCGCCTCCGTTCCTATTCGAGGCGTGAACGTACCCGTCACCGTCACCGGCAGGCTGGTTCAGAACAATGGTTCAACAACCTTCAAGATCGATCAAGTCGAAGCCGGACGCCTCGGCGTTTCTGGATTAGTACCAGGCAATGTCACCTCTGATATCGAAGGCCTGGTGAACAGAGGATTATCCACGCTCCCCACCTCTCAGGTCTCCGTTAGCGACGGCAAACTGGCAATGACCGCCAAACGATAATCCTCGCGAATGGTAAGTCCAAGGGGTCTGTCCTTTTTTTTCGCAAGCGAAAAAATTGGGACTGACTCCCAACCGCTAAACATCAATCTCATCAGTTGCGAACTCGTTGCATTCACGAGTAATTAGGACTATAATCCTATCATGCAAATACTTATGAATTACGGAAAAACAGGGCTGCCGATAGATTTTCCGGATGACTGGGATATCACCGTCATCAAGAAGAAACCCATGCCCGTGCTGTTCGACCCCGAAGATGCTATGAACAAAGCCCTCTCAAACCCCGTCAACTCCGGTTATCTTGGCGCGGAAGCTATCGGATGTCACACCGCCTGTATTCTGATATGCGACATAACCCGTCCCGTGCCCAACTCGGATGTTCTCCCCGTGGTGATTCGCGAATTACTCAGCGCGGGCCTGAAATTCGAGAATATCACAATTCTAATCGCCACTGGCCTTCACCGCCCGAACGAGGGCGATGAACTGAGAGAACTCGTAGGCGATAAGTGGGTTCTGGACAACGTCCGAGTGCTCAATCATTACGCGCGCAACGATGAGGATCACAAATCCCTCGGCACGACAAAGCGTGGAATCCCGGTAAAAATCGACCGCCGATTCGTAGACGCCGACCTTCGTATTGTAACGGGCCTCGTAGAGCCGCATTTCATGGCCGGATATTCCGGGGGCAGGAAACTAATCCTCCCCGGCATCGCTCACGCGGAGACCATCATGCGCTTTCACAGCGCCGGCATGCTCGAAGATCCAAATGCCGCGAACTGCGTGCTAAACGGAAATCCGCTTCACGAAGAACAGCTACAGGTCGCCGAAATGCTCGGCGATGTGCTGGCCGTGAATGTGGTCATAGACGACCGCCGCAGGCTGTCATTCGTAAACTATGGTGAGATAAAAGCCAGTCACCTGGAGGCCGTAAAGCACCTGGATAAATATGCTCAAGTACCGATAGATAGAAAGTTCAACACGGTAGTCACCAGCGCGGCGGGTTACCCATTGGATAAGACCTATTACCAGACCATAAAAGGAATGGTCGCGGCAATGGACATCTTAGTCCCCGGAGGCGACATGTTCATTGTCTCCGAATGCTCCGAAGGCATGGGCTCTCCGGAATTCGTGGAGGCTCAAACCCGACTGTCAGCCCTTGGCGCGGAAGAATTTCTGAAGAGTCTCCTATCAAAATCAAGCGCCTCCATCGACGAGTGGCAAACGGAGATGCTGCTGAAAGCCCTGAAAAATGGCAACATCCACATTCATACCACGGGACTCTCAAAATCAGACCTGGCGCTGACCGGAATCGCAAACGTCGATTCCCTGGACGCAGCCATCAAAGCCAGCGTAGAAAGATCAGCCGACAAATCCATCGCCGTAATACCCGAAGGACCGTATGTGATTCCCACGCACACCGCCTAACCCTGCGCAGCCGGAAGAAAATCGTGGTGTTTCGGGAGACTTGCTCCCGAAACCTGAGATTTGATAATTGGAGGGTTGATCACTTTGATGAGTGAAGAGTACAGATGCACATCTCAGAACGCATTCATGGACGAGATCATAACCCGTGAGGAACGCATCTTTGGGTTAGCTACCGTACATCAGAGTGTCAAGCAGCATTTCGCATACCTGGAACGGTTTACCGAGGCAAGTTGGGATAAGGCGTTCGTGGAGTATCTTCCCCTGGTAGAACGGAAACAGAACCTCTACGATTACTACCGAGTACTGAAGAGATTTATCGCCATGTTGGAAGACGGCCATACCAATGTGCATTTCCCGCCATCTATCAAGGACTCGTTGGATCACCTGCCGATTAGGCTGGATGTTGTGGAGGGTGAGTGGGTCGTTGTGCAGCGGTTTCCCACAGAGGACGTGCTTACAGAAGACATTCCTCCTGGATCGATTTTGGAATCAATTGAGGTCGAATCTCCATCCGAGTATTTCGCCAGGGAGTTCTACCCATATCTCGCAGCCGGTCGTCAGCAGAGCAAGCGCACAATACTCGAATTGGCGCCAATGTATCGGAGAGATATGAAGCTAAGGATGCGATTCCGCTATCCTGATTGTTCGTCGCATGATCGGGATGTGACGGCGAATCGATCAACGGTTCAGTGGACTGAGAAATTATCACAAAAGTATTTGCCTGCGTGGACTCGAGGTGAGAGGCTATTGTCCACTGAACTTGCGCCGGGAATACACTATCTATCCTTCCCATCTTGCGAGCCTGAGAACGAGACTAGGCTAATTGGCATCCTGGAATCTTGGAGTTCCAAGTGGCCGAACGGCGTGATCCTGGACATTAGGCACAATGGCGGTGGATCTACACCCGAAGAATTGGTACGGCACTTAATCTCCAGTCCGACTAAGGGGTATACCGTGCTCAGTCGATGGTCGATTTCGTATGTCACCGCGTGCTTTCAGTGGATTGAGTCTGCTGACAAGCGCATGCAATTACTGAAGGATTTTGGACTGTGTAATCATTTCTCCCCGGAGTGGTATTTGAGTGACGGCGGAGAGACGGTCATCACACCGGCTGAGATTCATTACGATGGCCCCCTGGCAATCCTGACTGGCCCAATGACAATCAATGCGGCGGAAGATTTGGTGGTTTTGCTAAAGCAGGCGGGGCGCGGAACGGTGATTGGAGACAGAACATTCGGTTCGACCGGTCAGCCTTATATGTTCACCTTGCCTGGGGGTGGCAGGGGACTAGTGTGCACGGTTAATTGCCGCTTCGCAGATGGAACCGTGTTCATAGGCGTGGGATGCGAGCCGGATATTCCAGTCACTCCCACAATTAAAGGGATCATGGAAGGCCGCGATGAAGTGCTGGATGCGGCTTTGGACAATTTGCAGGGTATATCACCCGAAATCAAGAAAGGCGATCATGGTGTTTTTCGGGGTTAGCCAGTCAACCCCGAAAGCATTCGGGGCTGATGAAGGACAAAAACCAATGCTGAACTGTAGGGGCGGGCCTGTCCGACGACTCGTCCTCCGTAGCTTTAGCGAAGGAGGAAGCCTTGGCGGAGTGGGGTCTCCGTGCCCGCCCACAAATCATTGGTGTTTCGGTCCGCCTAAGGCGGACCGAAACCTGAGATTTGAGAGTTTCGGGAGCAAGTCTCCCGAAACACCACGATTTTCTCTTTGACTTACAAATGACTTCAGTCTTTGTGCCCAAATAGGTGACAAAATGAACTCACTAACATTGCTCCTAATCGCGATTTGCGCTTTCGCGCTTGCTTATCGGTACTACGGGGCGTTTCTGGCTGCGAAAGTTGCCGTGCTCGATGCTAAGAAGAAGACTCCCGCATACGAATATCGAGACGGCAAGGACTATCACCCGACTAACAAATATATCCTCTTCGGCCACCATTTCGCCGCCATCGCGGGAGCGGGGCCGCTCATTGGGCCGGTGCTGGCGGCTCAGTACGGCTACCTGCCCGGCGCGCTGTGGATTCTCATAGGCGCGATCTTCGCGGGGGCGGTTCAGGACTACATCATCCTCTACGCATCCGTTCGGAACAAAGGAGAATCAATCGCCAAGATTGCTCATCGGTATCTTGGGCCGGTGGCGGGATGGTGTACTGCATTCGCGGTGCTTTTCATTATCATAGTCGCTCTGGCCGGGCTTGCCGTCGCCGTGGTCAATGCACTTCAAGAAAGCTCGTGGGGCGTCTTTACGATTGCCTGCAGCATCCCGATAGCGCTCCTGATGGGTCAATGGCTTTACAAAATCAGGCCCGGCAGAGTGACGGAGGCCACCATCATCGGCGTGATCCTCTTGATCGCGGGAGTAGTCTTGGGCAACCCAATCTCTCACAGCGCGATTGGCTCGTGGTTCAAGCTAACGCCGCATACTTTGAAGATCGCCCTGCCCGTCTACGGTTTCATCGCGGCGGTTCTGCCCGTTTGGATGCTGCTCTGCCCCAGAGATTATCTATCGACCTACATGAAACTGGGCACAGTTGGTCTCCTGGCGATTGGAATATTCTTCGTGCATCCTCACCTGGTCATGCCCGCAACGACCCAATATATCCACGGACAAGGCCCGGTGATTCCGGGGCCGGTCTGGCCTTATGTCTGCCTGACAATCGCCTGCGGCGCGATTTCCGGATTTCACACCCTAATCGGCTCGGGGACAACGCCCAAGATGATAAGCAACGAAGCGGATATCCTGCCCATTGGATACGGCGCAATGCTCGTGGAAGGCTTCGTCGGCCTCCTGGCCTTGATCGCCGCCTGCACGCTTCAGCAGAATGATTATTTCGCGATCAACGCCGACCCGGCGAAGTTTCCGCTCTTCAGCGCCCACGTTCACGACCTGCCCGCCCTCACAAAGATGGTCGGCGAGGCAACTCTGGTCGGACGAACCGGCGGCGCGGTGACGCTGGCGGTCGGGATGGCGCGAATATTCAGCGGCCTGCCGGGGATGAAGGGCCTGATGGCATATTGGTATCACTTCGCCATCATGTTTGAGGCGCTCTTTATCCTGACCACCATCGACACCGGCACCAGGGTGGCAAGATTCATCCTCCAAGAGATGCTCGCCCCAATCTACAAGCCGCTCTCAAAGGGCGCCTGGCTTCCAGGCGTGATTTTGACCAGTTTCATAGTGAGTTACGCGTGGTACTACTTGCTGCAAGGCGGCACGGTCAGAACGATCTGGCCGATGTTCGGGATTGCGAATCAACTCCTGGGGGTAATCGCGCTAGCGGTAGGCACGACCTTCATCCTGCGCCGATCAGCCAAGCGAGCATACGCTCTCACCACATTCTTCCCGTTTCTCTTCATGGCGGTCACGGTCATGACCTCGGGCGTCCAATTCACGGAAGCCGTAATGAAAGCCGCCCAGCCGGATTATCTGAAGGCCGGACTTACGGCAATCATGATG
>Ga0182027_10014232_pt1 | contig 11028 bp, 13 predicted proteins | sample 712E1DmetaG_FD_121300 | JGI IMG/M metagenome (GOLD analysis project Ga0182027, IMG submission 121300) | Permafrost microbial communities from Stordalen Mire, Sweden - 712E1D metaG (Illumina Assembly) | ecosystem: Environmental > Terrestrial > Soil > Wetlands > Permafrost | place: Sweden...
ATTCTCACGTACAACCGCGGGCGCAAGACAGGACTCGCCGACGGCATCGTCATCACGCCGTCACACAATCCGCCACATGACGGCGGGTTCAAATACAATCCCCCAAACGGCGGGCCGGCGGAATCCGTCGTCACCGCCTGGATCGAAGCGAAGTCGAATGAATTTCTTGAGAGAGACCTTCTGGATGTTAAAAGGATTCCTTTCGAGAAGGCCCTTCGCGCTAGCACGACAGCGCCGTCAGAGGACCGGTATTCCGCCCCTTTATCGTCCTGAGCGAAGTCGAAGGATCTCTAATGGCCGGAACTGTGCCTACTGAGTTCGACCACTGCCTCCTTGACGCCCGGATTGCGTTAGCTACATACTCCCGAAACTCTTTGCTTTATCAGGCGACACGCCTTCATTATGGCTCCTGTGTGGATTGCACCATTTCGATGAGTTCATTGGCGAGATGTTGGGCCCGGATTCGGACGCATAGTCTTGGCCGGTTGGTGTTGCTCAGCATCGTCGTCGGGATTGTGGCGGGATTTGGAGCGTTGTTGTTTAACTTTGTGCTCGATTACGCCAACCAGACGATGATGGTCCGCGCGGTCGGGTATGAGCTACCAAAACCCGGCGGCGAAGGTGCGACTGTGTATCCCTCCCCTCCGGCTCGGCGGTGGTTGTTGTTCCTCGTTCCCGCGCTCGGCGGACTACTTTCGGGTGTGCTCGTCTTTTCGTTGGCACCCGAGGCGGAAGGTCATGGCACGGATGCGATGATCGCGGCGTTCCATCACAAACGGGGCGTGATTCGCAAACGGATTCCGTTCGTGAAGACCATCGCGTCGGCGTTGACGATTGGCAGCGGCGGGTCGGCGGGACGCGAAGGGCCGATTGCACAGGTGGGCGCGGGGTTTGGGTCGGCGTTGGCCACGTGGTTGAAAATGAGCGATCGTGAGCGGCGACTGCTCATGCTAGCCGGCGCGGGCGCGGGGATTGGCGCGGTGTTCCGTGCGCCGTTGGGCGGGGCGCTGTTTGCGACGGAGGTGTTGTATCGGGAAATGGAGTTTGAGTCGGCCGCATTGGTGCCGGCCTTTGTGGCCGCCATCACGTCGTATTCGATCTATTGCGGGGTCAGCGGCAAGTGGGGCGCGATTTTCTCCATCCCGAATCTGCAATTCAATCATCCGTTGGAGTTGCCGCTGTATGTCGGGCTGGGATTGATCTGCGCGCTGATGGGCACTGTGTACGTGAAGGTGTTTTACGGGGTGCGCGATCATGTATTCCATAAGATTCCCTTGCCCAAGCATGTGAAACCGGCGTTGGGCGGGTTGGCCGTCGGGGCGATTGGTTTTTTTATGCCACAAGTGTTGGGCATGGGTTACGGGTGGGTGCAACTGGCGATGGATGGACATCTGGCTTTGTCGCTGGTCATCGGAATTGCCGTGGTGAAAATTCTGGCGACAGCATTGACGATCAGTTCGGGCGGCAGCGGCGGCGTGTTTGCGCCGTCGATGGTGATCGGCGGGATGACGGGCGCGGCGGTGGGCACGGTGTTTCACACCTGGATGCCGGCGGTGGTGACGCAGCCGGCGGCGTTTGCGTTGGTGGGCATGGCCGGTTTTTTTGCGGGTGTGGCGAAAGCGCCCGTGTCGTCGCTGATCATGGTTTCGGAAATGACGACCGGCTATGGCCTTCTGACGCCGCTGATGTTGAGCACGGCCATCGGCTATCTACTGACGCCGAAAAGAATCTCGATCTACGAAAATCAGGTGGATTCACGGCTCGACTCGCCCGCACACGAAGGCGAGTTTCTCATAGATGTGCTCGAACGAATTGAAGTCAAAGACGCGCTGCCCTCCGCTGCCAACCCGGTCACCTTCCGCCGCGAAACGCCATTGTCCGAAATCCTGGAAGCCGTCTCGACGAGCACGCAGCACGTGTTTCCCGTCCTGAATGCCGACGACACGATGGCCGGCGTCATCTACTTCGACGACATCCGGGTATTTTTCACAGAACGCGGCCTGCCACCCCATGCGGTCGTCGCGCAAGATCTGCTGGCTCCCGTGGTGACGGTGGTGTCGCTGGATGAAGACGTCTCATCGGCGTTGCGAAAGTTTCGCACGACGATGCGCGAAGAACTGCCGGTCGTTGCCACGCATGATTCCAAGCGCGTCGTCGGCGTTCTGAGCCGTCATCATGTGCTGGTGGCCTACCAGGACCGCGTCATCAAGCAGCGGACGAAAAAGTTGACCGACTGACAGCCAAAAGGTGCCCGATGTACTGGCACCGAAGTGGTGTTGGGACTCTGTGGGCTTGTGATTAGCAGTCTTTGTCTGTGTAGAAGTGCTGCGCAACTTCTTGAACTTGGGATCTGACTCTGTCAATCTCCGCTCCGGTGAGCCGGTTCCTCCATGAGGAGAGTTGTTAGACTACCAGAATGATGCCCAAGCGCACAATTCTAAGTCTTGTCCCATTCAGGAGAGAGGCATTTGTTTCGTTACTGCTGGTGGCGTTTCAAGCGGCGTCTCAAACACAGCCACCGAATGTTCCGGCAACCGAGCTGGTGCGCCAGACGGTGGCGCATGAACTGGCAGCGGCCAATGCGAGCGGCCACTATAGGTACCGGATTGACGAACAGACGCCGCGCGGCTCGGAGACCCGCGATATGGTCGAGACGCGCAAATGGTTGATCGGCCGTCTGGTTCTCAAGAACGGTCAACCGCTTCCTCCCGCACAGAGACAAAGAGAGGATGAACGCTTGCGCGACCTGTTGACGAATCCTGCACATCTGGAGAGATTCCAAATCCAGGCGCACAAGGACGAAGCGCGCGTCCGCCGGATGATCAAGTCATTGACGGAGGCATTCCTTTTTCAGTACGACGGCACGGAAAAGAACGGTTCCGGCCGCGAACTAATTCGGTTGAAATTCCGTCCCCATGCAAGCCTGACCCCGCGTTCCTTGGAACTGCGGGTATTGCAAGGGATGGAAGGTGCGATGCTGATCGACCCTATGGACGAGCGTCTGGTGCGGGTAGAAGCCAAATTGTTTCGAGATGTTGATTTTGGCTGGGGCATCTTCGGCCGTATCCGTCGGGGAGGCAGTTTCTTGTTGGAACAGCAAGGTGTCGGGAATGATCGGTGGGCAATCACTACGTTGTCCATGCACTATACCAGCCGGATCGTTCTGTTTGTGAATACCCGCACTGACTCCGTGAGCAAGGCGAGCAACTTCCACCGCATGTCGAACGATCTGACGTTACAACAGGGGTTGGAACTGTTGCTGAACCCGCGTTAGGACAATGGGCCGGAGTTCATCGCACAAGCCGCCGCATCATGGCTGTTTTCTCGCTTCTCTTTGAGAAATCGGTGCGGATACGGTAGATTGAAAGTCGATGAAACGAATCACGGTTTTGTTGGCGGATGACCATACGATTGTGCGCGAAGGGATTCGCAGGATTCTGGAGCTGGAAGACGACTTCGAAGTCGTCGGCGAAGCGGAAAACGGCCGCCAGGCGGTCGACTTGGTCAAAAAACTCCGTCCTGCAGTAGTCGTCATGGACATCGCGATGCCGTTGCTCAATGGTTTGGAAGCCACCCGTCAGATTCTCGAAGCCGTCCCCACCACCAGAATACTCATTCTCACGGCGCACAATGATGACGCGTATGTCAAAAACGCAACGGCGTCGGGTGCCGTGGGATTTCTGCTCAAACACGCCTCCGCCCACGTTCTGTCCAAGGGGATTCGGGAAGTCAACAAGGGGCATATCTTCTTCGGCCCGTTCATTGTGAAGCTTCTTCCCGAACGCGAGCGAAAATCGTTGGATCGAGCCGGACGGCCGAAGCCGCGCAACGCCCGCCTGACTTCGCGCGAGATGGATGTGCTCCAACTGATTGCCGAAGGCAACGCCAACAAGGAAATGGCCGCCGAACTGGGCGTCAGCACCAGGACCGTCGAAAAACATCGCGAGAAGATCATGAGCAAGCTCAACATCCACGACACCGCCGGTCTCACCCGCTACGCCATCAACGCGGGCATCATTGAGAGCAGCGTCCAGTTGACCATCATTTAGCGCCGGAAGCTTTTGGGGTTCTCCGCCTCGCTCCGACTTGTCCCGGTCGCGTCAGGTTTCGATCACCCCATTCCGGCCTGCCGTGTCGGTGTCGGGGCTGGATTCATTTAATCTGGCATGCGTAAAACACCCCATAGCAACCGTACGGTTACCCGCGCTATTTTAGCATAATGAACACAACAACTAACAACGAAAGGAAGAGCATGACCAAGAACAATAGCGTCGTGGCTATCTACAAATCGCACGCCGAAGCCGAAACTGCCATTAAGGAACTGCAGCAATCCGGTTTTGATATGAAGAAGCTGTCGATCGTCGGACGCGACTATCACACGGATGAACACGTCATTGGCTACTACAATACCGGCGACCGCATGAAGTATTGGGGGAAAATGGGCGCTTTCTGGGGTGGCTTTTGGGGATTGTTGTTTGGTTCCGCGTTCTTTTGGGTTCCCGGTGTCGGGCAGATTCTGGTGGCGGGGCCCCTCGTTGCTTGGATTGTCGGAGCGCTGGAAGGCGCGGTTATGGTGGGCGGTCTGAGTGCGATTGGCGCCGGCCTCTACAGCCTGGGCATTCCCAAGGACAGTATCGTGCGGTACGAAACAGCGATCAAGACCGGTAAATTTGTCCTTATCGTCCACGGTTCCCCGGAGGAAACAGCTCGGGCCCAAGAGGTCATCAAACGCACCAGCCCGGAACTGGCGGAACATCATCAGCCTGAACGCAGCCTCCTCAAAGAGAGCGTCGTGGGAGCAACCGCAGGCCGATAAAACCGCGTTGCAGGGTTTTCAGTGGGGTCATGATCTGAAGAGTGTGACTCCAACCCATGCCAGAGAAATCCTCAACAGCAGCAAGAAGGAGACATTGGAGCACCGTCAGTAATACGCACCAGGGATGAGCCGCTGTCAGACGTTCAAAGTCACCTTAGGCGCGCCGCAGATAATTTAGGCGATGGCAAGCCAACGCCGCCGCGTAAGAAAAATCGAAACAACAAGCAAATCAGACGCAGGACGCACTAATGAACAACCAAACAGCAATTCAACACACTCGTGAACAGATCGCCGTGTGCGCGTATCTGGTATGGGAGAAGGAAGGACGGCCACACGGGCGTCACGAGATCCATTGGTTACAAGCCGAAAAGCAACTCAAGTCGGACTGTGCACAAGATGCCAGTGTGCTGCGCCGCCCGGACCCTGCGGCACCGGCCGAGCCGTCAGTGATCAATCCGTCCCGGCCCAAGCGCCGCAATAATTCCAACCGCTTAGAGGTCGTTGCCTCATGACCGCGCGCCGCGAAACCGAAATCCGGGTCCACATTCCCGCCGGCAAGGATGGGCCAGATGTGCTGGCGTTGTTGGCCGATCATCAACTCTCCACGTTGACCCGCAGTTGTTGTGCTGACCGCGAGGGACTGCTGCTGTTGTTGACCACCATTCGGCCGGAGGAAGTCCAGCAGGTGCTCGAAGCGGCCGGTTACCACTGCCACGCGCATCCCGTGGTGTTGATCGGGCCGACGACATACCGGCTTGGCGTGGCCGCCCGTCTGTTGGCGGAGTTGGGACAGCAGGGTGTGGATATTCGCTATTCGTACCTATCTTCCATCGCGCCTGAACGGTGTTTTGTGGTCGTCGAGACCTCGAACGATGAGCGGGCGATGGAGATTGTAGCCGCGGCTGCTTGAACGCGCGGTGGCAGCAAGCAGGCCAACAACCAAAGAAAGGAACCAGAACAATGTCTGAGAAAAACACAATCGTCGCGATTTACAACACCCACACGCAGGCCGAAGCGGCGTCAAGGAGTTGCAAACGTCCGGCTTCAACATGAATCAACTGTCCATCGTCGGTCGCGATTACCACACCGAAGAACACGTCGTCGGGTACTACAACGCCGGCGACCGGATGAAATACTGGGGCAAGCTGGGGGCGTTTTGGGGCGGACTGTGGGGGCTGCTTTTCGGTGCGGCTTTTTTCTGGGTTCCCGCCATTGGCCCGCTGCTGATTGCCGGGCCTCTCGCCAGCGCCGTCGTCGGCGCGCTTGAAGGCGCGGTGGCGGTCGGCGGCCTTAGCGCCATCGGGGCCGGGTTGTACAGCATCGGCATCCCGAAGAACAGCGTGCTCAAGTACGAGACCGCCCTGAAAGCGGGCAAGTTTGTACTGGTCGCGCATAGCACGGAGCAGGACGTCTCCAAGGCCAGAGAGATCATCAAAACCACCAGTCCGCATGAGTTCGAAGAACATCACGGCTAAACCATCAAGAACACGCATTATTTAAAAAGGAATGGAGATCACGATGAAGACATTGAGATGGAACGGACGGGCGAACGGCTGCGCATCAATTGGCAGATGGCCGGCCATCATGCTGATTTCAGTGGGAATGCAAACTGCCGCGTTGCTGCCATTGCAAGCGGCGACGCCGAAGAAACCAATCACGGACGACGCCATTACATTGGCCGTCGAGGGAGATTTGAACATCGACGAGGGGGTGATGCCGAACTTTGTTGATGTAACCACCAGCCACGGCATCGTTACCCTTTCCGGGTCTGTGGCCGACTTGCTGGCCGAGGAACGGGCGGTCAAAATCGCCGAAAGCATCCGGGGTGTGAGCGCCGTGGTCGACCGGATCACCGTCACGCCGGTTTCACGCTCTGACGAAGACATACGAAAGGACGTCCAGGCGGCCCTGCATGAGGATCCGGCAACCGAATCTTCGCCAGTCGGCGTTTCCGTGAAAGACGCGGTGGTCACGTTGACCGGCTCAGTCGGTTCATGGACGGAAATGCAACTGGCCAAGTGGATTGTGGAAGGTGTCAAAGCTGTCAAGGAAGTTCGTAATGACATCCAGATCAATTACTTGACGAAACGGACCGACCAAGAAATTGCCGCAGACATCAATGATCGTCTCCAATGGGACATTTGGGTCAACGGCGATCTGATCAAGGCTGCTGTGAAGAATGGTCAAGCAACGCTCAGCGGAGCGGTTGGGAGCGCTGCCGAGAAGAGACGCGCTGGCGGCGATGCCTGGGTGAACGGTGTGATCTCGGTGGACGACAGCGGACTGAAGGTTGAGCCGTGGGCCCGCGACGAGGGTCGTCGAAAATACAAATACGTCATTAAATCTGACGATGATATCCAGCGGGCGGTGCAAGCCTCTTTTCGTCATGATCCGCGCGTTTCGCCCTTTTCTCCGAATGTTACGGTTGAAGATGGGGTGGCCAAGCTCAGCGGGACGGTCGGCAACCTGAAGGCAAAGGCTGCTGCCGAGCAGGATGCGAGGGACACCGTGGGCGTCGTGTTGGTGGACAACTTCCTGAAGGTGCGGCCCCAGATTAATACCGACATCGAGAAAAACTTGAGAGCAGCTTTGTTATGGAATCCTGTTCTTGAGGGTTCTCAGATCGAAGTAGCAGTCATCAACCAGGCGGCCTATTTGTCTGGAACGGTTAATTCCGTCTATCAAAAGGATGTAGCGCAAGATGTCGCTACTCGCACGAAGGGTGTGGTGTTGGTTCGCAACCATCTCAAGATCGAGTCGGAGTTTGCCATCTCCTACTACGACTGGCCGTCCTACTATGGCTTCGGGCCCTACTACGAATACGGATTTTACCGGCCGCAGCCGATCAAGAGCGACGAACAAATCAAGAAAGATATCGAGCGGGCATTCTTCTGGAGTCCGTTTGTTGACAGCGATGACATCACTGTGACTGTTCACGATGGCGTCGCAATACTGACCGGAACAATCGACGGTTGGATTGCTTATGGCGAGGCGCAACGCGACGCGTACAAGGGCGGCGCTTCGTCTGTCATCAACAGGCTGGAGGTCAAGAAGGGCGCTTGGTTTTGATAAGAGCAGGCCGTTGAGATCCATTGCAGGATGATGCCATGAAACACAAATGCCTCACCGACAAAGAGATCGACGCGAGAGCCTACCAGATTCACTTGGAGAGCGGTCGCAGACATGGGCACGACCTCGACGATTGGCTCCAAGCCGAATATGAACTGATGCACATGTCGGTTGGCGAACTCGCCAAGCTGACTGTTCCCAAAACGTCGAAAGCTCAGCGCGAAGCGAAATCTATAATCGAGGCTGTGCGGACAGCAATGCTGTGAACTGCAGGGCTTGGCAGACGAGGCGGCAACCCGGAGAGGAGTCATTATGAAACGAAGCATAAGTCGCTTGGTCGGTTGCACAGTCCGCGCGAAGGATGGGGGCATTGGAAGGGTCGAAGAGTTCTATTTCGATAATCATAAATGGATCATCCGCTACATGGTTGTGGACACGGGCCGGTGGCTTCAAGGCCGCCAAGTGCTGATCTCAACCGCTGCCTTGAAGAGACCCGAATGGAAGTCACGGGCTTTCCCTGTGAACCTGACCAAACAGCAGGTAAGAAACAGCCCGAGCATCGACACCGACAAACCCGTCTCGCGTCAGCATGAAGCTGAGTTGCACGGCTATTACAACTGGCCAATCTACTGGGGCCTGGGGCTGTCTGCTCCTACTGAAAAGCTGGCCGACCCAAACTTGCGCAGCACGCGCCAAGTAACCGGCTACCATATCCAGGCCATGGATGGGGAGATTGGACACGTGCAGGACTTTATCGTGGATGACGAGACATGGGCCATCCGCTATGTCGTCGTGAACACCCAGAATTGGTTGCCGGGGAAAAAAGTGCTGGTGTCTCCGGCATGGATCAGGCGGGTGAGCTGGGACAAATCGAAAGTGTTCGTGGGTTTGTCGCGGGAACCAGTCAAGAACAGCCCTGGGTTTGATCCCTCGAAACCCGTGAGTCGTGGCTACGAAGAGCGATTGTTCGACCATTACGGGCGGTCGAAGTATTGGGAGGAGGACACGGCGAAGCAATCGACAGTTCCGAAGGGGCCGGATGTAAAGCGTAAGGCACTTCGCATCCCGGCCCTCATTGTTGATCTGGGAGTTCAGTCAGCGACCATTCGGGAGAGAGCCATCGGCGCCCTCGTCGCAATGGGGAAGCCTGCGGTGAAATCGCTCGTGGAAGCTCTGACACATTCCACCGAGTACGGACGCGGGCAGGCTGCCAAGGCGTTGGGCGAGATAGGAGATCTCACGGCTGCGCCAGCACTGGTGAAGACGTTGGAGGATGATAAGTTCGACGTGCGCTGGCTGGCGGCACGCGCATTGGTGGCGCTGGGCCGAGATGGGTTGCCTGCGCTGTTGCAGGCCTTGTTCGAACGTCCCAATTCAACGTGGCTGCGCGAGGGCGCACATCACGTCCTGCATGATGAAGGGTACGAGACGTGGGGCACACAACTGGCACCGGTCATGAAGGCGCTGGAGAGTTATGCGCCTGCGGACACCCTGCCCGACGCGGCAGAGAAGGTGTTGCGAGCGTTCGCACCGCCATTCCGCGCCACCAAGAAGTGAACGAACGTCGCCGGCTTGTCGAGGCGCGGAAGGCTGCAAGACAAGAACTAGAACGAGGTCATTATGAAACACAAATTACTGGTCGCGGTGGACGGAACGGAAAGCTCCTTCAAAACTGCCGATTATGTAGCTCAAGCCTGTGCCGGTAGCGAAACAACCCGCGTGAGAATCATCGTCTTCCATGTGTTGCCTCGACTGCCACCGCACGTCGAAGGATCGAAAGCGGTCGCGGCCGACAAGCGGGCCGAAAACTTTTCCGTAAAGGCGTGGGACAAGGCCGAACAGATGCTGTCGCAGATCAAGGATCGCATGGTCCGCGCCGGCGTGAAACCGGAATCCGTGACCACGGAGGCCGCCGACGAAGAAGGAGATGTTGTTGAGCAAATCATTCAGGCCGCCGGCGAACGAAAGTGCGACACGATCGTCGCCGGTCGCCACGAACAATCCATATTCGGCAGGTTTCTCAACGGCAGCGTCGGTGAACACCTCTTACGCAAAGCGGTCGGGTATGCAATCTGGCTTGTTGAATGAGTTCCATCGACATGAGCCCGGGCTCGTCAGTGCGTGCTGTCGCGCTCGGGCACTGTCGTGTGGTGGCCGTCAAAGGGAGAATAAATGAAGATTGTCGTCACGATAATTGTGGTTCTGATCGGGTTAGTGGGAGGAGCGCTCATCCTCATGTACTCCGGTGCGTACGAGAATATGTGCCAACGAGTGCTGGACTTGCTCGAAAGGGAACATGTCTGATCTCCTGACAATCTTGCCGGGGACGTCGAAACGCATCGGTGTCGCCGCCGACCACGGCGGATTTGAATTGAAGGGATATTTGGTCAGGATGTTGCGCGAAGCCGGCTACGGAGTCATTGACTTTGGCGACGGCCAGCCGACGTCGGACGATGATTATCCGGATTTTGTTGTGCCTTTGGCTCGTGCAGTCGCTCGCGGGGAGGTCGCTCGCGGCCTGGCCATCTGCGGCAGTGGCGTCGGTGCGTGCGTCGTCGCCAACAAGGTGCCGGGCGTGCGTGCGTGCCTGATCCATGAAACGTTTTCCGCGCATCAGGGGGTCGAGGACGACGACCTAAACGTGATTTGTCTTGGCGGCTTCGTGGTCGGCCATGCGCTCGCTTGGGAACTGGTCAAAACATTTCTCGCCGCGCGATTCAGCGGCGCGGAGCGTCATCGTCGCCGTCTGGCCAAAGTTGCGGACCTGGAAAAACAAGCGATGACCAGAAAGTCATGAAAACAAGCCCTCTTGCAGGAAAGCCAGCGGAGCCAGGGATGTTGGTCAACGTGCCCAGGCTCATCATGGCCTACTATACGGAGACACCTGACCCTTCAGTGGCGGAACAACGGGTGGCCTTTGGCACCTCAGGACATCGTGGCTCCGCATTCGAAAAGGCTTTCAATGAATGGCATATTCTCGCCATCAGTCAGGCCATTTGCCTGTACCGGGAGCAGAAGAAGATCGATGGCCCGCTGTTTCTCGGGATGGACACGCATGCCCTTTCCGTGCCGGCTCTTGCCAGCGCGCTTGAGGTGCTGGCGGCAAACGGGGTGGAAGTCATGATCGCGCAGGGCGACGAATA
>Ga0182027_10014233_pt1 | contig 11028 bp, 7 predicted proteins | sample 712E1DmetaG_FD_121300 | JGI IMG/M metagenome (GOLD analysis project Ga0182027, IMG submission 121300) | Permafrost microbial communities from Stordalen Mire, Sweden - 712E1D metaG (Illumina Assembly) | ecosystem: Environmental > Terrestrial > Soil > Wetlands > Permafrost | place: Sweden...
CGCCTCCTTGTCGTCATACTGCCGGAAATTGCGGGCAAACCAGTGCGGAAAGCTCGCGTTGATACGCGCAACCGATTCACCGTGGATGCGCTTGCTCAACGACGCGCCCCCGCACCCTGATTCATTGGAGATTACCGCGGCGAAACGTTCATCTTGCGCTCCCGCCCAAAGCGCCGCCTTGCCCAACCGTGAATGGCCGTGGACCGTCACGCGCCGGCCATCGATCTCCGGGTCCGTCTCCAGGTAATCGAGCGCCCGGCTAAGTCCCCAGGCCCACACGCCGAGCGCGCCCCAGGCGTCCGGCGCCCGGTCGGACGTTCCCGACTTGGTCAACCAACCATTGACTCCTTCCTTCAGTCCATCCGGGCGGTCGGGGCAGAGATCGCCACAATAGATCGTCGCCGTCGCATAGCCGCGGGCGATCACCGCCTCCACCTGCCATTTTGCCGCATCAGATCCGCGGGCAGCCTCGGCTGCGCGATGGTCCTTCGTGCCGGGGGCGGAATCGCTCATCCATCCGTTTGCGAGCGCAATCCCCGGATCATTTGCGATGGTGTGATTGCCGTAGAAGTTCAGCCCGAGAAACGCCGGCCACGGCGGACCGCTGCCCGCATTCGGCACGTAGATTAGCAGGTGGATTGCAGGGCCTGTGCGCCCCGCCGCCAGCCAGAGGGTGACTTCCTTTCGCGTGACCCGCCCTTCGAGCGCGTGGCGATCCACGCTGACGACTTCAAAATACATGCCGTCCGGCCGCCCCACAGGCGTGCGCCCGTAGACTTCCCGGGAGAACAGCTCGATCAATTCGGGCCGTCGCTTCTCGCGCCAGCCCGCGGCGTCACGAACAACCGTGCCATCGGCGCATTCCAGCGGATCGGGCAGAGTGTAGGCCGGCACGGGCGACTCGTCGAGCCGGGAGGGACGGGACTCGATGGCAGCCACCGCCGGCTCAAGCATCCATTCGCACTGGTCCCGGACTTCCTTCCCGTCGCGCCGCCCCACGGCCTCGATCCGGTTTGCGCCCGGCGCCATCCCGACCTTGGGCCAGCGGCAGATCTTCACCGTATCCGGATGGACGATACCCATCGACGTCCCGTTCACGATGAGTTCAACGTCCGCGCAGTTGGAGTAGACTTTGACCTCCGTGGTCGCGAGGTGGCGCGGCGTCAGCCGGCGTGAGGCGAGGTAAACCATCGGCGCGTCCGTCCAGTTCGCCTGGTAGAAATAGAACGCATCCTTCCGCACCTGGCGGTCAGCGGTGACCAACCCCTTGTCGTTGCGTCCGGGCGTGTCGCCTTCATCGCGTTTGTCCGACGCGAAATCGAACATGGCCCAGACAAACGTTCCCCAGAGCTGCGGATTGTCGTGCGCGCATGCCCAGGCGCGCTCGTGGACGATGGCCTGCCATTCCTCGGGATGGAAATGCGTGTTCGTATCCTTCGGCGCCGTGAGCGGCCCCTCCTGGTGTTGCAGAATGCTGGCGCCGGCGCCGTATTCGCTGATTCCAACCCGCCGTCCGCCCATCATTGCGCTGAGACTGGGGAACAGCTTCTCGTAGTCGTCCGGCGTGCCCCAATACCAGCCGGGATAAACATTGAACGCGATCCGGTCCGGCAGCGCGTGGAGCGAGGAGGGCTCCCGCATCCACGACGCCGCGACGGTGGGCCGGCTGGAGTCCAGTTGGTACGCCAGTTCGCGCAGCTCTGTGATCAGCCGGTCCGGCGCCGGGCCCGGCGGTTCCGCCCAGGTGGCATTGAGTTCATTGAACAGTCCCCAGAAACACAGCGAGGGATGATTGTATCCCTGAAGGATCATCTCGGTGAGCTGTTGTTTCGCGTTTTCAGCGAATTCCGGCAGGCCCGAGATGCTGTTGACCAGTGGAACCTCCTGCCACACCAACAGTCCGCCACGGTCGCAGAGATCGTGCACCACGTTGCTCTGCTGGTAGTGAGCCAGACGCAGTCCTGTGCAACCGAGTTCGAGAATCAGGCGGATGTCCTCCTCGTGGTCCTGAGGCGTCAGCGCCCAGCCCTTGTTGAGATGGTCCTGGTGACGGTTCACTCCATGGACCGGATACGGCGCTCCGTTCAGCAGCACCCCCCGATCCGGCGCGATCTCGATCGTCCGCAGGCCGAGCGGCTGCGTCACCGAGTCGACCACCCGCCCATCCCGATGCACCCGCACCGTCGCGGTGTACAGGTAGGGATCCTTCCGCCCCTGCCAGCGGTGCGGATGGGGGATGCGGACCTGTTGTATGGCCGGCGTGACCTTGCCAGCCGCCACCGAAACATCCACCTTGCTGGTTGCGACAATCTGACCGCCGGCATCGGCGATCTCCGCCTCGACCTGAAGGCTGGCTGGAGTGTCAAGCCCGTTGGAGATCCGGGTGCTTACGTTGACCAGGGCCTCGTCGGCAGCGAAGTTTGTGGTCAGATAGACGCCGCTTGAAGCATGATCGAGCGGGCTGATGCAGACTGCATCCGTCACGATCAGCGATGCCGGCCGATAGATCCCGCCGCACATGGTGAAGTCGGCGGACAGCGGGGGCACATCCTGGAAATGCGAATTGTCGGCCCGCACGCGGATCACATTCACCGCATCGGAACGCAGAAACGGCGTGAGTTCGTAACAGAACGCCGCGAACGCTCCGCGATGCTGGCCGACATGGCGACCGTTCACATACACATCGGAGACCGTCGATACCGCCTCAAACCGCACGAAGACGCGCCGGCCCGCGCTCTCCGAGGGCAGCTGAAACTGCCGCTCGTACCACCCGGCGCCGCGGTAATAGCCATCGACCAGGCCTGGATCCGCGGCGGTGCCGTTCTGGCCATCGAGGTTGTTCCATGTGTGGGGCAGCGTCACCGCCTGCCATTTCGAATCGACGACCGCTTCAGGGCCGACATCGCGTCGGATAAACCGCCAGTCGGCATCCAACGGGATCGCCTGCCGCTGAGCGGAGAGCGTGCCCGATACACAAATGAGAACAGTGGAAACCATCGCGCGGGATATCATGGGGAATTTTGCTGATTCAACGGCCTTATACGCTGATCCGGAAGAAGCGGGAGCAGGGACCGCCCGCACCAGCGTCAAGGCATTGAGCGATGACGCAGCCTGCCAGCGCCGGAGCTTTCTGCAAGGCGATCCGCAGAGACGTGACGTCCGGCCATCCTTTGTCCCCAGGAGCTCGTCAGACTTCGTCCTCCGTGCTCACGCAGACCAGGGTCCACTCCAGTGAGGCTTTTGCACGGCGCCTTATTGCTCGCTGCCGCTCCCATGCTCATTTACCCGAAAGCGGGCGATGGGCCGGCCGGCTGTCATGGAGATATCAATACTTCTTCACAAACGCCTTTTACCTCGTTGTAACATGGCCGCTCAGCGCTGGCGGAAGTGAAATTGGCCTCGTTTCGGGCGTGAAAACCAGGCTGCCTTCCCCGAACCGGAGGCGCGGACGTTCCATCCAGGCGTCACAGCCGAAAACGCGCGGTTTCGGCGCGATAAACAGGCCTCGCATGCGTAGGCAAGCCTAAGATATTGACTTTTTATAATATATTTACAACCAATCACTAACAACAATTCATTACGATGGATCGCGCCAGAGCGCGTGCCCGCACGAGAGCCGGACCCGCTTCCCCAGAACGGAAGGACGGTTCCAAGACCCTTGGAGCAGATTCCTCGTTGTCAGCCCTCACAAAAACCGCCTTCACCGGACAGTTCGGCAAAAACGCCAATTATTGGCGGAAAAGATCGGGGCACCCGCCAGCCTGCCAGCCATTGCTGACAAGTTATTCACATAGTTTTTCAGAGACCGTTTTCAGAGCGCAATCAGCGCTTCCTCACAGCCGAATCCCTGGCGATCTTGAGGCGGCGCGGGAAGTCCGGGGTGCAATGCAGCCCGCGGCTTTCGTGCCGTTGCAGGGCGCATTCCACGATCAGCTCCGCGACCTGAACGAGGTTGCGCAACTCAAGCAAGCGCGGATCCACGGAGAAATTCCAGTAGTAGTCGTGGATCTCTTTTCCCAGGTTGGCGATGCGGGTGCGGGCGCGCTCGAGGCGTTTGGTCGTCCGGATGATGCCGACATAGTCCCCCATGGTGCGGCGGAGTTCGTCCCAATTGTGCTCCACCACCACCCGCTCGTCCTCGGTTCCGCCGCCCAGATCGACCCAGGCCGGAATCTTCGCCCGGGGTGAATGCGCCGTTTTCAGGTAGGCGTCGACCGCTTCCGCGCCGCGGTGCGCCATGACCACGGCCTCGAGCAGCGAATTGCTCGCCAGCCGGTTGGCGCCATGTAAACCGGTGCAGGCGACTTCACCGCAGGCGTAGAGGCCCGGGAGCGAGGTCTGCGCCGAAAGCGTCGTAGCCACCCCGCCACACGTATAATGAGCCGCCGGCACGACCGGGATCATGTCGCGCGCCGGATCGATTCCCAGCTCGCGACAGGTCTTGGTGATGAGCGGAAACCGCTCCCGCAGGAACGCCGCCGAACGGTGGGTGATGTCAAGCCACACGTGGGGAGCCCCCGACCGCTTCATCTCGCGGTCAATCGCCCGGGCCACCACATCGCGCGGTGCGAGATCGGCCATCGGGTGGTACTGCCTCATGAAGGCCCGGCCCTGAAGCGTCCGCAACACGGCGCCCTCGCCCCGCACGGCCTCGCTGATCAAAAAGCGGCGATTCGTGGTCGAATAAAGCGTGGTCGGATGGAACTGGACGAACTCCATGTTCCGCACCTCGACACCCGCCCGGTACGCCATCGCGATCCCATCACCGGTGGCAATATCCGGATTCGTTGTGTAGAGGTAGACCTGCCCCGCCCCGCCGGTCGAGAGCACGACGACGGGCGCCATAAACGCCTTCACGCTACCGCTGCGAACGTCGAGAGCGTACAACCCGCAGACATGATTGCCGTCCCAGTCACCCGGTTTCCGGCGTAGTTTTGCCGCCGTCACAACGTCGATGGCAAAGAAATGCTCAAACAGCGCGATCCGGGGTTCCCTCGCCACAGCCCGCAACAGCGCCTCCTCGATCGCCTTCCCGGTCATGTCCTTGACGTGAAGGATGCGGCGGCGCGAATGACCGCCTTCGCGGCCCAGGTCGTAGTTGCCTTCCTTGTCCCGCGAGAATTTCAGGCCGATGTCGATCAACTCCTGCACGCGCGCCGGCCCGTCCCGCACAATCTCCCGCACCACGCGCTCGTCGCACAACCCGTCGCCCGCCGTCAGCGTGTCCCGCACGTGACTCTCGAAGTCGTCGGTGTCCGACATCACCACCGCAATGCCGCCCTGCGCCCGGTTGGTGTTCGTCTCGGCACTGGTTTTTTTGGTCAGGATGGCGACCCGGTGGCCTTGCGCGGCAACCTTAAGGGCAAAGCTCAATCCCGCGATGCCACTGCCTACAACGAGGACGTCAAAGTTGCGGGTCATAATAGAATGTTGTCGATCAGCCGCACCTCGTCGACCCAGGCGGCGATCGCCATCATGGCCTTGCCGGGAATCACTTCCCGGACCGGCTCCATCGTGCAGCGGTCGACAAGGGTCGCATAAATGACCCGGACGCGACGCCGGGTGCCCATGTGGTGGGTGGCCTCCGCGATCAGCCGGTCGCCGTTGCGCATCCCGCCGTCGACCATCTCCTTGGCCTTGTGCAAGGCCTGGGAGATCGCCAGCGCTTCCGTTCGCTGGGTCGCGGTGAGGTTGCGGTTGCGCGAACTCATTGCCAGACCATCCGGCTCCCGCACCGTCGGCGCTGTCACGATGTCGATGCAGAAGTGGAGATCGTTGACCATCTTCTTGATCACCGCCACCTGCTGGGCGTCCTTCTGGCCGAAAACCGCGAGATCGGGCCGGACGATATTAAACAACTTGGCAACGACAGTGGTGACGCCCCGGAAATGGGTCGGGCGGGAGACGCCGCAAAGCGGTTTCGAAATCGACTCCTCGGTCACGTAGGTCGAATAGCCCTTCGGGTACATCTCCTCGGCCGTGGGCGCAAACACCAGATCGGCGCCAGCCTTCTCGCACAGTTCCAGGTCGCGCGGCAGGTCGCGATGGTAATTCGCGTAATCCTCGCTGGGGCCAAATTGCGTCGGATTGACGAAGATCGAAACGATCACCGTATCCGCCCGTTCCTTGGCCAGCCGGACGAGGCTCAAATGCCCCTCATGGAGGGCGCCCATCGTGGGCACAAGGCCGATCAAACGATCCTTGGACCGCAGATTCTCTGCGGTGGCCTGCATGTCGAAAATTGATGCGATCACTTGCATGGCAGAATGGAGGGGTTGCGCCCGGAACGGACGCCGCCCCAAAAACACCGACCTTGAACTATCCCGGTGTGACCGGCTTTAATCAAGTCCTTTGCTCGGTCCGAGCACCGCGCAGGCGCATCTCCCGATTGACGGTGATTCCAGAGACTTGCCGAAAGTAGCGCAGGCTTCCAGCCTGCTAGATCGACGATCGGGAGATGCGTCCCCCACAACACCCTTCCCAATCTTCCGCTTCCGTCGACCACGATGATCCGCATTAACGAACACTTCACCAAGCTCAAGGCGTCGTACTTGTTTGCCGATATCGCCCGCCGCGTCGCCGCCTACCAGCAGGCCAATCCAACACGTTCCATCATCCGTCTGGGGATCGGCGACGTCACGGAGCCCCTCCCGCCTGTATGCGTCGCGGCCTTGCACGCTGCCGCGGACGAGATGGCCCGGCGCGAGACCTTCAAGGGTTACGGCCCCGACCAGGGCTATGCGTTTCTCCGCGAAGCGATCGCCCAGCACGATTACGCGGCCCGGGGCTGCCCGATCGAGCCCGACGAGATCTTCGTCTCGGACGGAGCCAAGTGCGACTGCGGAAACATCCAGGAGATCTTCGCCCACGAAACGCGCGTCGCGATTCCTGATCCGGTCTATCCGGTCTACCTCGACACCAATGTCATGGCGGGCCGCACCGGGTACGAGCGCGACGGTCGCTACGAAGGTATCCTTTACCTCGATTCCACGCCGGCCAACGGCTATGTGCCGGCGCCGCCGGTCCAGCCGGCCGACCTCGTCTACCTCTGTTTTCCCAACAATCCCACCGGCGCCACGGCCACCCGCGCGCAACTCGCAGCCTGGATCGAGTATGCCCGGCGCCATCGGGCGGTGATCCTCTTCGATTCTGCGTACGAGACATTCATCCGCGATCCCCAGCTGCCGCATTCCATCTACGAGCTTGAAGGCGCGCGGGAGGTGGCGATCGAAATTCGCAGCTTCTCCAAGACCGCGGGGTTCACCGGCACCCGCTGCGCCTACACCGTCGTGCCCAAGACACTCGTGGCCTATGACGCCGCCGGCAGCGTCCATCCGCTTCACCATCTTTGGTACCGCCGGCAGTCGACCAAGTTCAACGGCGTTTCCTACCCCATACAACGGGCGGCCGCCGCCATCTATTCCCCCGAAGGCAAGGAACAAACCCGCGCGCTTGCCGATTTCTACCTCGGCAATGCCAGGCTCATCCGCGAGGCACTGACAAAACTCGGATTCCCCTGCGTCGGCGGAGACAACGCCCCGTACATCTGGGCGAACGTCGGTCGCGACTCGTGGGAGTTTTTCGATCTGCTGCTCACCAAAGCCGGCGTCGTCTGCACGCCCGGCGCCGGATTCGGCCGTTGCGGCGAGGGCCATGTGCGCATCAGTGCGTTCAACAGCCGCGAGAACGTCGTGACCGCGCTCGAGCGCGTGGCCGCGGTGCTGAAGTAGTCTGCCTCGATCCGGTAGCTGCGAGCGTGAGCGAGTGGCTCTTCGATTCGGCAGGTGCGAGCGCCAGCGAGCAGGTTCACGCTCAATAGTCCACTCGCTGGCGCTCGCGGCTACACCCGAAATCTTCTTCCATGCGAGCCGCGGGATTGCGGCTCGGCCGGAGCCTCGCCCTCCAGATGCCTGAAATGAGAAAAAATGTGCCGCGCTGTGATTTCCCTCCCCAAAGAAAAACCGCCGTTTCCAGGCGGCGGTTCTTCGCAGTTTCCCCGCACCATAAGGGTACGGAGTTTCGATCCAGAAAGCGTTGGCCGGTGCTCCGGAGCGATCAGTAACCAGGCGATGTCTTTTCATGGAGACGCGCCGCCCTCGTCGCGTCTCCAAACGCTCCGAGGCGATCACTTGCCGGGCTTCTCTTCTGAGAGCGTAAACACGATCGGAATGCTCATAGCCACGTTCACCGGTTTTCCGCCTTTCAGCCCCGGCGAGAACTTCCACTGCCGCACCGCATCCATCGCCACTTGTTCGAATCTTTGGTCGTTGGCAAGGAAGACCTTCACGCCGCCGATATCTGCCGTTCGACCGTCTTTTAGCTCTTTGGGATGCAGGATCTTCACGTCGCCAACATACCCCTGCTCATCCACGACCATGCCTACCAGCACTTCCCCCATCACGCCCGCCTTCCTGAGTTCGGCAGGATAGACCGGCGGAACCTGTTTAAGCGCGACGGGGATTTGGTCGACTTCGGAGAGATCCAAGACCTTTCCGCCCGATGGGGTGGAGGTGGGGATGTCGGCAGAGACGGATGTGGCCGGCACTCCGTGGCCTTCCGCAACTTGGTCTTGCTCGGCGGATGCGGCAGCGCCTCCAGGCGCGGCAGGCGTGGAGGCCGCGAGTGTAGCGAGGCAGAAAAAGCCAATGAGGGTACTAACGGTTAATGCGAGTTTCACAGGGGAATCCTTTCGATCTTGATGGTTGAGCACGGCGCGAATGCGCGATTGCAGCCCCGTCCGCGACATGCCTGATACCCCGGGAAGATCCAGTTCGAGCGCATACCGTACGGCCTTGAACAGACCCGAGGCATAGACGCGGTGGGCGCCGGTCATGCGGAGCACCGCTTCATCGCAGGCACTTTCGCTTTCCCAACGCAGCCTCCTGTCCAACCACCATACGAGCGGATGAAACCAGAAGAGGGCAACCACCCCGGCCTGGAAAAGCCGGAGCAGATTGTCGTGCCGCTTCACGTGCACCAGCTCGTGCAACAGCACCGACTCCACTTCCTTCTCATCCAGCGCCGAAAACAATCCTTCCGGGACGACGATTCTGGATCGAAAAATGCCAATGACACCCAGCCAGCTGCTGGGCGGGACGAAACAACCGGTGACCCGGCCGGAAGTTAGGCCCACGCGGGCCGCCAATGTGTCCAACCGCCCTTGGTCCCCAGTGGAGAACGGAATCTCCTGCCGTCGCACAGCGCGCAGCCCCCTGGCGAGTCGGATCATTCCAGCGCCGAAAACCAGGAGCGTGCCCACGCCCCAAACCATGGCCAGAATCGCGGGAAGAGGAACATTCAGCACCGCCGGCGGCGTCCGCAGGGCGTTTCCTGAAACGACGAATGCCGGCATCCACAGCGTGCCGAATCCCGCCGGCCGCCACGAGCCGGCAACGGTCGCCCACGGCAGGAACCCGAGCAAAGAAGCAAGCACACCGGCCGGCAGGAGAAAGCGCAGCAGGCCCAGGCATCCCGCGAAATGCCGCAGCCGGGCCGGCCCTGGCAAAAGCACGATGACCACCGCGATGGCCAGGCCGAAGAGCGTGGCCTGCCAGAGGTGAAGCGCCGTGTCGCGCAGCCAAATATCAGCCAGGAGATTCATTGACGACCTCCGTTCATTGCTTGCGGGAATCGCTCGGCTTTTTCAGCAGCTCCTCCAGCTCCCTCAGCTCCTTGAGCCCGATCTGGCCGGACTCAACGAGATGAGCCATCAGCGGCTCGGTCGTGCCGCCAAGCCGGCGGATCAGATCCTCGACCAGCACTCCCACCGTCGACTTTTGGGAGACCGCCGGTGCGAACACATGTGCATTGCCGATCTTCTTCACCCGCCGCACCGCGCCCTTCTCCTCCAGCCGGTAGACAATCGTCTGGACCGTGGTGTATTCCGGCCGCCGCTTCTCTGGCAGCGCCTCCCGAATCTCCCGGATGGTCGCCTGCTCCAGCCGCCACAGCGGCTGCATCACCTCGAGTTCCAGACGGGAAAGGCTGATCTTTGGATTTTTCGTTTGCATCTCCTATCGGTGTAGTTAAAAAAACTATGTTTGTAGTAGACGCAAACATAATCGCATGCCCTCGCCCTGCCAGGATTCCAGGAAGGCGCCCACAGCATGGATCTGCGGAAAATCGCTGCTGGCGGTCGTCTTGATCCCGAATCGCTTTGACGCGGAGTTTCAGCAGTCGGTGCGAGCGGCGCTGGCCCAGTGGAGATTCGAACCAGCTCAATCCTACCACCTCGAAGTCACCAAGACCACCGCAGGCGAGCCGACCTATCACGAGACGCTCCGGAAGAATGCTGAAACGGATTTCGATCTCGTGTTCACCTTCACGGCGTCCGGCAAGGTCCAGGTGACCCCAACGACCGCGGTTCATTGATCGCTCAGGCCGTCCGGTTCCACGCCAACCCGCCAGGATTGCACCGCCCGAAGTAACGTATTGCGTTACCAAAAGCGGATTGGGCGAAGCCTGCTTGGTAACGTATTACGTTACGAATCCCGGAGGCGCGGGCGGGCGGATGACGGGCTGAGTCCGTCTGGAAACGCGACGAGGGCGCCGCGTCTCAATGACGGTTCCCGGTTATGACTCGGCCAGCAGCAGCTGGGTCGCGCTGGCGTCGTGCACCCAGAAGCGGGTGACGATCAGCCAGCCGAAGCGAAGGTCATAGCCCCACTCAGTGTCCACCAGCTGCACCAGTCTCGGCTCATCTGCACCCTCTGCCTTGATCGCCTCCAGGCGCTCCGCCTCTTCGCAAGCGAGCTTTCGGGCAAGATCAAACGCCTCTTCAGGCGAAGCAAATGAACCATGTGGTACGGCGCGTTGCATGGGGCGCCCGTCGTCCCCGATGGTGAGGGTGAATTGGATGACGGAGAAATCGCGTGCGTCTGGTTTGCCGGTGTTCATGACGGGGTATTTGAAAGCCAAAAGCATGCCAATCATCGATGCCGGGATCTTCTTCGCATCTCAACCCTTGGCCGGCTCCTTGGGCAGGGCCGCGGCAATTTCGCGGCTGAGCGCCCCGAGGGCGTCGCTCAG
>Ga0182027_10014234_pt1 | contig 11027 bp, 11 predicted proteins | sample 712E1DmetaG_FD_121300 | JGI IMG/M metagenome (GOLD analysis project Ga0182027, IMG submission 121300) | Permafrost microbial communities from Stordalen Mire, Sweden - 712E1D metaG (Illumina Assembly) | ecosystem: Environmental > Terrestrial > Soil > Wetlands > Permafrost | place: Sweden...
CTTCCCCAAGCTCACCAGATGCTCGACTCCGCGCCGCCCGCTCCCGCCACTCGGCCGGCCGCGCCCATCGCCACCGATCCCACCGCCGCCGCCCAGATGCATGTCGGCATCCGCACCGACGCCTTCGGCGCGGTTGAGATTCACACCGTCGTCCAGCAGAGTCAGATCGGCATCACCGTTCACTCCGACCGTGATATCGCCCACTGGTTCAGTTCCGAAGTTCCGGGCCTCGAATCCGGGCTCAACAAAAGTCACTTGAACCTAACCGCCGTCGATTTCGATCACGGACGCTCCGGCGTCCAGACCGCGACCAGCTTTCAGCATGGCCAGCCGCGGCAAAGTTTCTCTCAAACGCCGGGCTCCCCATCCGCTGTCCCGCCCCTCGCCTTGCCGGAAAAAGACACGGCGCCAGAGTTTGCGGCGGTTGACATTCTCCCGTCAGACCTGTCCGCCGGGCCTGCGCCAACTCACGTCAGTATTCACGTTTAGGAGGGCAACCCGATGCACGCCTCGCTGCTGCAAATGCTCCACCCGGCCAGTCAAACGACCTCCAGGCCGTCTACAGCTTCATCGTCGGCCGCAACTTCCACTTCCACGTCTTCGTCCACCGATCCCGGCGTGGACTTGACCAACACGTTCCTGCAGTTGCTGTCGGTGCAACTCGAAAACCAGAGTCCGCTCGATCCGGTCGATCCCAACCAGTTCACGGTCGAGTTGGCGCAGTTCGACTCTCTTGGCGAACTGACTCAGATCCAACAGCTCATGCAGACCCTCGTGAACGACGTGACCCCAACCTCCGGCGCCAGTGCGGGTGCCAATGCCAGCGCCAATTCGATTTCCAGCCCAAGCTTCAATTCCGTTTCTCACTAAGGAGCCCGTATGCCGAATTTCTCAATACCTCTTTCCGGGTTGGACGCCAGTTCCGCCGCGCTCTCAACCGCCGCCAACAACCTGGCCAACCTCAACACCACCGGCTACAAAGACCAGCAGATCCAGTTTTCCGATCTGTTCTACCAAAATCTCGGCACTAACGGCGCCGGCGATCCGATCCAGCAGGGCGCGGGCGTCCAAGTCAGCTCCCAGCCATCCAACTATACGCAGGGTGACGTCACCGCCACCGGCACCGATACCGATGTCGCCATCAACGGCAATGGCTTCTTCGTGGTGCAGCAAAACGGCGTGCAGACGTACACTCGCGCGGGCAATTTCGAAGTCGGCACCGACAACCTGCTCGAAACCGGCGGCGGGCAACAGGTCATGGGATACGCCGCCACCAATGGCGTCATCAGCACCAGCGCGGGACTCAGCACCCTCGCACTCGGGGCCGGAACCAGCAGTCCCGCTGCCGCCACCAAAAACATTTCCATGACCACGAACCTCAACGCCACCGATGTTGACGGCACCTATTCCACCCAAGCCACCATCTACGATTCTCTCGGCGCCGTCCACCAACTCACCGTCACCTACACCAACCTCGACGCCCCCGCCGTTCCCGCCAAAGCTGCGACAGGCGTGCTAACCGCCACCGTCAACCCAGTTGCCACCCAAAGCGTGCTCATCGGCGGCCAGACGTATACCTTCACGGCCACGGCCCCCCCTGGCGCCGGATCCAACGACGTTTATATCGGCGCAACTGCTGCTATAACCATGGCGAATCTGGTGAATGCCATCAACGACAACTATGCGGATGCCGCCGGAACTGCCACTCCGGGCGGTTATGGAACCGCAACTGCCCTCAACCCGAATGTCACCGCAGTGGACAATGACAATGGTTCAATCACGGTCACGGCAGATGTCGCTGGCACCACGGGCTTCACCACAGGAAGTTCGGGCGTGGGTGATACGAACCTCACTTGGGGTGCTGGGGCCGGAACGAACGGCGCTGCCGCTACCGCCGCCGTTATCAACACCTGGGGCTATTCTGTTTCCATCCCCTCCACCGACCTCAATGCAGTTGCCGGCGTCCCTCAGACCGGAATATTGCAGACCGGGACTTTGACCTTCGACGGCAATGGAAATCTGATCTCGGACACCATCGGCCCGTTGGGGACTCCAAACACGCCGGCGGTAAATATCACGGCCATTCCCATCACCGGTTTCACCGATGGAGCCAGCGACATGACGTTTAACTGGAATTTGCTCAACGGCAAGACTCCGGTCATCACTCAATTGGCCGCCGCCAACAGCACCGCCGACATCCAACAGGATGGCACCAGCAGCGGCACCCTGCAGAAGTTCAGCATCCGTTCCGACGGCACCATTACCGGATCGTTCAGCAACGGTACAACCGCTATCCTCGGACAAATCGCGCTCGCCAGCTTCGCCGACGAGCAGGGCCTCTCGCGCAACGGCAACAACGACTATTCCCCAACCCTCGCTTCCGGTCAGCCCACCGTCGGCGCACCGACCAGCGGCGGACTGGGTAGCATTTCCGGTGGCGCCCTCGAAGCATCCAACGTCGATATCGCCACCGAGTTTGCCAACCTCATCGTCGCGCAGCGTACTTATGAAGCCAACGCTCGCGTCGTCACCACCTTCGACACCATCGCCCAGGACACCATTGCCCTGAAACAGTAGAATCCAACGTTCGCGGAAGGATGGGCGTAACGCCCATCCCAGGCAAGCAAAGCTCGGCCAGGGCTGCGGCGAAAATCCGCAGCTCTTCTCTGAGTTTCTTCATGAGGGCGCTCTCAGAAAAACTGTCGCGTCGCGCCGCCGTTCCCTTCCGGAGCACTCGCGAACCGGGCTCGTCCCTGCAATCCCCTGATTCCAACCCGCTTTCCTCCATCGCCCTTTGGGTAGTCCGAATGTGCGTCCCGGCACCCAGCTTGCAAACATCGGCAATATGCCAAATGTGCAAGTGAGTTCCGCGCCCAACAAAGCGCCCCCAAAAAAGAAGAACTGGCGGGCCGCCGCGCTCGCTCTGGGGCTGGGCGCGGCCAGCGTCTTCGTCTGGTGGGGCTGCGAGCGCTCGACCAGCGCTGCCGAAGGCGCCGCTGGGGAATCCACAGTCGCGCTCGAAACCTTTGTCGTCAATCTCAACGGCTCCGGCCAGCGTGCCTACCTGCGGGTCGGAATCACACTCGGCATGGCGCACCCGCTCTCCAGCAACCGGGCAGAAGGCGTGCCCACGGCGCTGGTACGCGACACCATCCTCTCCGTGCTCGCCACTGCCCAGCCCGAAGCGTTGTTGCAGATCGAAGGCAAGCGCCGGCTCAAAGAGGAACTTCTGAAAGCCCTGCAGGAGCGAGTGCCGCAGATGGCGATCGAGAACGTGTACTTCACCGAATTTCTGGTGCAAATGTAAACCGCCAAATGTAAATGGTGCAAATGGAATGGCCGCCGCCGCCCAACCGAAACCCGAAGCTCTGATCGCCGATCCCCATGCCGACCCTCTTGCCGGTCCTCTTGCCGAACGATGGCTGCGCGTCGAACCTCTGCCTTGCCTGCTCACCATCGAAATCTCCATGCCCGGGTTTACCGTAGCCGATCTCGTCCATCTTGGGGCCGGCCGCATCATCGCCACCCGCTGGACCGTAGGGCAGGACGTTCCCCTGCGCATCAACGGCGAATTGATCGCCTGGAGCGAGTTTGAAATCGTACAGAACCGCCTGGCCGTGCGCTTGACGGAGCTGGCCTAGATGGAACCGACGATGGAGCTGACCCAGATGGAAATCGCGCCGACGCAAATCCGACCCCACACGCTGCCCAAGCCGCCACCAGCCGGCGCTCGGGCGCGCATCTTCACCCGCACGCCGACGCTCGCCGCCGGCCCCCTCAAAATTCTCTGGCGTTCCGCGATTTCGAAATCATCTACTTGGAGATCATTGATCTGGAGATCATTGATCTGCCGCGCGGGCAGCAAGCGCAAGACGCTCTCCGTTCGCGAAACCGCCGCCCTCGGCGACCGCCGCTTCGTCTTTGTGATCCAGTTCGAGAGCCAGCGCTTCCTGATCGGCTCCAGCCCCTCCGCGGTCACCTTGCTCGCGCAATTGCCGGACGTATCCCCGAGCGACGAAGAAACAGGCGAACAGAGCAGAAAAGAAGGAAGAAGAAATTAATGCGAGTCTTTCCCATCGCGTCTTTTCGAAGCTCATCCTTACCACGCTCGTGCGGCCTCGTCCTGGTACTCGTCGTCGTTTTTTCCGCTGCGCCGCTCTGGGCGCGTTCACCGGCGGCGCCCGGCTTAACTTTGCCGGGTCTTTTGCCCGGGGCTTCCGCGCCGGGCAGTTCCGCTTCCTGGAACATCGTCGTACTGCTCACGCTGCTGACCATGATTCCCGCCATCATTCTCTCGATGACGCCCTTCGTGCGCCTGCTCATCGTTTTTCATTTCCTCCGCCAGGCGCTCGGCACCCAGACCGCGCCCAGCAATCAAACGCTCATCGGACTCTCGCTCATCCTCACTTTCTTTCTCATGCAGCCGGTCGGCGCCGCCATCTATTCCGAGGCCATCGTTCCCCTCGACGCCGGGCACATCACGATGATGGCCGCTCTCGATCGCGCCATCGTTCCCATGCGCCACTTCATGCTCAAGTACGCCCGCGAAAAAGATCTCGCGCTCTTCGTCGAACTGGCGCATGAGCCGCGTCCCACCCGCCCGGACGATCTCGGAATGCGGATCGTTGCGCCCGCCTATCTGCTCAGCGAACTGCAGGCCGGGTTTCGCATTGGCGCCGCCCTTTTTCTCCCTTTTCTGGTCATCGATCTGGTGACCGCCGCCATCACCACTTCGATCGGCATGATGCAACTGCCCCCGGTCATCATCTCCACCCCGCTCAAGATTCTTTTGTTTGTCGTGGTCGACGGATGGAACCTGCTGGTCGGTTCCCTGATGCGGAGTTTTTCCTGAAAGGCGCTTATGGGAACCGAACAAGTCGTCGCCCTCTTCCGCCACACGCTGCAGTTGGCGCTGCTCATGGGCGCGCCGTTGCTCCTGGTTGCGGTCGCGGTCAGCCTGCTCGTCAATGTCGTACAGGTGCTGACTTCCTTGCAGGATCAGACCCTCTCCACCGTCCCGCGCCTGGCGGCGGTGGGGGCGGCCATTCTGCTGTTTTTCCCCTGGATGTTGCGCAAGCTGATGTTCTTCACCATCGGCCTGTGGTCCGACTTCCACCCGCTGGTCCGATGAGATCGGTCCGATGAAAGTTTTGTGACGAGTTCGCGGAAAGTTCGTGGAGAGTTCATTTACTGGCGGCTGAGGTGATTGTGTTCCAGATGCCCATCGCGATGCCGTTTGCCATACCGCTCGAGCGCACCCTGGCGGCCTGGATGATTGCCGGTTCGCGCGTCACCGGCGTGCTCGTCGTCGCGCCCTTCCTCGGAAGCGCCGCCGTCCCCGCTCGCATCAAGGTCGGCCTCGCTTTGCTGCTCACCATATTCCTGGCGCCGCTCGTTCCCGCCGCTCCGGCGTCCCCTTCCGTTCCCGCGCTCATCGCACTTTTGCTCGGCGAATTTGCCATCGGGTTCGTGCTCGGACTCACCCTCCAACTCATCTTCGAAGCCGGACAGATTGCCGGCCAGGTGTGCGGTATCCAGATGGGATATTCGCTCGCCAGCATCGTCAATCCCGACAACAGCCAGGCCGACTCGGCCGTGCTCTCCACTTTCTACGAACTGATTGTGCTGCTGCTCTTCATTCAGATCGGCGTCCTGCACTGGCTGTTGCGCGGACTCGCGCGCAGTTTCGACTATCTGCCGCCCGGCCATTTCTCCTGCACCTGGCCGGCGGTTCACGGGCTTTTCGAATTCGCCGCCGCCATGTTTGTGGCCGGCCTGCAGATTGCCGCGCCCGTCGTAGTCGCCAGCTTGTTTGCCGATGTCGCGCTCGGTTTTATCGGCAAAGCCTCGCCGCAATTGCCCGTGCTGTTTGTCGGGATCTCGATCAAGAACCTGCTGGGTCTGGCGCTGATGTGCGGCGCGGCCGCGTTCTGGCCGCGTTTTTTTGACGCCCGCTTCAGCCGCGCCCTCGAGGCCTCGGAAAGGATTCTGAAACTAGCCCACTGAGAACTTATTTTAGAAACCGGTTTGAGAGCGTAGGTCCCTCAGGGGCTAAAGCCCAGTGTTTATGGGGTCTGTAGCGGCCCGGCTAAAGCCGGGCCCTTTCAAAGAACCATTTATGAAGCACGATCCGACAATTTGCCGATCATTGGGTACTGGCAACTGGCAACTGGCAACTGGCAACTGACTTATGCCGCAATCCAACCAAACCGAACAGGCAACCCCGCGACGCCGCCAGAAGGCCCGCGAAAAAGGCCAGGTCGCCCGCAGCCGCGACCTGATCGGCGCCGCCTCCGGGATGGCGGCTATTTTCGTTCTCTTCTCCCTGATGTCGACCTTTCCCCTTGCCTGGCGCGGCTTCTTTCATGACTGCCTCGAGGGCGCGGTTTCCGGCAACCTGCGCATGGACGCGATCTCTCCCTTCCTCACCCACACCGGGCTGTTCGTGGCCACGGGCGCCGCTCTCGCGCTGGGATGGATTGTCGCGCTCTCCTCTGCCCTGGCGCAGGGGGGACTGGTCTTCGCCCCCACATCGCTCTTGCCCAAGGGTTCCCGCATGAGCCCCGCCGCCAAGCTGGGCCAACTGTTCTCCATCACCGCACTCCGTGGACTTATCAAGTCCCTGCTTCCCGCCGCCGCCGTCGCCTATGTCGGCATCGGCTGTCTCGGTCGCGACTGGCCTTTGCTCATGGCGCTCTCCACCCGTTCCTCCCGCGGCGCGCTCGGCTTTGGCGCCGGGCGCATCTTCGAAATCGCCTGGAAATCGGCGCTCGTTCTCCTCATCTGGGCGGTTCTCGATTACTTGTTCGAGCGCCAGCACCTTTCGAGCGAGCTGAAAATGAGCCGCCAGGAACTGAAAGACGAATACAAGGAGACGGAAGGCAATCCCATCATCAAAGGCCGCATCCGCCGCCTGCAGCGCCAGGTGCGCCGCCGCCGCATGTTGGCGGACACGAAGCGCGCCAACGTCGTCATCACCAATCCCACCGCATACGCCATCGCCCTCGAATACCGCCCCGAGATGCTTGCGCCCGTGGTTGTCGCCAAGGGACGCAACCTGTTCGCCGCCCAGATCAGGGAAATCGCCCGCTGGGAGGGCATTCCCATGGTCGAGAATCCGCCGCTCGCTCACACCCTCTACCGCACGGTCGAGGTGGGACAAAGCATTCCCGCGCAACTCTACGCTGTGGTTGCCGAAATTCTGGCCGCCGTTTATCGCGCCGAAGCCCGCGCCCTCGCCGCTGCCGCAGGAGGACGCCGCTAATGCCCGCCGCCCCAACTGTAACGACGACCACCGCCGCCGCTCCCCCCCGCAACGCATTCATCGAATGGATCGTCCCGATTGCGGCGGTCAGCCTGGTCTTCGTCATGCTGGTGCCGTTGCCGGCATTCGCGCTCGATCTCCTGCTCGCCACCAGCTTTGCCGCTTCCGTGCTGGTCCTGCTCTCCGCCCTTCAGATCCTGCGCCCGGCGCAGTTTTCCGTCTTTCCCAGCCTGCTGCTTCTGCTCACCCTGTTTCGCCTGTCGCTCAATCTGGCCTCCAGCCGCCGCATTCTTCTCCACGGCAACGAAGGCGTCGGGGCCGCCGGACGTGTGATCGAGGCATTTGGACAATTTGTCGTGGGCGGCAACTACATTGTCGGATTCGTTCTCTTCATCGCCCTCATCGCCATCCAGTACATCGTCGTCAGCCACGGCGCCGTGCGCACCGCCGAAGTCACCGCCCGCTTCACCCTCGACGCTCTTCCCGGCAAGCAGATGGCGATCGACGCCGACCTCAATGCCGGACTCATCGACGAGCACCAGGCGCGCGCCCGCCGCGAACAAACGGCCCGCGAAGCGGAATTCTACGGCGCCATGGATGGCGCCGCCCGCTTCAACCAGCGCGATTCCATCGCCACTATCCTGATCACCGGCATCAACATTCTTGCCGGCTTCCTCATCGGAGTCTTCCAGCTCGACATTCCTTTTCGCGAGGCCCTCAAAACCTACACCGTGCTCACCGTCGGCGACGGCCTGGTCACCATGATCCCCTCGCTGCTGGTCTCGATGGCTGGCGGCATGGTGGTCACCCGCGCCTCCTCGAACGCAACCCTCTCCGCCGATCTCGGCACGCAACTGCTCTCGCGCCGCCGCTCGCTGCAGATCGCCGCCGGGGTCATGGTTGCGCTCGCTTGCATCCCCGGACTGCCGAAATTCTCCTTTCTCGCCATCGCCGGCGTTGTCGCCTTGCTCGCGGCGCGCCTGCCCAAACCCGTCAAAGACAAAGACGGCAAAGTCATAGAAGTTGCCGCTGCCGACCCGACCGCGCTCGCCGCCGCCGGAAAAGACAAGAAAGCCGCCAAGTCCGAATCCATCGAAGACCTGCTCAAGCTCGACGAACTCTCCCTCGAACTTGGCTATTTGCTCGTCAACTTAGTCGACGCCCAGCAAGGCGGACAGCTTCTCGCCCGCGTCAAGTCGCTGCGCAGCAGCCTCGCCGTGCAACTCGGGTTTATCGTTCCGCCCATTCATATCACCGACAACGTCCGCCTCAAGCCGCGCGAATACGTCATTTCCCTGCGCGGCGTGGAGATCGCCCGCTGGGAAATGCTCGAAGATAAGGTCCTCGCCATCAGTTCGGAACTCACCCCGCCCCCGTTTGCCGGAACCCCCACTCGCGAGCCCGCTTTCGGCGTCGCCGCCCTCTGGATTTCGCGCGCCCTCGAGTCCCAGGCCCTTACTTCCGGCTATGCCGTCGTCGACCAGACTTCCGTCCTCTCCACCCACCTCGCCGAGGTCATTCGTCAGCACGCGTACGAATTGCTGACCCGCCAGGAAACGAAGCGCCTGCTCGATCGCCTGAGTGAGAGCCATCCCAAGCTGGTCGAAGAACTGGTTCCCAAAATCCTCAGCCTCGGCGAAGTGCAAAAGGTCTTGCAGCAACTTCTGCGCGAGCAGGTTTCCATTCGCGACCTTTCGACCATCCTCGAGACCCTGCTCGATGCGTCCGCCCTCAGCAAGAATCCCATCCTGCTGGTGGAGGCTGCCCGCCAGGCGCTGGGCCGCGCCCTCGTCCGCCCCCTGCTCTCCGACGACGGCGGCCTGCGCGTGCTCACGCTCGATCACGGCATCGAAGAGGAACTCAGCCGCGCCTTCAGCCCGCAGTCGCCGCCCGCCACCAGCACCGGATTGCAGCCCTCCTTCGTCCGCCGCATTCTCGATGGCTTGCGTCAGCTGGCCGGAGATCAGGTGGCGCAGACCGCGCCTATCCTGCTCTGCTCCACCCCGGCGCGTTTTCATCTGCGGCGCTTGCTCGAACCCTTTCTCCCCAAAGTGGTGGTGCTTTCTCCCCTGGAAATTCCTCCCATGGTTCCAGTGCAGTCGCTCGGGGTGGTGCGATGAAGTAGTGCGATGAAAGGTGCGATGAAAGCGGCGCTGGCCATTCGTGTCAGTCGTTGGTCGTTAGTCGTTGGTCGTTCGGTGCGCTGGATGCGGCGCGACGAGCGGGGACTCGAATCGGCGTTCAACCAATCACCATTCGACCCGCAACTTGACCAGATAACAGACCCGAAAGGAACGACAAAAAGGACGACGAAAGTCGTCCGGCGACGAACGAACGACGAACGACCAGCGACTAACGACCAGATCCACGAAAGCAGGCCACGTCAATGACCAAACATCCCGCCGACGCCTATCAAAGCGTCCAGAGCGACGCCGAACGCGAGCGCGTCCTTATGGAACAGCTTCCCCAGGTCCGCTACATCGCCCGCCGCATTCATGACCGGCTGCCGCGCCACGTGCCCTTCGAAGACCTGGTCCATGCCGGCGTCCTCGGACTCATCGACGCGCTCAACAAGTTCGATCTCTCCAAGCATGTGCAGTTCAGTTCGTACGCCAAATTTCGCATCCGCGGCGCGATCCTCGACAGCCTCCGCGAACTCGACTGGAGCCCGCGCGAACTGCGCCGCAAAGGCCGCCTTGTCGATTCCACCTACTCCCAGCTTTCCGGCAAGCTCGGACGGGCGCCCAATGAAAGTGAAATCGCCCAGGAGATGGGCATCAAACTGGGCGAGTTCCAATCCCTGCTCGCCGAACTCGACGGCCTTGAACTGGGCAGCCTGCGCGTCGAGTCTCCCCGCGACGGCAAACCGGAAGATCTCACCGACTACGTCCCCTCCAAGCCGGAAGAAACTCCGTTCTTCCAATGCCTCCGCTCGGAGATCAAACATCTGCTGGCGCAGGCTATTTCAGAATTGCCGGAGAAGGAACAACGCGTTCTCGCGCTTTACTACTATGAAGAGCTCACTATGAAGGAAGTCGGAGCCGCGCTCGGGATTGGCGAATCGCGCGTTTCCCAGATTCATTCTCTGGCCATGGTTCGCCTGCGCGCCCGGCTCAGTTTCCTGAACGTGACCACCGCGTCCACCGCGCCCAACGCTCGCGCCAAAGCTGCGGGAACCACTTAGGAGCTTTCCCGTAGAGACGAGGCTTGCCTCGTCTCTACCAAGATTTTCAAAACTTGAGTTTTCACCAACAAGGGGCCCAATGGAAAAAGTACTCAACCAGCAGGAAATTGACGAGATGGTGCGGAAAGCGCGCTCCGGCACTGTTGCCGCCGGTGCTGCCGGCGCTACCGGCCCGGTTGTCCAGCCCTGGGACATCCGCCAGGCTGGACAAATCGGAAGCGAGCAGTTGCGCGCCATCAACCAACTCCACGAGAACTTTGCCCGCAGTCTCACCACCGCCATCGGCGGTTACCTGCGCATCGTTTTCGACTGCAGCCTGGCTTCGGCCGAGCATCTTACTTTTCGCGAGTTCCTGGACCGCCTCCCGGAAAAAGCCTATCTCGCATCCTGCGATCTCGCCCCGGTCGGCGCCACGGGTGTGCTCCAGCTCGATTTCGCCATCGCCTTTCCTATCATCGACGTCATGCTTGGCGGGGAAGGCAAGAGCGGCGAAATTACCCGTGACATCACCGAGATCGAAGAACAGGTTCTCGAAGGCGTGGTCCGCATCATGTGCCGCGAGCTGCAAACCGCCTGGCA
>Ga0182027_10014235_pt1 | contig 11027 bp, 10 predicted proteins | sample 712E1DmetaG_FD_121300 | JGI IMG/M metagenome (GOLD analysis project Ga0182027, IMG submission 121300) | Permafrost microbial communities from Stordalen Mire, Sweden - 712E1D metaG (Illumina Assembly) | ecosystem: Environmental > Terrestrial > Soil > Wetlands > Permafrost | place: Sweden...
CGAGAGCCTCGGCGTCTTCGTACGCCGGCGGCTCGGGCGCGAGGCGCTCGCCAAGGTGGCCGAACCGATCGTCGCCGGCATCCACGCCGGCGACCCCGAGCAGATGAGCGTGCGCGCGACCTTCCCCATGTTCCTCGAGATGGAGGAGAAGCACCGCAGCCTGATCGTCGGCATGATCCGCAGGCGCCGGGCGCGGGCGCGCGCAGCGCGCCCGCGCCCGGCGCCACCCGAGGACCGCAGCGGCCGGGACGCGGCCGCTGCGGCCGCCGCAGCCGCCGCAGCCACCGTCCCGCGCCGGCCACGCGCCTACTTCCTGTCGTTCAAGACCGGCCTTGCCGATCTGGCCGACGCGGTCGTAGCCGACCTGCCGGCCGACCGGTTACGTACCGGCGTCGCCGTCGAGGCGTTGTTTGCGGAACCTGCTGGAAGCGACGCGGCCAGCCCCGCCGGCTCCGGGGGCCCGGCCGACTACCGCCTGCGCCTCTCCGACGGCTCCGAGCGTGTGGTGCAGGCCATCGTGCTGGCCGTCCCGGCGTTCGCGGCGGGCGAGCTGCTGGGCAGCGTCGCGCCCGCCGCGTCGTCTGATCTGTCCTCGATCCCCTACGTCACGACCGCCACCGTCTCGCTGGCGTACCGGCGCGCCGACGTCTCCCGGCCGCTGCGCGGCTTCGGGTTCGTCGTGCCGCGCGCCGAGGAGCGGGGCGTCATGGCCGGCACTTTCAGCTCGCTGAAGTTCGCCGGGCGGGCGCCCGACGACGGCGTGCTGGTGCGCGCCTTCGTCGGGCGCGCCGGTCGCGAGGGGTCGGTCGAGCTGCCCGACGACGAGTTGCTCCGTCTCGTGCGAGCGGAGCTTGCGAGCATCGTCGGCCTGCGAGCCGAGCCTTTGTTCACCCGCATCTTCCGCTGGCCGCGCGGCATGCCCCAGTACCGCGTCGGCCACGGGGCGTTGATCGAGCGCATCGAGAGCCGGGTGGGCGAGCTTCCCGGCGTCGAGCTCGCCGGCGGCTACCTGCACGGCATCGGCATCGGCGACTGCATCCGCGAAGGCGCGGCGGCGGCGCTGCGCGCCGCCGCCTTCGTCGAGCATCTGGCCGAACCGCCGGTCGCGGCCCAGCCTCACGACGTGACCGCGGCCGACGGCGTCGAGGACGAAAACTAAAGGACGAGGCACCCTCCAGCCGAATGATAGGGCGGGACCGCGGTGCGCCACCCGGCGCGCCGCCGTCTGGAACATTCGTCCAAGCCGGCCCGTCACCCGGCCAAAGGAGGATCTATGGGCAGCGTTGCGTCGTTCGCCGCAAGCGCCGGCAGCTCTTTGTTCGGGGGGGTATACTTCCTGGTCTGGCTGGTCGTCGCCGTCCTCTACGTCGTCTCGTTGTGGAAGGTGTTCGTCAAGGCCGGCAAGCCGGGTTGGGCGGCCATCATCCCGATCTACAACATCATCGTCCTGCTCGAGGTCGCGGAGCGTCCGCTCTGGTGGATCATCCTGTTCCTCATCCCGATCGTGAACCTGGTCGTCACGATCATCGTGTCGCTCGACGTGGCGAGACTGTTCGGCAAGGGCGCCGGCTTTGGCATCGGGCTGTGGCTGCTCTGGTTCGTCTTCTATCCGATCCTCGCCTTCGGCGACGCGCAGTACAAGGGCGGCCCCAAGCTGGGCGCGCCCTACGCTGCCCCAGCCTACGCGGCCGATCCCTACACGCCCACGCCGCAGTACGAGCAGCCGGGCGCTGCTCCCGCCGCAACGGGTGCCACGGGTGCGACATGGGTCGCTCCATCGACCCCGCCCCCGTGGGCCAGCCGGCCCGCTGCGGCGACCGCGCCTCCGGACGCCGCTCCACCGGCGCCTCCGGCGCCGCCCGCACCAGCCCCGATGCCGCCGGCCCCGGCTCCGCAGGCTACCCCCGCCCCTCCGGCCGCGCAGACACCACCGCCAGCATCGACTCCGCCGGCCGCTCCGGCTCCGCAGGCCCCCCCGGCTCCGCAGGCCCCCCCGACTCCGCCGGCCGCTCCGCAAGCCGCACCTGCTCCCGCCCCTCCGGCTGCACAGACACCGCCGCCGCCCCCGGCTCCGCAGGCCGCTCCGGCTCCGCCCACTCCCGCCGCACCCGCTCCGTCGTCCACTCCCGCGGGGCCGGCTCCGGCTGCTCCGCAGACCACTCCGCCACCCCCTCCTCCCGTCCCTTCGGCTCCGCCGCCCGCGCCCGCTCCGCCCGCGCCGGCCGCTCCGACGCCCGCTCCGCCGGCGCCCCCGGCTCCGGCGCCCGACGGCCCACCGCCGGAGCCGACTCCGCCGGCTGAGGGCTGATAGCAAGTCGGACATCACGCGGCGGGGCGGGAAGCTCTGGAAGAGCTTCCCGCCCCGCCGCGTCGCAGGCCGAAGAGGCCTCAGGGACTGAAGGACCAGGCGGCCGCAAGCCGAATGAGAGGGCCGGACCGGGTGGGTAGAGGCATACGCGACCTTCGTGGGACCGTGTTCAAAGGCCGGCAGGCCAAGGAGGAGGATCCATGACGAGTGGAGTTTCCGTTCGTGTCGCGGCGGGCAGCGCGCTCGGCGCGGGGCTGGGGCTGCTGGTCGCGCTGGTGGGTCTCGCGATCGGCGTCGCCATCCTGTACTGGGGATACCGGATCGCCAAGAGAAGAGGCTATCCCGCCTGGCTCGGTCTCGTGCTCGCGTTCTTCCTGGGCCTGATCGGCATCCTCATCCTGTACCTGTTGCCGGCCAAGTCCCGGGCCCAGCCGGCCCCCTCCGCGGCCGGCAACGCTCAGTATCCGCCGCCGCCCGGACCCGCTCCCGCGGCTCCACAACCCCCGCGGGGCTGGTCGACGCAAGCGACTCTGCCGCCGTGGGCCACTCAGGCGCCGCCGCCGCCGGCACCGGCCGCCGCAGACACTCCGCCGCCGCCCGCGCCCGAAGGCTGATCGGTCAAACGGGCGCCGACGGCAGCGCGTCGACGCCGCGGCTACCCGACGCATGTCCGGCTGCGAAGATGACGAGCAGGATCAGCGCCATGACGGCGACGAGGAACACGATCAACGCCGCCACCGCCCACTTGCGCTGCGCTGAGCGGAACTGCTCGACGCTCGTCCACGGCTTGCCCTGCCAGGCCCAGCGGCTGCCGTTGACGCCGCAGACGATCGCCCACACGAGGTTGCCGAACGGGACGAACGAGAGCAGCAGACCCCATAAGGTCACATAGGCGCCGTTGAAGAGCCCCCAGATCCAGGTGAAGAAGAAGGCGCCCCAGTTCCAGCCGCTCGCCGTGGGCGGCAGGACGCTGAACCGGCCGAGGCCCGGCTGGTAGGTGGGCCGGACTGAGGCCGGCGGCGGCGGACCGTAGGCGTAGCCGGGCTGCGGAACATACGAGGCCGCATAGGGTTGGGGGTCGCCGCGGTCCGACGCCGCCCAGCCTCCGTTGGGCGGCGGCGGCGCCGGCGCGACCCAGCCGTCGGGCGCCCGCGGGGTTTGCCAGTCCGGCGCCGGTGGCCCCGGAGTCGGCGTGGTCGACTCGTCGTCGCTCATCCGGTCCCCCTGCTGCTCTCGAGTTCGAGCTCCGTCACCGTTCGACACCTGCCCAAGGTCAGAACTTGCCCAGCGCCCGCATGATCCAGCGGTGTGGAGCGTGCCCGCTGAAGCCGGGGGTGACGTACATCACGGCGCAGGTGCCGGCGCAGACTTCGAGGCCGCGCTCGTCGGCCAGCGTCAGCGCCTCGGGCGTGTCGGTGTGCTGGTGGATCCACACCGCCTTGATGCCGGCGTCGGCGGCGCGGGCCACCCAGGCGGCGGTCTCGTCTTTGGGCAGCTCGAGAACGACGGCTTCGACCGGCGCCGGGAGAGCCGCGAGATCGGGGAAGGTCCTGTCGCCCTCGATCTCGTCGATCGAGGGATCGACCGCGTACACCGGCTTGCCGGCCCTCTTCAGGGCGTTGTAGGTGAGCTTGGGAAAGGCGCGCTTGCCGCTGTGGCCCACGACCGCGAAGCTCGCGTGGTCCCAGAACGACTGTCGTGGCGATGCCATCAGGACTCCTTTCGACGTCGCCACTCGTCGTCGAGCAGCGACATGACCAGCGTGCTCCAGTACTTGCCGCCGACCCGCCTCGTGTCGCGCAGCAGACCCTCGCGGCGAAATCCGAGTGTCTCGTAGCAGCGGATCGCCGCCGTTCCCTGCGCGCTACGACGGGCCATCGCCCCTCGCCGGCTCGTTGACTCCATAGCACTGGTCGGGCGCCAGCACCTCGAGGTGGCGGCCCGCGGCCCGCAGGCGGCCGCGCAGCTCATAGCAGAGGTGACATTCGTCGGCGTACAGGGGACGCGCCGGTTCCAGCCCGGCGGTGCGGGCCAGCTCCCAGGGACCGCCAGCGGCGATCTCGCGCACGACCGGCAGCGATGCGGGCTCGTAGCTCGACAGGATGTCGGCCAGCGGGCGCTGCCACAGGTTGCCGATGCTGATGCCCTGGCAGGGCATGAGGTTGCCGTCGCAGCCGACGTGACAGCGGCCGGGGTCGGCGAAGTCTTCGTAGGGACACGAGATGAGCGTGTCGGGCGGGCGAGTGAGGCGCTCGCCGCAGGCGAGCGCCTCACTCGCCCGCCCCTTGTACATGATGGCGCCGGGCTCGCCGCAAGCCACGCCCAGGTCGCCCAGGGCGGCCGGTGCGCCGACCTCGAGCACCGCCAGCGGCAGGCCGAGCCGTTGGGCCGCGACCACGGCGTTGCGCAGGTGGGTCTCGTCTTCGAGGTTCTCCGTGAAATACGCATACGACGACAGCGAGAAGTCGGCCACGCCCAGCTCGGCGAACGGGGCGAGCCACACGAGGGCGTCGTCGAGCGACTCGGCCCAGAAGCAGTTGGAGACGACGCCGACCTCGAGCCCCGCCGCGCGGGCATGGCGCGCCGCGGCCAGCACGACCGGATAGGCGAGCATGGGCTCGCCGCCCTCGAAGTACACCATCGAGCAGCCGGCCACCGCGGCCTGGTCGACGACGTTGCCCATCTGGGCCAGCGTCATCGTCCCTTCCTGCTGCGGGCTGCCCCAGACGAAGCAGTGGTCGCAGGAATAGGTGCAGCGGTAGGTCACGAGCAGGTGGAGAGCCTCGAGGCGCAGCGGCCGCGTCACCCGCCCGCGTGGCTGTGACGCCGCCCCGCCGGCCGGCGATGACGGCGCTTCGTGTGACGGGTCGCTCATGGCGCAACTGTACGCCGCGCTGCGTGCCGCGGCGAGTCGCGGGAACGGAAGGACCCAAGGAGGTCGCGAGGCGCATGAGACGGGCAGGGGGCACGAGGTGGGCGTCTCGCTGTAGAATCTCAGGGCGCGGGCCACGCCCGCGCCCAACTGCTACTGCGAAAGGCGGGCGTCTTCATGCCGATTGGACGACCCAACGTCGAGAGGCTCGACGCCCGGGGCCTGGTCGAAGGGCTCGTGCGGGCGAGCAAGTACAAGAAGGACCCTGAGGTCGCCGAGCAGGCCCGGCAGGCACTGGAGCGCCGCATGCCGATCCTGCTCGACACGTTCCAGTCGAAGAACACGCGCCATATGGTGCTGGCTCGCGATGCCTTCCATCAGATCGGCGAGCCGGCGGTGCCGTTCCTCGCCGACGTCGTCGACCACGGAGATACCGGGCGGCGCGGGGACGCGGCGCACGTTCTCGGCGAGGTCGGCCTGCCGAGCGTGGTGCCGGTGCTCGCCGACGCGCTGCGCGACCGCGACTCAGGCGTGCGCCTGCTGGCGGTGCGCTCGCTCGCGAAGGTCGCCGGCCTGCAGGCCGACGAGCTCATTCGGTCGGCGCTGCGCGACCGCGACGAAGCCGTGCGCATCGCCGCCATGAAGGCGCTCAAGAGGCGAGGGCTGGGGGCATCGTGACCAAGGACTATCGCGCGTATTCCATGTGGCTCGACGGGGTGCCCGGCGAGCTCGCGCCGCGGCCCGCCCTGAGCGGCTCGGTCGAGGTCGACGTGGCCATCGTCGGGGGCGGCTACACTGGCCTCTGGACGGCCTACTACCTGAAGAAGGCCGATCCGTCGCTGCGCGTCGCCATCGTCGAGAAGGAGATCGCCGGCTTCGGCGCCTCCGGGCGGAACGGCGGCTGGTGTTCGAGCTTCTTCGCGGCCTCGCCGGGCACGATCGCCGACGAGTTCGGCCGCGAGGCGGCGATCGCCATGCAGCGCGCCATGTTCGCGACCGTCGACGAGGTCGGCCGGGTGGTCGCCGACGAAGGCATCGACGCCCGTTACCACAAGGGCGGCACGCTCACGCTGGCGACCAGCGAGGCCCAGATCCCCCGTCTGCTGGAGGAGATCGAGCACGAGCGCGAATGGGGTTTCGGCGAGTCCGACTACGCCTACCTCACGGCGGACGAGACCGCCCAGCGCATCCGCGTCGAAGGCTGCCTGGGAGCGATGTACTCGCCGCACTGCGCCTGTCTCGACCCGGCGCGCCTGGCGCGCGGCCTGGCCGACGTCGCCGAACGACTCGGCGTGACCATCTACGAGCAGACCCCGGCGCTCGCCCTGACGCCGCACGAGGTGCCCGCCCCCGATGGCGCGCTCAAGGCGGACGTCGTCGTCAACGCGCTCGAAGGTTATGTGGCCGCCCTGCCCGGTCACGCCCGCGACATGGTGCCCCTGTACTCCGTGATGATCGCCACCGAGCCGTTGCCGCAGTCGTTCTGGGACGAGGTCGGCTGGTCGGGCCGCGAGGTCTTCGGCGACGAGCGCTACCTGCTCATCTACTGCATGCGCACCAGGGACGACCGCATCGCCCTGGGCGGTCGCGGCGCCCCCTACCACTTCGGCTCGAAGATCCAAGACGACTACGACCTCGCCCCCAAGGTGTTCGGCGAGCTGCACGAGGTGCTCAAGGGACTGTTCCCGGCACTTGGCGGGGCGCGCGTCACCCACACCTGGGGAGGCTGCCTGGGCGTGCCGCGCGACTGGTTCACGTCGGTCGGCTACGACAAGCAGACGGGGATGGCATGGGCCGGCGGCTACGTCGGCGACGGTGTGTCGACGACCAACCTCGCGGGCCGCACGCTGGCGGAGCTCATCGCCGGCGCCGACCACGGGCTGGGTGGCCTGCCGTGGGTCGGCCACAAGTCGCCACGCTGGGAGCCCGAGCCGCTGCGCTGGCTGGGCGTGAACCTGTCGCTGGCCATGATGGGCAGCGCCGACCGTGTCGAAGCGCGCACCGGAAAGCGGTCGAAGCGGGCCGACCTGACCGCCCGTCTGATCGGCAGGTAGTCGAGCAGGACGGGGCGCCGGGGAGGCCGCGGGGCTCGCGACGCGGTCAAGGCCTTCGTCGCGGGCATGAGTGCCGACCAGCGCGGCGTCCGGTGCCGGGGTAGGGACAACGCCGGACACCGCGCTGCTCGCCGCCTGCGCGCCGCGATCTCGATCTTCCAGTCTGTGTGTATTCCCATTCGGGTGCCGTTCACTCCTCACGGCGTTGTCGGCACTCCGACAGGACGGTGGCCGCGCCGACGGCGCCGCTGTCGGCGGCCGCGGGGGAGCGGCCCGGCCGCGCTCGCCGGCGGGCGGCCTAGATCAGGTTGGTGCAGGCGACGAACGTGGCGAAGACGCCGAGCCAGTCCGCTGCCGGGATCTCGATCGTCGTGCCGTCGAGCCGGGCGACGCCCGGGCAGCCGGCCGCACCGTCGCACCAGTCGGGGCGGCCGAAGCTCACGCGCAGCGCGCGACCGTTCCAGTCGAGCGCGGGCGGCAGCGGCCCGGCCAAGGCCCGGCGCGCCCCGGCGCGCAGGGCCGCGCGTGTCGCCTCGGGCGCGGGCAGCCGGGCCGCCGACCAGGCCAGCCCCTCCTTGACCGCGACCGCTGCGACGCCCGGCACCAGGTCCCGGGCCTCGGCGACGAGCTTGTCGTCGCCTGAGGCAAAGGCGAGCGGCGCGCCGAAGGCGCCGGCGACGGCCGCGTTCAACCCCAGCTCACCGACGGCCAGGTCGCCGTCGGGGCCGCCGCATACCACGACGTCGGTGATCTCGAACATGTAGGTGTGGGCGAGCGTGGCATGGGCCGTCCCGGCTCGCGCGTGATAGCCGACCATGAAGGTCGCGTCGAACCCGGCTTCGACTCCGGCCATCATGCTGAGAGCCATGCCGCCGCCGCTCACCAGCGAGACGCCGGCCGGCAGTCCCGCCGCGCTGAGGTTGTCGCCGCGGTCGTGGGCGTCGCAGACCACGATCTCGTCGGCGCCACTTTCGAGGCAGCCCTCGAGCACGGCGTCGAGGTCGCCGCGCATGAAGCCGCGGGCGACTTGCCAGTCGGCGGAGCCGTGGTCGGTCTCAGCCAGCCGGCAGACGCCGGTCGCGCCCTCGAGATCGATGCTGATGAAGACCTTCACGTCTCGACCGCCTGCGGCCGGCGACGGCGCCAGACGACCACGACGACGATCAGCACGACGGCGATCGCCGCCGTGACCAGGAAGGTGATCAACGGCCCGTTCGAGCTGGCCGCCGCCGTGGCGTTGCTCGGGTGCACGTACAGGTAGCTGTCGATGTTGTCGACCGAGTAGATCGCCGAGCCGTCGCCGCTGGGCGACTGCACCCAGCCCGTCCAGCGGCTCGTGTTGACCGCCTCGAGCCCCTTGGGGTAGGCGAGGATGATGTAGGGGCTCTGCTGGTAGAGGAGCTGCTGCATCTGATAGAGGATGGCCTGCCGTTTGATCGGGTCGATGGCGCTCGCCTGCTGGGTGTAGAGCCGGTCGTAGGTGGGGTCCGACCAGGCGCAGTCGCTCCAGCCGTTGATCTGGTTGGTGAGGAAGATCGAGAAGATGAACATGGGGTCGACGTCGCCGGTCCAGTTGTAGACGTAAAGGTCCATGTTGGGCACGAACTTGCCGCCGACCGTGTTGTAGAGGTAGTCGTTCATGGCGCCTTCGTCCATGTAGGTGAACTTCACGTTGACGCCGATCGCTCCGAGGTAGCCGGCCAGCAGCTTGCCGATGTTGTCGCCCTGGGGCGGCGCGTCGCAGGCGAACAGGCGCAGGGTGATCTGCTTGCCGCGCTTGTCGAGCAGCTTGCCGTTCACCGTCTGGTAGCCGGCGGCCGCCAGCATCTGGGTCGCCTTGGCGGGGTCGTAGCCGTAGGCCTGGTCAGCCGGCGGCTGCCAGTGCCAGTCGGGGTCGTAGTAGTAGCCCGGCACGGCCAGGGTCGTGCCGGGCACCGCGTAGCCGTCGTAGGCGATCTTCACGATCTGCTGCTTGTCGATGGCCCAGTTGAGCGCCTGGCGGAAACGCCAGTCCTGCAGGACCGGGTTGCCCTGCGACCGGCCCGTATAGCAGTTGAAGCCGAGCTCGTCGATGCCCTTGACCGGGTAGACGATGGTCTTGAAGTCGCGGTCCTTGCTGAGCGGCGCGACCTGCGCTTCGGGGATCCCCCAGCAGGCGTCGATCGTGCCGCTGCGCAGCTCCTGGACCATCGTGTCGGGGTTCTGATAGGGGGTGAAGATGACCTCGTCTATGCGTGGCGCGCCGCGCCAGTAGCTCTTGTTGGCCAGCATGCGGATGTCCTGGCCCTTCTTGAACTCGACCGTCTGGAACGGCCCAGTGCCGACGATGGGCGGGTGGTTCTGGAACGAGTTCTGAGCGGCGTTGGCGCTGATCTTCGACCAGATGTGCTGGGGCACGATCGGCACCCACATGCCCAGGATGTTGGCCTTGGGGGCCGAGCAGACGAAACGCACCGTCAGGGGGTCGACGGCGACCACCCGTTCGATGCCCGTCGTGTAGCTCGTGTACGAGGCCAGGTTGTTGCGGATGATGTACTCGTAGGTGAACACGACGTCGGCCGCCGTGAACGGCAGCCCGTCCTGCCATCTCACATGGGGCCGCAGCTTGAAGGTCCAGACCTTGCCGTCGGCGCTGTGACTCCAGCTCTCGGCCAGCTCGGGGACGGGGTCGACGTTGCTGGCCTTGTAGCCGGTGAGCATGTCGTAGTTGAGGTGGAAGATCAAAAACGACGACGTCGACGTGCCGACGAACGGGTTGAGGTTGTCGGGCTCGTTGACCCAGCCTACCTTGAGCACCGTGGTGCCGGCCGGCGACGGCGAGGCGCTCGAGGCCAGGGCGCGCACGAGGCCGCTGGCGAGGCCTGCCACGACGACGACGGCCAGCGCCGCGGCGAGGACCGCGACCAGCCGGCCCCAGCTCGTGACGCCGCCCCTGGTGCTGTCGGCGGGCTGTCTCATGGCTCCTCCCCCTGGCGGTTGCCGTCGCGCCCGATCTGCCGCGCCGACGGTCGCCATGACGACGGCGACGGCGCGCGCAGGCGAGATGTGGCTAACGGTATCAGATGGTCGCGCCAAGACCAGAGCGCGACCGGCGCGGCCGCCCGCCTAGCCGGCCGCGGCGATCTCGGCCAGGAACGTCTCGCCGTAGCGCTCGAGCTTGGCCTGGCCGACGCCGTTGACCTGCAGCAGCTCGTCGAGGGTGGCGGGCTTGAGCGCCGCCATCTCGTGAAGCGTGGCGTCGTTGAAGACGACGTAGGCGGGCACGCGGCGCTGCTGGGCAAGGCGCCGACGCAGCTCCTTGAGCCGCTCGAGAAGGGCGTCGTCGGGCTCGGGGAGATCGAGGCTCAGCCCGTCGCCGGCCAGGCGCGCCGCCGGTCCGCCGGTGTACCAGTCGGGTGCGTCCGACCCTCCCGCCGCGCCGGCCTTGCGGCGACGGCTGCGGACGCGCGGTTCGGGAGGCGGCTTGACCCGCGGTCGCGACAGCGCGAGCGTCTCGTCGCCGCGCAGCAGCGCCATGGCCGCGGGGGTGAGGCGCAGCACCGAGTAGCGGGCGATGTCCTGCTCGAGGTAGCCGCGATGGATAAGCTGGCGGATGAGCTGCTGCCAGGCGTCCTTGCTCTGCCCGGCGCCGATGCCGTAGGTGCTGAGCTGGTCGTGACCGCGGGCGAAGACCTTCTCGCTGCCGCTGCCGCGCAGGATGTCGACGACGTAGCCGATGCCGTAGCCCTGGCGCAGCCGGTAGACGCACGACAGCGCCATGCGGGCGTGCTCGGTGGCGTCGTAGGTGTCGGGC
>Ga0182027_10014236_pt1 | contig 11027 bp, 9 predicted proteins | sample 712E1DmetaG_FD_121300 | JGI IMG/M metagenome (GOLD analysis project Ga0182027, IMG submission 121300) | Permafrost microbial communities from Stordalen Mire, Sweden - 712E1D metaG (Illumina Assembly) | ecosystem: Environmental > Terrestrial > Soil > Wetlands > Permafrost | place: Sweden...
ATCTGCGGAGTATTTCCGCAAAGATCGAGGTAATTTCAAATCAAAAAATCAAAGAACGACACTTTATAGATTAATATACAGTTAGTTACAAACTTTTATTAAATTAACAACCGGACACTAGTGATATTGGAACTGAAATTGATCGAGCAGTAAAAGACGCAATAAAAATAACTGATAAAAAAGAGACAAAAGAAAATAAATCTTTTGTTGGTGACAAAACAATTTTAAGAAAATTCGAACACGCAGGATTTGAAATGGAAGAAGATGATTCATGGTTGTTTTATGATACAATTGATGACACAAATTTTAAAGGATTTAGCCACAAGGATAAAATTTGTAATCTATTTTTAGGCAAAATTGACAATGATGAAGATCTGTCAAGCTATTTAGAGGATATGGACATCGTAATTTATAGGATCGAAAAAATGATCACACAAATTAATGATCGAATTAAAGTATTGCAAGAAAGAATAGCATCTCGAGATCCTCAGGAAGAAGGAAAAGAAACAGTTAGATCAATTTCTGGCAATACGATTGTAAGAAGAACTGTGGATCCATCTCGGGAGTTAGTTAGAATCCAAAATAATTTAGATCAAGCAAATAAACTATATTTTACTTTCTTAATAAGTCCTCAAATTGATAATCATATATTTATAGAAAAGGCTGAAGCTTTAATCAAAAAGGATTCAAGATATTCATTAACAATCAATGACAGTGAAGAATTAAACATTGAGGGAGTAAAAATTTCATTACACAAAGACTCTATTTAAATTTTTACTGAACCTAACACGCCATCAGCCAAAAGGCAGCTCAATCGGTCAGGAAATGCAGGAACAAGTAACTATCAACATCGGGAACAGAATAAGAATCACGTTTGGCGCTGCCCTTCGGCTGCCGGGAAGCGTTAGCAGGCATTATTATAAACCTATCGTCAAACAACTTAAATAAATTTAATGAAAAACTTTATCCTGTTAATTTTTTTGATTTTTGGTGGTCTTGCCTCATCTGCACAACAGTGGGCACCGATTGGTGCAAAATGGTATTATGATGAGCGCTTTGCTTTCTCCGGCAATGTGGATTATGTTCTTTATTCTTCTGAGAAGGACACAATCTTTAAAGGGCAGAATTGCCGTAAAATTTCTAAAAGTCATGATTTTTATTGTCTGGACAGACCACCTTTTGAATTAATGTTTGACAGAAATGATTCAGTTTTCTTTTATGACCCCAAATTAGACACATTCCAACTTTTGTACAGGTTTAATGCAAATAAAAATGATTCCTGGATCTTAAAAATTCATGAAGGGCAGATTGGCAGGAATGATACGCTGAATATCTTTGTTGATTCAACCGGATCCATGGTTGCAAATAATCAAACATTGAAAATACTCTATGTGACCTATTCGATCCGGTATGAGAATGATTCGATGAAATACCATTCCAGGATTGTTGAGAAGTTTGGTGATCTGCTCTTTATGTTTAATTTTTATCCTTCTTCGAACCTGGCATGTGATATGAATTGGCCAAATGGAATAAGGTGTTATGAAGATACAGCCTTTGGCAATTATCATTTTGCTTTATCTGATTCATGTTCCTATACATGGACAGGAATAAATTCCAACGGAAAGAGGAATCTCATTCTATTTCCGAATCCTGCCGATGAAACAATTCAGATATCCGGGTTAAATGAACCGGCATCTTTTACTATCAATGATATGGATGGTAAAATAGCAGAATCAGGCGTCATAAAAGATTCTCAGGTAGTTACAAAATATTTATCGAAAGGGATCTATTTGTTGAGAATTATTAATTCTAAAGGAGTTATACTATCCAATGAAAAAATAGTAAAAAAATAATACCGGCAGTTCATAGAAATTAATGTATAAAAAATCAAATTGGCAAAACTATGAAACAGGTATTCTTTTTCCTGATGTTAATAATGCTGGGAGTGGCGGTCTCTGCTCAGCAAAAAGCAAAACACAGAACCATTCGGATCACGGTGCTGGACAAAAAAACGGGTCTTCCGGTTGACAGTGCAAAGGTGATTATGTCAATGATGGTTGATGCAACAGACTTGGGTACGGATGTTAAATATGCCGATCAAAACGGGCGCTGCAGTTTCCAGGTTGATGCCAATCCGCTGGCATCCGGCAGGGCAGGAGCCTTTAAAAAAGGTTTTATCGGTTACTTTGATGATAATCTTCTTGATATGGACCGGTCGTTTGCATCCATCAATGACAAAACAGGCAAGGACCTTGTTCTTTACCTGACTTCCGATACCATGAACCAGGTAAATTTCTGGGCGAAAAGAACGGTCCGGTATGATCCTGATACACTGATCAGGCTCCTGAAATCAGATTCTTATCCAAGGCGTTCTGATTTTCCGTTACTACTATGGCAGGATATTCCAAAACTGCTGGTCATCGGCAACGACCAGACGAAGATTACCAGGTTTCCAAGAAGTATTATTTCATCCGGTTCATTGAATGAATGTTACCTGGGTATCATATCCTTATGGTTCATAGAATCTGCAAGGATCACGATACTGAAGAAGGTGACTGTACCGTTTCAGAAGTTTCCTTCCATGTTACCTGTATTGTATGATAAGAGTCGGCCGGCCCTGGGGCAGAACAGCATTGAAACCATGCAGAAAGCTTACAAGGCATACAAAGCATGGTGGGAGAAAGTAAAAAATATGAATCAGGAACAAGCGTGTAAAATAGACCCTTTGGAAAATACAGGTCTGGAATGGTGATATATGTGTAAGAGAAATAGCGATTGCTTCGTCACTTCGCTCCCCGCAATGACAAAATGCGAAATCCAGCATCCAGTATCCAGCATCCAGTATCCAGCATTCGTTGCCTGAAGGATTAGCAGGGTGTTGCAGTTATTACTACCTTTGCCGGATAATACAGTCCGACATTAATCCCGCTTACATTGAAATTCACCGAGTTCGGTTTTGAACCTGCACTTCTTGAGGGTATAGAATCCATGGGGTTTGAGATAACAACACCCATCCAGGAACAAACAATACCCCTGATCCTGGAAGGAAAGGATATCATTGCTTCTGCCCAGACAGGAACCGGCAAAACAGCTGCTTTCTTACTGCCGGTCATTCACCGGATCATGGGTTCAGGAAGGCGCGATCGTATCAAAGCCCTGGTGATCGTACCCACGCGGGAACTTGCCATGCAGATCGATCAGCATATGGAAGGGCTTTCCTATTCAACACAGGTCAGTTCAATTGCGGTCTATGGCGGGACCGATGGGACCACTTTCCTCCGGGAAAAACGGTCGCTGGAAGAAGGAATTGACCTGGTAGTCTGTACACCCGGGCGAATGATAGCCCATATAAACCAAGGGTATGTGAATTTCGAAGGATTGCAATGTCTCATTCTTGACGAAGCTGACCGGATGCTCGATATGGGTTTTCACAATGATATCATGAAGATCATCTCATATCTCCCATCCCAGCGCCAGACTCTACTCTTCGCCGCAACCATGCCGGATGAGATCAGGCTGCTCACCCAGCAGGTTTTAAAGGACCCGGTATCCGTAAGCATCGCGATTGCGAAACCGGTTGAAAAAATCATACAACTTGCCTATGTAGTACATAACGCCCAGAAGATTCCGTTGCTCGAATATCTTCTGAAACCTATAAAGGATAAATCCATACTTATCTTTTGCTCAACCAAAAGCAGTACAAAGCAACTCAGACGCGAATTGGCGAAGCTGGGGATGAGTGTGGACGAGATTCATTCGGAACTCGAACAGCAGCAAAGGGAAAAGGTGTTGCTGTCTTTCAAAAGCAGGGAACTGAATATTCTCGTGGCAACAGACATCCTTTCCCGGGGTATCGATGTGGAAAACATTGACATGGTGATCAATTATGATGTGCCGAATGACGGGGAGGATTACATACACCGGATCGGTCGTACGGCCCGGGCAGCTGCTTCCGGTGTGGCTATCACCTTCATCAACACGAGGGAACAGCATAAATTTGCTGTTATCGAAAGCATGCTGGAAAAACCGGTTCACAAAGCTTTAGTGCCGGTTCAACTTGGAAACGCACCGGAGTATAGTCCGGGAAAACCTGCCAGGCTCAGGACAGGGAAAAATGATTCAAGGTCTCGGGGAAAAGGCAATAGGCATTAGGTTCCAGGTTCCAGGTTCCAGGTAAATGATTATATTTTTTGACCTCTGTCTTCTGATTTCTTTATTTTTCATTCTTAAATAATAATTTCCCATCCTTCTCGTCCACAACGATCGTGCTGTCTTTATCTACTTTTCCTTCCAGGATCATCTTTGACAGCACATTCAGGAGGTTTTTCTGGATCACGCGTTTAACAGGCCGGGCGCCGAACTGAGGATCGAAGCCCAGGGAGGCAATAAGCCGGACGGCTTTCGCAGTTGTCTTAAGATGGATGCCGCTTTTTTCCAGCATCTCCCGGATGATTCCCAGCTGCAATTCAACCACTTTTCTGATCTCTTCAACCGTGAGTGGCTGAAACATGATGATCTCGTCGATCCGGTTCAGGAATTCGGGACGAATAGTCTTCTTCAGCAATTCAAAGACCTGTTCTCGCGTATGGTTGAGCACCTCTTCCCGGTTTTTCTCCGTCACTTTCTCAAGGTTTTCCTGGATCAGGTGAGAACCGATATTAGAGGTCATGATGATGATGGTATTCTTGAAATCGACGGTACGGCCCTTGTTATCGGTCAGCCGGCCGTCGTCGAGTACCTGGAGGAGGATATTGAATACATCCGGGTGAGCCTTTTCGATTTCGTCGAACAACACCACAGAATAAGGCTTTCTCCTCACGGCTTCTGTCAGCTGCCCGCTTTCTTCATAACCCACATACCCAGGAGGAGCGCCAACGAGACGTGAAACCGTATGTCTTTCCTGGTATTCCGACATGTCGATACGAATCATGCTGTTCTCATTATTGAAAAGGAACTCTGCCAATGCCTTCGCCAATTCCGTTTTTCCGACGCCGGTGGTTCCGAGGAAAATAAATGAGCCGATGGGCCTTTTCGTATCCTGCAACCCGGCACGGCTGCGGCGGATTGCGTCAGACACGGCCTCTATGGCTTCATCCTGCCCGACGACGCGCATGTGAAGTTCGGTTTCGAGGTTCAGCAGTTTCTGTTTTTCGCTTTGTAACATCCGGCTGACCGGGATTCCGGTCCAGCGGGAAACCACCCCGGCTATCTCTTCGGCATCTACTTCCTCATTCACCATGGCAGAATCTTTCTGGAGGACCGTGAGTTTTTCTTTCAGAGAATTCATTACCTTTTCCATTTCCGGGATTTGCCCGTACCGGATCTCGGCCACTTTCCCGAGATCCCCGCTGCGATTGGCACTATCAGCCTCAAATTTCAGGTTCTCGATCTCGTTCTTCTTCGCCTGGATCTGTTCCACAATATCCTTCTCCGATTGCCATTTCGACTTTAGTCCGTTCCTTTCTTCGGAAAGGTTCCCGATCACTTCATTCAGGGATTTTAGTTTTTCCCCGTCCTTCTCACGTTTTATAGCTTCCCGCTCTATTTCTAACTGGCGGATCCTTCTTTCGATCAGTTCCAGTTCTTCCGGCACCGAATTGATCTCCAACCTTAATTTTGAAGCAGCCTCATCGATCAGGTCGATGGCTTTATCCGGCAGGAAACGGTCAGAGATATAACGCTGTGAGAGTTCCACTGCGGCAATGATGGCTTCGTCCTTGATCCTTACATGATGATGGGTTTCATATTTTTCCTTGATCCCGCGGAGGATGGAGATGGCATCCAGCGTTTCCGGCTCATTCACCAGTACCGGCTGAAAACGCCGTTCAAGCGCTTTGTCTTTTTCAAAATATTTCTGATATTCCTTCAGGGTGGTGGCGCCGATCACGTGCAGTTCTCCCCTTGAAAGCGCAGGTTTCAGGATGTTGGCTGCATCCATGGCGCCTTCGCTGGCGCCTGCACCAACCAGGGTATGGATCTCATCGATAAAAAGAATGATCTCACCATCGGCAGCAATGACTTCCTTGACCACACTCTTGAGCCTTTCCTCAAATTCCCCTTTGTATTTGGCACCGGCGATCAGTGAGCCCATATCAAGCGAATAGAGTTGTTTCGACTTGAGGTTTTCCGGCACATCACCATCGATGATACGGTGTGCAATTCCTTCTGCAATGGCTGTTTTTCCGACACCGGGTTCGCCGATCAGGATCGGGTTATTCTTTGTCCTCCGCGAGAGGATCTGGAGTACCCTGCGGATCTCTTCGTCACGGCCGATGACAGGATCCAGCTTGCCGTTACGTGCAAGTTCATTCAGGTTACGGGCATATTTATTCAGGGAATTGTAGGTTTCTTCCGCCGTCTGGCTGTTAACGGCCGAGCCCTTTCTGAGCTGGCGGATAGCAGCCCGGAGTTCTTTTTCGTTAACGCCGTTATCTTTCAAAAGCCGTGATGTAGCGTCGTTGACGGAAAGTATTCCCAGCAGGAGGTGTTCGATGGAAACAAACTCGTCTTTGAATTCCTGCGCCAATGCTGTTGCTTTCTGCAATGCCTTGTTAGCATCACCGGAAAGATATTGATCGCCGCCGGAGACCTTTGGATAGGAGTCGAGGATAGAATCGAGCGCTTTGGTGAAAATTTCGAGGTTTACATTCAGTTTCTTGAGAAGATAGGGCACAACATTTTCATCCACCATCAGCATCCCTTTCAGTAAATGGGATGTCTCGATGGCCTGGTGCTGTTTTGCCGCAGCAATCTCCGTCGCTTTCTGAACGGCTTCCTGTGATTTGATTGTAAAATTGTTAAAGTTCATTCTTAAGGTATTTATATGGTTATTTGTTTAGTCGTTTAGCCGAAGAGTACTTTGTGATCCCGCAAAAGGCGGGATTGTTCGACTACCAAATTTCATTTCACTTCGTTCATGAAATTTAAGTCACACGAACTTTGTGACTATATTTCTTTTTTAACCGCAGAGGGCAACGTTTTTACGCAAAGGTCGCCGAGAAAATTAATTCATCCTTCTGACCTCTGTTTTATTTCCTCAAATACTCTGCCAATCCGTTTATTCCGTAGTGATAATGAATTTATGTCAGATAAATTAGGTGCTTACCGCCTTTTTGGCTGTTGTTTTGTAATTTTTTTCAGTTATTTACGTTATTAACCCGTGCAGGAAAAGTGAACCCTTGTCTCTGGAGCAAGCCTGGAACCTCACCGTTTTCCCAATCAAGCGTTGATCAAACTTCTGCATCCTCAGATTACCATTATTACTATTGGAATGCGTGAAGGCGCCACCGGTGATGATGACGAAAGGTGAGTATCAGGAATTGGTTTATCCGGATAAATTCATAAATTTACAGCCGAATTGATGAAACTCATGAAACGACTTTTTATCTTGTTCCTGATCTTTCTGGCCATCCGTTCCTATGGGCAGTTCAAGGTACTCGTTGATCCTATTGATATCACTATTTGTTATGGAGGAAAAGTTCAGTTCAACGCTACTCCAATCGATTCCATCAACGGGACCTATGAATTCAAATGGTTGTTTAAAGGCGTGGAAATTGCTGATTCCGCCCGTCAATACTTAATTGTGAAGAACATAACCACTTCTGATACCGGTTATTATCAATGTGTTCTTTCGGATACCAGCCGTCATGCAGTAGATACCAGCCTTCCTTCTTATATCCGGATGCGAGCCCAGTTGCATATTGATACCCTTTACCGTTACAATGCGCTGGGATGCCCCAGCGACAGCAATGGCCAGATGAAAATCAAAGTTTCCGGCGGACATCCTCCTTACACTTATGAATGGGGAGGAGGATCCTATCACCAGCTTGACACCCTTGGCGTTGGTTTTCCGAGAGGAACCTATATTGTCACTGTTACCGATGCTGATACAACACATTGCATCTCCCGGGAATTCACCATTGAAACCCTGCATCTGCACAAGATCACTTTTATAATGAATCCGCCTGACACGGTTTTCCTGCCTAATCCCAAAGTCACTGTTACCATCCCTGACACCGCTGTGAAGCACCTGGACAACTGGAACTGGGATTTTGGTGACAAGACTCAAAAAGTAGCCAACGTGAATCCCTGCCAGCATGAATACGCAACCCCCGGTCAATACAATGTCAATCTGAATTTCACGGATAATATCGGTGGACAGTTATGCGACTCGACCATTATCGAGACTATTATAGTGAAGCCAATCCGGTTGTTCATCCCCAATGCCATCACGCCTGGAAGCGGAGATGATAATGGCTCATTGAATATCCGGCAACTTGACCCGACCGGCAAAACACCCTATGGATCGAACCTTGACCTCTCCGAGATCTACCTTTCCAACCAGATGTTTATCTTCAACCGCCAGGGAAAGAAGGTTTTTGAGAAGACGAATTACAAGAGCGGTGACTGGGATGGAGGAAATCTTTCCGCTGGCGTTTACTATTACATCCTTAAATGCCATGGCCAATTCGGGGATGATGTCTATAGAGGTGCAGTCACCATCATACGTAACTAATCATCCAAAAAGGAACTTTAAGTAGAATCTGCATTCTTTTAAATCCACAAATTATTTTCCAGGTGACTCTGGAATCCCGCTAAAGGCGGGATTGTTCGACTACCAAATTTCTTTTCACTACTTTCATAAAATTTGAGTCTCACGGACTTTATGACTTTGTGACTTTTCCTTATTTCGCTAACTTTGGAAAAATGTTTTGATATGACGAAGAAGGAGCGTTTTACATTTTTAATTGATTATTTCCTTGAACATCGTCCGAAGGCAGAAACGGAACTGGTTTATTCGGATCCTTATGAACTTGCGGTTGCAACAATTCTTTCCGCTCAATGTACCGACAAACGGGTCAACTTAATAACGCCGGCCTTATTCAGAAAATTTCCGGATGCAGATTCGCTGTCAACCGCACGGCAGGAAGACGTCTTTGAACTCATCAAGAGCTGTTCCTATCCCAACAACAAAGCAAAGAACCTGGTCGGCATGGCAAAATCGCTGGTGAAGGATTTTTCAGGGGTAATGCCTTCTGATGTTGAAGAATTGATGACGATTCCCGGTGTAGGCAGAAAGACAGCCAATGTGCTTGCTTCGGTTATTTATAAAAAGCCTGTTATGGCTGTGGATACGCATGTTTTCAGGGTTTCTGAACGGATCGGCCTGACTACCGGGGCAAAGACACCCTACCAGGCCGAAATCCAGCTGGTTAAACACATTCCTGAACGGCTGATTCCGCTTGCACACCACTGGCTGATCCTGCATGGGCGTTACGTGTGTATTGCAAGAAAACCCAAATGTCCCGAATGCGGGTTGACTTCTGTTTGCAAGTATTACCAGCACCTTCAGAAAGCGTAATTTTGTTAATAACTCCTCCCTTGAAAGGAGCTTGCAACGAATCAAAAATTTTACCTTTGAAATTATTTTGTTTCTTGAAAATTCAGAAAGATGTCAACATTAAAGATTGGAGATGAAGCTCCTGCTTTTGAATCGGTTGACCAGGATGGCAACTCCATCTCGATAAAATCCTATAGAGGAAAAAAACTAATTCTCTATTTTTATCCTAAAGATGACACTCCGGGATGCACTGCCGAAGCATGTAACCTGCGTGACAACTATGCTTTACTGCTTAAGCAGGGGTATAATATTGTCGGGGTCAGCGCTGATGATGACCGGTCGCATAAAAATTTTATTAAAAAATATGTATTACCTTTTCCTCTTATATCCGATAAAGACAAAAAAATCCTGAAGGCATATGGCGCCTGGGGCCAAAAAAAACTTTATGGGAAGGAATATGATGGAATCCTGCGAACGACCTATGTTATCTCTGAAAAAGGTATTATTGAAAAGGTCTTTTCCAAGGTTGATACGAAAAATCATACGGAACAGATCTTAGGGGAATAAAATAATGTGGTGAACCCGTGAACTGGTGAGGTGATGAAGAATAAAAAAAATCGTAAATCGTAATTAATTTAGGGATATTATGGCAAAAGAAGAAGAAAACAACAAGGAAAAAATGAAAGCACTGCAGCTAACGCTGGATAAGCTGGAAAAGACCTATGGTAAAGGAACAGTCATGAAGTTGGGCGACAATGCCATCGAAGCCGTGGAATTTATTCCGACCGGATCAATTGGATTGAATGTCGCACTGGGGATCGGAGGATTACCAAAAGGAAGGGTGATAGAGATCTATGGCCCGGAATCTTCCGGTAAGACTACCCTGGCACTTCATGCCATGGCAGAATCACAGAAAGCCGGCGGTATCGCTGCATTTATTGATGCGGAACATGCGTTCGACCGGTTTTATGCAAAAAAACTAGGCGTGGATGTTGAGAACCTGCTGGTTTCACAACCGGATAACGGGGAACAGGCGCTTGAGATCGTCGAGAACCTGATACGTTCCGGTGCCATCGATATCATCGTGATAGACTCTGTGGCGGCGCTGACACCGAGAAGCGAGATCGAAGGTGAGATGGGTGATTCCAAAATGGGATTACAGGCCCGGCTGATGTCACAGGCATTGCGAAAGCTGACTTCCACGATCTCAAAGACTGCTACCTGCTGTATTTTTATCAACCAGTTGCGGGAAAAGATCGGTATCATGTTCGGGAACCCCGAAACCACTACCGGTGGTAATGCGCTGAAATTTTATTCTTCCATACGACTTGATATACGTAAAGTGAACCAGTTGAAAGAAGGAGAAGAGATCATCGGGAACAGGGTCAGGGTGAAAGTTGTCAAGAACAAGCTGGCGCCACCTTTCCGAAAAGCCGAATTCGATATCATTTATGGAGAAGGGATCTCAAGAATCCTCGAAATCATCGACCTGGCAGTTGAGTACAACATCATCAAGAAAAGCGGTTCCTGGTTCTCTTACGGGGAGACAAAATTAGGACAGGGAAGGGATGCTGTGAAGAAGCTGTTACAAGACAACCTTGAACTCTCCGACGAGCTGGAAAAGAAAATCATGGAGGTTTTGAAAAATGTCAAATAGGACAACCGGGTCGTTATTTCTCACGCTAAT
>Ga0182027_10014237_pt1 | contig 11027 bp, 3 predicted proteins | sample 712E1DmetaG_FD_121300 | JGI IMG/M metagenome (GOLD analysis project Ga0182027, IMG submission 121300) | Permafrost microbial communities from Stordalen Mire, Sweden - 712E1D metaG (Illumina Assembly) | ecosystem: Environmental > Terrestrial > Soil > Wetlands > Permafrost | place: Sweden...
CTCTTCTTCCATTTAGAAATTACCCAGAACAACCAGATCAGACCTCCCGTGAGAGCTATTCCATCAAAAATTAAGCCGAATATCCTTGAACTCACGGGTGGGATGCTGATTATATTCATAACAGAATTTTGTTGGGCAGGCACACCAACAAGATAATAGGTAATTACATATTGATTGACTGCGAATTCCTGTTCAATTCCGCCAGGCCACATAGCGCGGATAGCCTGCAATCGATCTATATGCTCTGGGGAAATTACCCAAACAAGCGCTGATCCTTTACAGGCAGCCAGGTCTGAGTCGGGCCCATCTGTTTTAATATCAATAATTGTGCGCGGCCAGGCCTGGAAGGCGGTTTCACGGACTGACAGCAATGGAGGCCCATCGAATAACCCGCAGGCGGTTATATTCAATGGCAGACTGCTGAGGTATCGTCCAACGATTGCCATTGGAGCTCCGTTCGCCTGTGCGAAAGCATAATATTGGTTCCAGCTGGTTATCCCCACGATCGACAAAAAGATCACTACCAGAGCGGTTTTGATGATGAGGATGTTTTTATGGAAAAATTCGTTACCCAACTCTATGATTTGATCAAGCGCTAAGGCGATCAAGAACGCTACCACCGGGACAATTCCGACCATCCTGGGCCAAAACGGCGAATCAATCGTCAAAATACTTCCCATCACAACCATTAATCCTAACCAAATTATGGCAAGGTAATGACCCGGTTCTTTCCAACGGCGAAGACTGGTTCCCAGACCCAGAATAATCAAAGGAGAAATCCATGGGCTGAACATGGCATGCGGATAGCCGAATTGGGAGCTCGTATCGCCATAATAATTGAACATCAACAACGTCAGCCGTGTTTGCTCTACGAGGATTTGGTACAGGGATGTCACGCCGTACTTATTCGATAAATGTCTGACATTTTGAGGATTGGATATAACGACTACGTTCAAACGCTCAATAATCGCTGGCAGGTTAGAAATATAGTAAATCAGGATTGGCCCCATGGCGATTAAAAATCCCAGGACAAATAAAACCAACCCTCTTTTATTTTCCGTGATCCACGGGCGATGAATGAAAAAAGTCACCACCAGGAAACCGGCGATAATTTCTGGGGTTACTTTTCCTGGAAAATACATATTAATTCCGAATGCAAGTAAAACCCCCGCCAGGCCAAGAGACCCTGCCCGGCGTCCTTTTAGGCCATCTATTAAGAAATATATGCTAAAAAGACAAAATAACCATGGGTCTGTGTATCCTGGTCCTATCCGGGAAAAATGAATATGCAGAATATTAATCGCCACTATAGCGGCGGTTATGCCGGCCAGTCGATGCCGGTTGAACAACCTCCAAATAATTAAATAAATTGCCAAAACATTTAATAATCCGCCGATAACAGAGGTCATCCGCAGGCCAAAAACATTATCGCCGAACACCCACATAGACAGGGTCGCCGGCATAAACCCAATTCTTGGGATGTCAGCCCAACCGATATCAAATAGTCTGGTCTCATTCCCCAATAAATAGTCGCGCACCTGAAGTCCAAATGAGGCCGCGTCTCCATGAATATCGACCGGAATAGTATCCACCTGGTAAAAACGCAGCCAAAAGGCGACCCCAAGAATTGCCGCCAGTACAGCCCAATGGATCCACCGGAACCTCGGTGATTCTTCTGCATTGGGTTGGGAATTCCTGGAAAGACCAGGTTTGAGCACCTGCGAAAGAATAAATAAAATTATGCCAATCACCCAAACAATCCGGACGGGGGCGGTATCGTTGTATTCTATATACATCAGCAGTGAAACTGCAAAAAAAATGATAGATCCAACTAATAGCAGAAAACGAAACGGATTATTGACGGTCGCTGAGGTTATCGAATTTTTTATCTGGGTGATTTTTCCATTTATCTCAGGTTTAATGGGGCAAGCAATCATCCAGATCAAAAAGGCAATAATGAAGATAATGCTGCCCACCCATAGCCGAGAACTTTCGGATAGAGCATTAATCCATGGCCAATTCAAGATCATGCCATCTGCTTTTGCGATATTAAAAATCGATTGAGCGAAGTAAGCGAGCAGAATAGCGAAAATCGGCCAGACCAGGTATGTGGCCTTTCGTAAATTGGTTTTTGAGAACGTGGATTGTAACCAGGTATCGAGCTGACTCTCCCATTTTGTAGCGAATTTATATTCCGGCCAGATAATCGTTATGACAGGATCACTTCCTTCTTTCCCAGGATGGCCGGCCTGGTTGGCGCTTTCTTGATTTGAAAATTCTAGCCGCGAAATTCGGTCGTTATTAGCCGGTGAAGCGGGCGTAACCGATCCTTGATTGATATTAACTGGCTCAGAGATATCGACTTCGGGATGAACCTGTTCCTTATCTACTTTGATTACCCTTGGATTGGAAGGTTGGAGAGGTTGCTTATTTGGACTGGGCTCTACCTTCTTTTTATTCATCAAAAAATAAAAAAGAGTTCCCAAAGCGGCACCCAGCATAATTAACCCAGTGGGTAGCCAATGGGTTTTGTTTCTTTGGGAAGTTTTTTTAGATTGAAGATTGCTGGAAAAAGAAGACTTTGATTCACCCGATGAATCACGCTGTCCCATAAACTTCTCCTCAAATAAAGGAAATATAAATTGTATTTATTAAACAGGAAGGGTAAAGGCAGTAAAAATATATGATACCAGATCATTGAATGGCTGAAAAGGTGTAATATATTAAAGGGAAATTAATGAGATTCTGTCACTAATCGATCAAGTTATTAAAAGGAAGAGTCATTTCATGAATAAACCGGTTGATATTCAAGTGCTTTTACCGGTTCATAACGAGGCGGAAAGCATCGAGAACACGATTCGTGAAATTTACTTGGAAATTTCTCCTGAAGTAAACCTGGAATTTATCATTTGTGAAGATGGGAGTGTGGATAATACAAAAAATATCCTGCGAAAATTATCAGAAATTTTTCCTGTCAAATTAATGATGAGTGATGAGAGAAAGGGGTATTCTAAAGCAGTAAAAGATGGTATGAAACTGATGGATGCCCCTTATTTACTTTGTTTAGACTCAGACGGGCAATGCGATCCGAAAGACTTTTGGAAATTCTGGGAAGCCCGTAATAAAAGTGATGTATTAATTGGCAGGCGCGTAAAAAGGGCTGATCCCTGGCTCAGGAAAATATTGTCGCGAACCTTTTATGTGGTATATAAATTGTTCTTTCATGTTCCATCTTCCGACCCAAGTTGCCCATTTATCCTGGCTGGAAAAGATGTCATTGAGGCAATTGTTGATGAGACAGGAATAATGCAGCAAGGTTTTTGGTGGGAATTTACCGCCAGGGTGTATATGCATGGATATAAGATAACGGAAATTCCAATAAACCATCGAATCCGTTTTGCCGGGAAAACACAAGTTTATCTTGTAAAACACATGCCAGAAATTGGTCTAAAGCATTTTATGGCACTGTTTCAAATCCGATTTCAAAAAGTGAAGTAGACCAGATTTATTTTGGTTTATTCACTTTGAAAATGGTGGCGGTATTGGGGGTGTTGTCGCCAAACACAATTTGCAACATCCCCTGTTTGATCATTTCCTGGAACTTGGCAATTCCTTCCGGTGAATAATAAGCGCGTTCCAGGCCAGAAACGACGATATATTGCACCTGGTAACTGTTCAGGAAGTGCAGTGCAGATTGGATGTTGGCATTATTATAAAAATCGTCCACGTCGCTAATGCGTTTATCGATAATTGCCCCATCCATCAAAGAGTTCTGCTGGCGCATATGCCAGCTCCAACCAATCACGGAGGGTAAGCCGGTGTAGATTGAATAGCGTGAACCCCAGCGATATTCTGTAGTGTGCCCTTCGACGATGACCGGTGAGCCGGTGATATTATCTTGCATGTATTGGATGCCGGCTGAATCCAGGCTCAGATCGATCTTCTTATCGTCGTCATTATAGATGGCCGGGTTCTGCTCCCCCGGATTAACCGTATCGCCCAGCATATATAGCGCTCCATCCAGGGTGTGGGTCGGATTTTGAGTGCCTGGCCAGCGGTCGGCCATTTTCATCGGGGTTGCCACCAGCGGGTAACTGGCTGCGCCGAGCACGATCAGGGCCAGGCCGACCAGCCAGGCATTCCTGATCCGGCCTGGCCAAAGCGGCAGGCTGGTAAGTAGATCAACCAGCGCCAGGCTTATGCCAACCCCGAACAAGAACCACGCCTGGTCATAAAAACGAAATACCATATTGGAACGGCCGACGTCGCCCTTCAAAACAATGACTTCTACCATCAGGGTTAAGGAGAGCCCGATGGCAAACAGGATCCAGGCAATTCGTCTCAGGACTGGCAGGCCGCCCTTAAAGATGATGAGATAGACGATTGCAGCCAGGAGAGGAAGGCCAAAGGCCAGAACTTGATAATCCCAGGTCCATAACCAAATTAATACAGACATGCCAACCAGAAACAAAACATATATCCTGAGACGACGCCAGCTAAGATCACCGCGCTGGGCCGGGGAAAACCAATTTTTTAGGGCTTTTTTCAGCGGAGAGAAAACATCCTTGATCAATAAGCTGGCCATAACGAAAAGAGCAAAACCGAATACAAAGAAATAATCGACCAGAGGCGTCCTGGCGCCTGTCCAAAATTCAACCGAAACGTAATCGGTGTGGAACCACTGAGAAAATGGCCAATAGAAAGCAGTGGTAATGCCGACAAATAATAATTCATACCCCACCGCCACCTGAATGAAGTGGCGAATAGACCCAGTTCTGGCGCGCCATACCCCCCACAGGACCACCAGGGCGCCCAGCCCTAAGAAGGTTGGGTAATCCCAGGTGTTTGTGGCAATGAAAACGCCTAAACACAGGCCGCCAAACAACAAAGTGAAAATCCGTCCGGGCCATTTCATTTTTGATAAGGGGTACAACAACAAACTCACCATCCAACCCAGCGCCAACCCATAGAAGGGCATTGATAACAGGTGGGCGTGTAGATCTCCATATAAGAAAGTGAAATATGGAAATTCGGCGATGGGGGTATCTGGCCCATTATGCAGGATGGGGCGGGAAGCATCAAAGTACCAGCGCCCGTTGTCTCCGGGTAATTTTGACTGCCCAGTCAAAACCTGTACCGCTCCCCCGAGTACCGCGCCGGCTTTTTCCGTAGGGGAAGTGATATTTCCATTCGGTACAGATAGTTCCGGTAAATAATCCCAGAATTCGCGCACCATATATAAATTACCCAATAACAAAACTGCGATCAACGCAATCACCCCGGCCAGGTAGGCCAGTCCTTTATTCGATAAAGCTGATTTGATCCTGGCAAATGGGGATAACGCTTTTACTTCAACGCCTTCCGGCTGTATTTCTACTTTGTGATTGCGAAGGCCCTCTACCAGGTTATAACCTACACAGAATATACCCGTGCCTGTCATTGCGAACCAACTGGGCAGAATCAGGTTGTAGGCAATCGAAGGAATTATTCCCAATAACTTGGTCGGTATGGCCGCAATCACGTACCCATAATAATAGTAATTAATATAATGCCCCGAATACCACGGGTTTTCGGGGGGGAAATATACAGATTTTAGAATGCCATTGAAAAATGAAAAATCCATGGGCTTTTCGCCGCCCAACCAGGGATGCCAAAGATCAGGATTCCCTAACCGTATTCGTAAATCGATGAGAAAAACGGTCAGAAAAATGGCTTCGACGATCAGGATGTGCTTCCAGTTGGAACGGATGTAGGCCTGTAAAACTTTGCGTTGGCGATAAGCCAATCCTATGCTCAGCATCAACAGCAAACCGATGCATACCCAAATGGTGAGCTGGGTGAACGGTAAAATCTTAAAGCTGCCCATGATCCAGGCCAGCCAGGCAATTAATAGCAATCCAGCCATCCTGGCCAGCGGATATCCCCGGTCTGGCAGCCCCGAAAAAGCCATGAAAACCAGTGGAAAGACTAACCAACCGAAAAGCAGCAGGGTCAGGTACCAGGCAATTGTCCCGGCTACCTCGTTGACGTTCAATAATGCCAGCCGGTTGAACATAGCCGACCATGTTCCTCCGATCGTTTGGGCGACGAGCCTGTCTAGAGGCAGCTGCATGGCAGTGGGGGCCTGAGTGTAAACCAGTGGAGTTTCGAAGATGACCTGGTCCAGGTTTACGCTATTGAGCAGGGCGGTTACTTTATCAATCGAAAAATCTTTCGATTTCTTGAATATCAGGACTTTCGGATGGTCATAAACCGTAAAGGATTCGTCTGCGCTTTGATCAGGGAAGGTAATAAATCCCAGGTTGGGCGAACTTTCGAATGTCGCTACCAGGTCGAAACCCAATGGGCTCTTGAAGGGGGGTTCAAGCCCGTAGGCGCGGTTTTCCACTGCATCGCCGTTGCAATTGGGGCAATCAAATAAGGCCTGGTAATATTTGGTGGTCATGGGATAGCGTAAAGGCAGCCTGGGCATGGCGTCGTAGGCCCGGTTCGAAGGAATCACAATGTAATCGCTCTCCGAAAGAATCTTGATCATCGAGTCGCGTTTTTGGACTGTATCGGGTTCGTAGAGTTCAAGATTTTGGGGCGTGTAGATGCGGCCCAGAGCATCATACTGGTCAACGCTTAGCGGCAGTGCGTCATCCCATGAGGTCTCAAGCGTGTAGGGTTCGGCTCGTAAGGTCAACGGGCTGCCAGATGTAATTTCATATTGGACCGAATAGGCTTTACCGCCGGTTAATTGGACCGGTGAAAAACCAAGCATTGGATGGAGATGCAGGCCAGGCGCATTAAAATCCAATATTTGCGAGGATTGGGCAAGCGGATTTTTATTGTCGCCATCATTGAACAGGCTAATTTTCAGTGTGCTTTCGGCCGGCACGAAAGTTTGTTGGAACTGGCCAATATCCAGGCGGTTTAATCGCAAAGAGGTGGCTGGCTTAAAGGGGATGGTTCCTTCCAGGCTGCCGGGCGCCTGGTTCTGAATCTTCCAATCCAGTGGTATGGCAGGATCATCCTGGTTCTCATCCCGGAGTTTAATTTCTGAAATTGAGAATTGACTGCTGTTGTCGATTTTGTAGTAAAAGTAATAAGTCTGTTGCGGATTGAGGTTGATATCGCCAAAATTAACGATTTGTTCTCCGGCCTGGATATCGTCGGTGAGCGATAAACGTCCTTCAGTTACTCGATCGGTCCCTTTTTCATCTCTTGCCAGGCGGAAGTACAGATTCACGCCTATCTGCTGCACATCTGTGGTGGTGAAGGTGGTCGCAGATCCCGTTTGCAGCACATGAATTCCGGTTGAACCTGGGTCGTCAGTCGAAATGACCTGGTTATCCCCAATGCCAATCGGGTAAGTGTGATTGCCCTGGGGCGATTCGACGTTTAAATTAATCGGCCCGGCGATGTTCTCTAAGATCCAACGCGAAGCCGCCACGCGCGTGATCGGGCGGAAATAAATCTGGGAAAATGCGATGGCATAACTATAGGTTCCACCCAGGACAATCACCAGCGCCAACAAGGCTGCTGCGCCGCGCCAGATGCTGCGGAAAGCTGAGAATTGGATTTTAAAATTAAATCCATTCTGGGCAAGTCTTGCCCGGCTCTCCTGGGTTCGATCGTATATTTCCCACAAGGCCCAGGCGGCGAAAAGAATAATGAAAGGATAAATCGGCAGAAAATAGCGCATGTAACGCCAAAATTGCAGATTTTGCCAGATAAAGTAGACCGCCACCCACACGAAAGGTAAAAGATGAGCGCGCCACTCCCCCTTCCACATGCGCCAGCCTGCCCAGGCCCAGCCCAGCCAACCGGCCAGTCCCAGCGGAATTCCCAGTCCCCACGTAACCATGTTGGTCCAGGCATAGGTGATCGGGCGATTCGTCCAATGCGTGTTGGGGGGCCAATCTGATTGGCCAGCCACCTGGTTGGTCACTTCTTTAATGACGTCTAACCAACGCTGATTGAGCGCAATCCCAAAGAAACCGGGTCCCGCAAAAGCATAGGGCTGGAAAATTCGAAAAGCAATGAAGGCGCACACCACGGACAGCACCCAGCCCCACCCGATCAGGCTCAAACGCCCCCGTAAATTGGGTTCTTTCCAACTCAAGATCAGCCTGGCCAGACCCGCCAGGAAAATTACCCCCAGCACAGGCAGTGTGTTTATTTTACAGGCTCCGGCTAAACCCACTACCAGGCCAAAAAGCGCAAAATAGATCAAATTCTTCCGGGTAATTTTTTCTGATTCTTTCAGCGGGATGGCAAGCACTGCAAAATAAAGGCTGGCTACGACAAATACCGTCGAAAAGGAATCGACTGCAAAATAATGCGAAAGTTGGATCGGTAGAACCGCGGCTGCGCCAAGCGCTGCCGCTAATAAACCGGTGCGTTTGTTGTATAGTCGTTTCCCTAAAAGGTACAACATCCACACCGCCGCCAGATCGAAGAGCCCCGACATGCCTCTTCCCACCAGGGTAAGACGGTCGTAATCTGCCATTTGCAACCACTCTGCCACCATGCGCGTAATGAAAAGGGGCAGCATGCCGTAGGTATATGAACCGTACTGCAAGGGATTCAAGGTACTTTTGACGGTATCGAAATATGCGCCAATCCCGGTTACACCCCGGATGGCATCAGCAGCCATGGTGATAAACCGTTCATCCGGGTGCTGGTGCAGGTTCTGATCCCAATTCAGACCAATAAATCTGAAATAAGCGCCGACCAAAAGAATCAAGACCAGCAGCAGATTTACTTTCAAGGACGGATTTGATTTAGGCGCAGGTTCCTTGACTTCCAGGCTCTCCAGAGACCTCTGGGGGGCTGCTGCTTCGTTTATTAATTCTGTCTTGCTAATCGAAACTGGTGGAATTTCCTGCGTAGAAGCGATTTCGCTGGGGAGGGCAGGCGTGGCCGGACGAACAAATTCGGGTGTTTGAGGAGTGGGGGGTTCTTCAAGTTGGACAGTGACTGACGCCTGGATGCGCTGCAGTGTTTCCGCATCAATCCCCCATACTTTGTTGAGCTGGTCGACGGATTGATAAGGACGCAAGGCCAGGATTCTTTTTGCCAGGCGCGGTGTGATTTTTAATCTTTGAATCAGCGTCTGCTCGTCTACTTCATTCAAATCGAGCGGGAGTTGGTTTTTATTTGTCATAAGAGTGCCATTGGAAAAGCAACAATCTCAATGCATAGGGTGTGCTGGGGGTTATATTAATAGAAGGACAAGGAAAATTCTGGGTCGAAGAGGACGGACGGATTTGCCGAACCTGTGGATTGCGAACACGTATTTTCATATTATATCATGCGTAATTCGGGTACAATTGATCCAAGAGGGTTGAGACTTCTCGCCAGAGAAATCGGCCTGGTTGCCATTAAACGGCCAAATAATCTACTTTAATTTCGTTGACACTACCGAGCATCCAGCATATTTTCTACAGAAGTCCTTTTCAGGTATTATTTTATACAATTGGTGATCAATCCCCAATAATGCAAGGTGGTTGTAAATAGGTAATTACTGTAATTATCGTATAATTATTAAAGCACTAAAAGGGAAAGACCTATGCGGAAGAAAAGTAAGGCTCAGTCGCTGCTGGAATTTGCTATATTAGTCCCTATATTGGTTCTCTTTATCATGGGAGCCGCTGAGCTCACTTTGTTTATTGGCACGTACATCAACACCGTTGACCTGACCCGCGAAGCCGCCCGTTTTGCTTCGGTGCGCGATGATACCCAGGTTCCTACAGCTGGTTATACCCCGGATTGCAGCAATACCGACCCAAGTAAGGTGAATGGTTTTTATTACGATACCGCCTGCATTTTTTCCCCGATTCAATTTTCTACTTCCTGCACCGATCCGAAATTCTGCAACGGCTTTAATTCCACGATCTTCTTCAAACCGGACCAGGATGACATTTTGATCAGCGCTTTCACCGTTTCGGGCAACGTGGTGACCTCCCACTATCCTTCGGATGCGGACGGGTTTCCATGGGTCTGGTCGGATCATGATGCGGATACCGTGCATAATGATAATTGGAAACGCAGTTGCGATGGCACCAATCCCAACGAAACCCCCAACCCTTATTTTTCCGATGCCAAGATGAACGCGTATATGGCAGAAGCCGACAGCCCGCTCACGGATAAAGGGTTCGTCGTGGTGGAAGCCTATTATTGTTACCACCAGGTGATGACCGTGCCTTTAGTGGGCTTGTTATTCCCGAACCCAATGAAGATCCACGTTTATACCATTATGCCCTTGCCATTCGCGGACCCGACCTCCACTCCGATGCCGACCGCCACAACGGCGCCTTAGGCGTAACACGATTATGAATAAATTTATTTGTAGGAGCCAGCGCATGAGGAAAGACTATCTTACTAAATCCGAAAAAGGCCAGACCTGGGTCATTATGGCTGTGGCAGTGATGGCTTTAATCGTCTTTTTAGGATTTGCAATCGATAGTGCGATTCTTTTTTCGAATTACACCAAGCTCAAGCGCGCCGTTGACGCTGCCGCAGTGGCGGCGGCCAACCAGTACAAGGTAAAGAATGGGAAAGTTAATGCCACCGACACAACGGTCGATGTTGGATTACTTAAAACAAAGATGGCGGATGCTGCCAAAGAAATGCTGATCATGCATGATTTTGACCCATCTACCATAAACCTCCAATTACGTATCTGCGGCGACTCGGATTTGCAGACCAATTTCCCCGATTTCTATGCCAAGTGTCCGGAGGCGACCGGCGGCGCTCCAAGAAAACTGGTTTATATCCAGGCCAACGAGGACGCACCAACTTATTTCTTGCATATTATTGGCATCAATTCGATCCCGATCACCACCAATTCCGTTTCCGAGGCTGCCCCCATCGACCTGGTGCTCGTCTTTGACGTATCCGAATCTATGGGCATCGATTCAAAGAGCCCGGATTATGCGCCGGGTAATTTTGATCCCGCCATCTGCAACGCCAATAACACCTGTTTCCCGTTGAGGATCGCCAAAGATGCGGCCAAGAACCTGGTTAATACTTTGTATGAC
>Ga0182027_10014238_pt1 | contig 11027 bp, 10 predicted proteins | sample 712E1DmetaG_FD_121300 | JGI IMG/M metagenome (GOLD analysis project Ga0182027, IMG submission 121300) | Permafrost microbial communities from Stordalen Mire, Sweden - 712E1D metaG (Illumina Assembly) | ecosystem: Environmental > Terrestrial > Soil > Wetlands > Permafrost | place: Sweden...
CAAGGGGCTGGGTCTTCACCGCAGCGACTTATTGCCACTTCAACCCCGACTTTACAGGGATTTTTTCGGCCGGCCGGCCGAAAAAAGCTGAAAACCATATCCCAGTAGCGAAAGTCGGGTTAGAGCGCGTGCAGAAAGTTTCCTTCTGGCTTTTCGTGCTCGTGCTCGTCATCGTAATCGTAATCGATGACAATTCAACATTCAAAGGACGAGGATGCTTGAGTTTTCATCGATGACGAGCATGAGCACGAAAATTCCGGAGAAAACATCTGTCATTTGATTATGAAAAGGAATCCGGCAGGCAGCCATCCGCATCCATAACGGGGCATGCTCGCGCCTATATGATTGTAAAATCTTAGTCGCAAGAACCAGAACTTACATTCTTCGACATGCGTCAGCGGGTCCGCGATTTGCGGGAACGGAAACCCATCGCCCCCAGCGCCAAGGCGCCCAGCGCGCAAAGCGTCAGGGTCGCCGGCTCCGGCACGGGAGTGGGCGTGGGATTGTTATTGGATCCGCCCGAGCTGCTATCGGCCCCGTAGAACCCGCCGGTGGGGATGTCCCCGGCGGCACCGCCCGCGGCGAGTTGGCTCCCGCCGCCGGTCGGGATCTCCGAAATGCCGACGATCTGGCCGCGGTTGTTGATCCCGTAAGCGTAGCTCCAGGTGCCGCCCAGCGTGCCCAGATCCTTCATCCCCTTGGCTTTGCTCCAAAGGAAGGCGTGGGCTTTGCCGGCCGGGCCGATCGACATGCCGACGACCTGGCCGTTTTTGTTGATCCCATACGCGTAGCTGTCGCGCCCGCCCAGCGTGCCCAGATCCCGCATGCCGGCCTTGCCGTCCCAGAGAAAGGCATGGATGGCGCCATTCTTCAAGTTGGAAAAACCAACCACCCGGCCCGCCGAATCAATGGCCCGGGCCTCGCTCCACCCGCCGCCCAGCGTCCCCAGGTCGCGCATCCCGCCGGCCTGGTCCCACGCAAAGGCGTGCGGCAGCGTGGCGCCCGCCGGGATCGAGGCGCCCACCACCCGCCCCTGCGGGTTGAGCGCATAGGCAAAGCTTTCGTGGCCGCCCAGCGTCCCCAGGTCGCTCATCGCGCCGTCCTGCCAGAAGAAGGCATGCATTTGCGCCGAAGGCAGCGTCGAAAACCCGGCCACCTGGCCGTGGTCGTTAATCGCACGGGCGTAGCTTTCTTGCCCTCCCAGCGTCCCCAGGTCGCGCCTCCCCCCCTGGGCATCCCACCTGATCGCGTGGGGCTTGCCCCCGGCGGCCATCGATGAGCCGGCAACCTCGCCCACATTATTGATTCCGTAAGCGTCGGCGTGGTCGCCGCTCAGGGGGCGCTTGCCCTTATCGCGATCCCAGATGAAGGCTTGCGCATTGTGGTCCAGCCGCGAACTGAACGTGCCGACCACTTGGCCCTGGTCGTTGATGTCGCGGGCGAAAATGCCGTTCTCGCTCAGCGGACCCATGTCGTGGATCTCGCCGTTCTGGCCCAGGAAGGCATGGGTGGCCTCGGAGTCCAGGCCGGAAAAACGATGCTCAAACGGCTCGAGGACGGCCAAGTGGAAGCCCTCGGCGGCCGGAGCGGACGAGGCCATGCTCAAGGGGAGCGTCTCCTCGTCGGCCAGCACCGCTCCGGAGAGCGCTGAAAATGCCAGAAAAAGGGAGAGGATGCCTAATCTGAACATAATGAATGAAGCCCCGCCTAAACCAACTGGACCATAGGCACATGCAAGATGCGTTCCAATGGCGCAAAAAGTTGCTCCGCCTCACAAGTCTCATAAAATTAATAATCAATCAATTTTTCCGGAAAGGCAAGAAACCCGCAAATGTGAAATCAGATGCAAACAACCGCTCACGGTTGCAATCGGTTGCACATTATTTCTTGTCCACGTTGCCTAGCAGATGACCCATCCGCCGCCTCTTGGTGTCCAGGTAATGCTTGTTGTAATCGCCATGGCCGGCGATGATCGGCACGCGTTCGGCGACCTCGAGCCCGTACGCCTCCAGCCCGATGATCTTGCGCGGATTATTGGTCATCAAGCGGATCTTGCTCACACCCAGATCGACCAGGATCTGCGCGCCCAGGCCGTACTCGCGCAGGTCGGCCTTGAAGCCCAGGTCCTCGTTGGCCTCGACCGTGTCGCGCCCCTGGTCCTGCAGGGCGTAGGCGAGCAGCTTATTCTTGAGTCCGATGCCGCGCCCTTCCTGGTGCATGTAGACGAGGATACCGCGCCCCTCCTGGGCGATTTTCTCCATCGCCGCCTCGAGCTGCGGCCGGCAGTCGCAACGCAGCGAACCGAGCGTGTCGCCGGTGAAGCACTGGCTGTGCATGCGCACCAGGATCGGCTCGGGGCCGACCTCGCCCATGATCATCGCCAGGTGCAGTTCGTGGCCGACCACGTCCTCGTAGAGAGCCAGGCGCCAAAGCCCGAATTCGTTGGGCAGGGTGGTTTCGACGACGTTGCGCACCAGCTTCTCGGTGCGGCGGCGCCAGGCGATCAAGTCCTTGATCGTGGCGAGGGGCAGCGCAAAGCGCCGGGCGATCTCGAACAGCTCGGGCAGGCGCGCCATGGCCCCGTTTTCCTTGAGGATTTCGCACAGCACGCCGACCGGCTCCAGCCCGGCCAGCCGGCACAGGTCGACGGTCCCTTCGGTGTGGCCGGCGCGCGTCAGAACGCCCCCCTCGCGCGCGGCGATCGGAAAGACGTGGCCCGGCCGCACCAGGTCCGAGGGGCGGCTTTTGGGCTGGGCCAGCACCTGGACCGTCTGGCTGCGATCGCCGGCCGAAATGCCGGTCGAAACGTTGTATCGCGCGTCGACCGAGTCGGTGAAATTGGTCCCCATCAGCGCCGTGTTCTTGTCGGCCGGATAGGGTTCCAGATCGAGCTCGCGCAGGCGCTCCAGGTCGGCCGGCACGCAGATCAGGCCGCGGCCGTGGGTGACCAGGAAATTGATTTTTTCAGGCGTGCAGTGCTCGGCGGCGAAGACGAAATCGCCTTCATTTTCACGTTCCTCGTCATCGACCAGGATAATCATCCCGCCGGCGGCGAGGGTGGTGAGGACTTCGGGGATGGGGGTAAAGGGCGTACTCATAAACTGACTTTATATCAAATCGGCGGGAAAATGAGAATGCAAAAGAACCCTGGGGGGTGCTTAACGGGTTATTCAGGCCGGAAACCTTGCACGCGAGCGATGGGCTCCAAGCCGGTCCTCATCGCCGGGGGGCGTTTTTTTTTCTTGACTCCCAGCTACAAGTGTCACATGATTGGCGACATAAGACGCAGGCCAGGGAATTTTAGATGACTAAACAAACGCTTCCGGAACTGTCGGCCACCGAGTGGATTCTGATGAAAAAGGTCTGGGAACTGGGCAAGACCAGCGCCCGCGAGGTTTACGAGGAACTCCTGCCCACGCAGGGCTGGGCCTTCAGCACGGTGCGCACGATGCTGGAGCGGCTTTGTGAAAAAGGGTACTTGGAAGACAAAAAGGTCGGCAACATGTATTTCTATCTGCCGCGCGCCACGCGCAAAAAGACCGCCTTGACGGCGCTGGACCGGTTTGTCGACAAAGTCTTCGACGGCGCCATCGGCCCGCTCTTCACCCACCTGCTGTCCCAAGATAAATTGACCCCGGCCGACTTGGCCGAAATCCGCAAACTGATTGAAAAAGAGGGTGGCGATCAAGAGGAAAAAGAAGGGTAAGCTTCCCCATGGATGCCCTGAACCACATCTCCCGATGGCTGGTAAGCGATTGCCTCTGGCCGATTTTTTGGGAATCGTCGCTCTTGTTTCTGATCGTGCTGCTGGCGGCGAGGACCCTCTTTCGCAAGGCGGCGCCGCAGGTTCATTATCTGCTCTGGCTGTTGGTCATCGCGCGCTGTTTTTGTCCGCCGAGCCTCGGTCTTTTCTCGGCGATTCGCCGTCTGGGCGCGCTGTTGCCGACCCCTTGGCGTTCGCACGGGATTTGGGTTTCGGGCTTGGGCGATCCGATGGCGCACCTGTTCCGCTGGCAAACGATGGGGGATATGGAGGGGGCGCCTGGGCCGGCCCTGCTTGCGGCGGCGCGCGGGGCGTCCGCGTTCCACGCTCCTTCCTGGTTTACGCTGCTGGTGCTGCTCTGGCTGCTGGGCCTGACCTGCCTGCTGAGCGTCCTGATCAAAAACGTGCGCGCCTACCGGCGGATGCTGCGCAAAGGCCGGCCGCTGAGCGGACCGCTGGCCGCCATGGCCGAGGGTTATGCGCGCCAGTTGGGTTTTTTCCGCCGGATCCGTTTTATGGTGACCGAGGAGTTTTGTGTCCCCGCCGCCTTCGGCCTGCTGCGGCCGACCGTGCTCCTGCCGGCCGACGTGCTGCGAGATCTGGATGAAAAAGAGCTGGCGCCCATCATCCTTCACGAACTGATCCATATCCGGCGGCGCGATCACCTCGTCAACTGGCTGCAGATTCTGGCCGGCCTGCTCCTGTTCTTCCATCCGTTGATCTGGATGGCCAACCGGCGGATTCGCATGGAGCGTGAAAGAGTCTGCGACGATCGGGTGCTGGTCACTTTGGCGGGGCGGCGCCGTTCGTACGCGTTAAGCCTGCTCAAGGTCGCCGAGCGCGTGATGCTCCGTCCGCAACTGGCCTGGAGCGGGCCTTTGAACGTCCTGGAACCGGGAGCCTTTTTGCGCGAGCGAGTCGTCCGGATTCTGGACCGCCATCATCGGCCCTCGGCCCGGCTCCCAGTTGTCTGGCTGGCCGCGCTCCTGGTTTTCGCCCTCTTCTGCGGCGCCCTGGCGGGCGGGGATGACGGCGGCGCCAACGGCGTCAACGGCAAACGAATCAAGGTTGGGGTGCTGGCCAGTTATTACACCGCCACCGGACCGATCTGCAAAATCTGTTACCACGGCAAACCGTTGGGTTTCGGCGTCATCCAGGATTGCCTGGGCGTCTTTCAAAACCAGGGCTATGACCTTTACGCCATCATCGAGCCTGGTTCGCTGGCGCACCCCGAGTTTCGCGCCTTGCTCGCCAAGAATGGCCTCCTCGATCGCGTGGTGGATGGGGCCGATCCGGCGGCTTTGAGACAACTGGATGTGATGGTTTCCATTTACAGCGTGAACATCACCCCCGAAGTAGGCCAAGCCATGACCGAAGCCGTCCGGCGAGGGACCAAGTTTCTCATCCTGAACTCCTTTGGCGTCGAGAATCGGGGTTTGACGGAGCCGGTTTTGGAACTGTTGGGTCTGCGCACCGAACGCTACCTGTTTTATACGAAAAATGTTCCTTGCCGCGTCACGCAGGCGCATCCGCTGCTGGGGGGGCTGCCGGCCGGATCGATCGTCGTCATGCCGGCGCTGAACGGTCTGGTTGGCGAGCCGCGCGAGGGCGCCACCCCGTTGCTGGAGTCCACCATCGATTGCAAAGACGAGTCGCATCAGAAAGACGGTGGCGGCGTGGCGCCGGCGCGCACCATTCAGCCCCTCACCGTGCGCCGCTTCGGCGCGGGGCTTGTCGTGCGCGGGATCTGGTGGAGCGATTTGCAGACGACGATGAAAATCAGCAGTGCCCAGTTTATCCGGCGCAGCGTGAACTGGCTGGCCGAGCAATAAGCGGGAAGAGAACATAAGACACCCGATTAATTGAAAAAGGAGAGACCATCATGCCGCTGCAGACGCACCTGAAATACAAACATACTTGTATGTTGTTTTTATTACTCATAACTATTCACCTGCCGGCGGCGCTGACGTTTGCCGGGCAAGGCATTAACGTAACGGCCACCACCCGCCCCGTCGTGCTCGAAGAGTTTACCGCCACCTGGTGCTACTATTGTTACTCGATGGGCTCGGCGCTCGACCGGATGCACGCGCAATATCGCCCGCGCGATCTGGTCATCATTGCCTTCCATGTCTGGACCGATCCGCCTTTTTCGTTTCCTTTTACCGACTCGCGAGCGAGTTATTATTCCGTCGGTGGCATACCCTCGGTCTGGGTCAATGGGCTGACGCTGGAGCGATTTACCGGGCATGGGTTCGATGAGGGAGAAGCCGGGATTATTCAGACCTATGATTCCATGAAGAACAGGATTGAGACTGAGCAGGCCAGAATTGCGGGCCAAGCGCCGGCCTTCTCGCTTTCTTTACGCGGAGATTTCACGCCGGAACACCCCACTCTTACGGTCGAGGTGGCCACGCAGACAAGCTACCCGCACAATCTGGCGCTGCTGGCTTACGTGCTGGAGGATAGAGTGCCGGTGAATGGGAGCAACGGCCAGACGGAGTTGAACGCTCTGGTCCGCGCGACGATGGGCAGCCAGACGCTTCAGTTTTCATCCCCCGGCACAAAAAGTTTCCAATTGGCCAGTAGCGTCGCCGTTCCGTCTTACAACCCCGCCAATCTTTATCCGGTCGTGATCTTGCAGGACGCGTCGACCCGGGAAGTGCTTGCCGCGGTGAGTGGATTGATGGCGCTACCCAATGCCGCGCAACCGGCCTGGAGCCTTTATCAATGAAAAGCGGCGGCTTCACGCTGATCGATCTGCTGATCAACGTATCCGGACGAGAGTGCTTTTGGGATGGAAAGTATTGCGGAGAACGACTAGAAATTGATGGTTTGCAACCGGCATGACGTTTTTTGGAGGACTTAACGGCACGCAACAATGGTTTTTCTCCTGGATCTGGCAATTCTGGTGCATGGCTCCGAACGTTTTGATTCAATCGCAAGGAAGGCGCCCCCGATGGCTATGAAGCTGCCCCCACGCCCGCAACGATGTCCGCCGCGACTCTGGCCCGGTTGCCCATCCTTAGCCCGTGCCGTCGTGTTGTTGTTTCTGCTGTTCGCCATTTCTTTCAGTTCGGCTCGCGCGGACTGGGTTGCCTTGGGACCCGATGGCGGCAATTTCCTGGGGGCCGCGATCAACCCGGATAATCCATTGGAGATTACCTCCCTGGTCACCGGCCCGCTTGAATGCTATCGCAGCAGCGACGGCGGCGCGTCGTGGACCTCTTTGGTGAAAATTGATGATGATTATGCTTATCGTTTTCAGGCGTTCGATTTCTCCAAGCTCTACCTCCTGACCGACTATGGCCTGCAACGCAGCAATGATGGCGGCCAGACGTGGACCTTGCATCCGATCCCCTATGACGTGGGATACGCTACCTCCTTCTGCGTCGATCCGTCCGACAGCGAGAAAATCTATGCCGCCGGCGAACAATATACATTCGCAAAAGACGGGTCGTATCAAGTTAGTTTCGTATTCATCAAGAGCGTGGACGGCGGTACGACCTGGGATGTGGTCACCGGCTTTACCTACGATTACATCGAGATTACAGGCATTGCCGTCGCCAAGACCGATCCCGCGATCCTTTACGCCGTCGGCATCATGGAACAGGGCACCACCTATAACGGGGTGCTCCTGGCGAGCGCCGATGGGGGCGCGACCTGGACCGACAAGACGGCGGCGCTGAATCTGTTGAGTTCCGATTACTTGTACGATGTGGCGGTGGACCCGACCAATGCCAATCGCATCTACCTTGCCGGCCCTTACCCCTATACCAGTGGGAACGGCGGCGCCTCCTGGACCCACACCTCTCAGTCTTACCCCTTGCGCGTCGTGATCGATCCCCAGAATCCGGCCACCGTTTATTTCGGCGGATCGGCCTATCTGGTCCGCAGCACCAATTCCGGCCTGAGTTGGAATGGTTTCACGGGACCCGTCGGCACCTGCGCGGGCCTGGCGATCAAGCCCGGCGACCCCTTAACGCTTTATGACTGTACCAGTGCGGGCTTTTATAAATCCACCAACGGCGGCTCGGTCTGGACCGCCGCCCATAGCGGCATTCATCACAGCACCATCTCAAGCCTGGCGGTGGCGCCCTCCCAGCCCACCACTCTGGCGGCCGAAAACCCCAACGTGGGGGTCTACACCACGGCCAACAGCGGCACAACCTGGAAGGCCGCCACCACGTTCACGAATTGCGGCACGGTCGAGGATCTGCTCATCGGCCTCAACGACCCCCAAGTGGTGATTGCCCTGAACGGCTTCACCTGATCGGACAATCTGCTCTATCGGAGCACAGACGCAGGGGTCGTCTGGAAAGCAGTGGACAAAATAATCAAGGACTCGAGCACGTTGGCGCAGGATCCGACCAATGCCAACATCATCTATTCAGGCGGTTCCATCCTGGGCAGTGCGGGCTATATCCTGGCGATCGGCAAAAGCACGAACGGCGGCGTCAGTTGGCCCACGCCCTGGCTGCCGTTGAGCATGCCTTCGCATTGCTACGATCTGAGCGTCGCCCCCTCCAATCCGCAAATCGTTTATGCGGCGGGCTATTGGGGCGCAAGCGACTACTCCTCGGACACCCGGCCGCTGGTCCTCCGTTCGGGCAATGGCGGGCAGAACTGGACGGAAGTCAGCGGCAATCTCGCCGACCTGGTTGGCAGCGACTATTACGGCGATACCGGAAAAAATGCCGTCAACTGCATTTTTGTTCATCCCACTTCGGCAAACAGCTTGCTCGTCGGCGCCCCATCGGGAGCATTCGCCAGCCGTAACGGCGGCCAATTCTGGTCCGCCACGGATTTGACTTTTCCCGTCGTCGCGTTCGTCTACGATGCCCCCAGGGCGACCCTGTTTGCCGCAACCAGTGGCGCCGGGGTCTATTACAGCACCGATGACGGGGACACCTGGAAGCCCTGGAACGAGGGACTGGAGAACCCGTCGTGCAATTGCATGGCCATCGATCCGGTGAATCAATACCTCTACATCGGCACCACTGGCGGGGGGAGCTGGCGCGCGCCGATCGTGCTCCCCAACAGCGTGAACGGGCGAAGCTGGGACCTTTACGAATAACGCGTGACAAGGACCGAAGCGAACATGCGACTGATCTCCAAGGGGTTTTATCGGGCCTGGGCCTGCGCCCTCGTTCTCGTTGTTTGCGCCGGCGTGACCCCGCGGCCGTGTGGCGCGGCCAACTCGCGCCCGGTGGTCATCGAAGAGTTCACCTTCATCTGGTGCACCTATTGCTACGGGGTTGGCACGGCCCTTGGCCGCATGCTCGATCAGGCGCCGTACCAGGACTTGATCGTTGTCGCCTACCATCTGGATGATCCCTACAGCATTCCCTTCGACGCCGAGCGGCGGGATTACTACAACGTCACCGGCGAACCGACCGTACAGTTCAACGGGTTGAACCCGATGGTCGGCGGTTCGAGCGTCGATGAGGGCGAGCCCGGCGTGGATCAGGTGACCGGCCGCCTCACGGATAGCATCACCGCGGAGCGGGCGCGGGTGGCCGGCTCGCTTCCTTTTGAGCTGCGGCTGACGGGCTCGCTCGGGCCGGAGAACCCAAGCCTGGATTTATTTGTCAGCAGCCCGCAGGGCTATCCGCGTCCGGTAAACGCCATTTTTCTGATCGTTGAGGAGGGGATTCCCGTCACCCAGACTCCCAACAACGGCGAGTTGTTCATCAACGCCGTACCGCGCGCCACCCTGGGCACGCGTCCGATCAGCCTGACCGCGCCCGGTTCATCCACACGCATCCAGGTCGCCCTGACCGGCACGGTGCCGCACCACTCCGCCGCCTTGCTGCGCCCGGTCGTCTTCCTGCAGGACGACACGACCAAGGAAATTCTGGGGGCGGCGGGGGCGCTCAGCAACGTGAACGCCGCCGCGAACTGGAATTTATACCCATGAAGCCACGCCCGCGCCCAACGCCCGGTTTCACGCTGATCGAGCTGCTGATCGTGGTTGCGATCATCGCCATCCTGGCCGCGATCGCCGTGCCCAATTTCCTCGAGGCGCAAACGCGCTCGAAGGTCAGCCGCGTCATCAGCGACCTGCGGACCATCGGCATCGCCGTCCAGGCCTATCAGGTGGACAACGGGCGCTATCCCCGCCAGCCTCCGCCGATGACCTGCGTCACGGTCACTCAAGGCCTGCCGCAGCTCACGACGCCGATCGCCTACCTGACCAGTTATCCAATGGACGTTTTTCCCGACATCACGGACACTTCAACACCCGGGTCCGCCCAGCCGCATCCCATTCGATACGGCATGTGCACCTCCGGCTCAACTTACTGTTATCTCTGGAGCGTGGGACCCGACCGCAGCGACGATCATGCCCAAACGATCTACGACCCGACCAACGGCACCACCAGCGGCGGCGACATCAAGTGGACCACCGCCGCCCACCCCTTGACCATCACGCCACAGTTATAATTTACCTTTTTATCGTTACAGGCTCAGGATCATTTCGATCCGATCCCTGATCCCATGTGGCTTGATCCTTTTCTTTGTGGCCGATGATGCATGTTATTAAGAGTTCGGTAATCCTTCTTCATCCTTTGCGGCTTGGTTCGGGCGTCGGCTCTTTGCTATAGGTGTTCTTGCTCGTTCTCGTTCTCGTCCTCGTCCTCGAATGATGGAATTGTATCGATGACGATGACGATGACGATGACGAGCACGAGCACGAAAAATAAGGAGGAAACTTTCTGGGATCGCTCTATGATGGCGCGATGAACCGCTCACCCACAGCCCGCCTGCGCGCGCTGCTCGACCATCCCTGGCTCTGGCTGGCGCCGGTGCTGGCGCCGTTTGTCCTTTTCCTGCTCTGGCCGCTGTGCGAGGTCTTCTGGCTTTCGCTGCACGAGTGGGATTGGGGCACGACGACGTGGGTCGGCGCGGGGCAGTACCGCCGCCTGGCGCGCGATCCCGAGTTCTGGCGCGCGCTCGGCCATACGCTCGCCTTCGCCGCCGTGGTCGTGCCGGCCTGGATCTTCCTGACCCTGGGGATCGCCTCGGCGATCGCGCCGCTGCGCCCGCGCGCCCGCTCGGGCTGGATGACGGCCTTTTATATGACTTATCTGGTTTCGCCGGTCGTGCTGGCGCTGGTCTGGAGCTGGATGCTGGCGCCCGGCCCCGAGGGGCTGGTCAATCACGCCCTGGGCTGGCTGGGCGTGGCGCCGGTCCCCTGGCTGACCAGCGGGCGCTGGGCGCTGGCGGCGGTGATTCTCTCGACCGCGCTGACCATCCCCGGCAGCGG
>Ga0182027_10014240_pt1 | contig 11026 bp, 10 predicted proteins | sample 712E1DmetaG_FD_121300 | JGI IMG/M metagenome (GOLD analysis project Ga0182027, IMG submission 121300) | Permafrost microbial communities from Stordalen Mire, Sweden - 712E1D metaG (Illumina Assembly) | ecosystem: Environmental > Terrestrial > Soil > Wetlands > Permafrost | place: Sweden...
AAACGGTACCGGATGGTTTTAAAGTAAATATCAGAGTTGCAAAATGAAAACTGTCGTTGTTAGCGGTTGTTTCGATAATATTCAATCCCGGGATATCCGTTTTTTGGAAGAAGCTGCAAAGTCTGGTGCACTAACCGTGCTGCTCTGGTCTGATAATGGCTGCCAACAAATAACCGGCAGAAAACCGGATTTCCCGCAGGCCGAACGACGATATTTTTTAGAGTCGGTTCGCTATGTAAAGCGGGTCATCCCGGTGGATGGGATTGTAAAGCCCGATGAGATGCCCCATGTTGAAGGGATTAAACCGGAGGCTTGGGTGGTGTCTGAAGCGGAAGATACCTTGGCGAAACGATTTTTCTGCGCGGCCAATTCGCTTGAATATTCGATTGTAAAAAAGAAGAAACTGGCCGGTTTTCCGATCCTCCCGTTGGAAAAGGCTGGATCATCGACCGCAAAAAAGGTGGTTGTGACCGGTTGTTACGATTGGTTCCACTCGGGGCACGTACGCTTCTTCGAAGAGAGCTCCGAACTGGGCGACCTGTATGTGGTGATTGGCAGTAATGCCAACGTGCGCCTGCTCAAAGGGGCAGGCCATCCCTTGTTATCAGAGGATGAACGCCGCTACATGGCTCAATCCATCCGGTTCGTCAAGCAAGCGCTGGTTTCGAGTGGCAACGGCTGGATGGACGCCGAACCGGAAATCGAACAAATCAAGCCGGATTTTTATGTGGTCAATGAAGATGGAGACAAGCCCGAGAAAAAGGAATTCTGCCAGGAACACGGGATCAAGTACATGGTGCTGAAACGGGTTCCCAAACCAGGACTGACCGCCCGGCAAAGCACCGTTCTACGCGGTTTTTAGGGAGTATGGGTATGTATTATGCAGTCATCATGGCCGGCGGCTCGGGCACCCGGCTTTGGCCGCTCAGCCGGCGCAACTATCCCAAGCAAGCACTGAAACTGGTGGGGGATCGCACCATGTTCCAATATGCCGTGGAGCGGATCCGGTCAATTTTTCCTGCGGAGCGGATTCTGGTGGTAACCCTGGCAAAGCATGCGCCCATTTTGATGGAACAGGTTCCGGAACTTCCCAGAGAGAATTTCATCCTTGAACCGGAAGGGCGCGGAACTGCTCCGGCCATTGGGCTGGCCGCCATTCACATTGCCAACCAAGACCCGGAAGCCCGCATGGTCATCCTGACGGCAGACCACTTTATTACCAAGACGCAGCAGTTCTGCGAGGTTCTGGAGGCCGCAGAAAAGGTGGCGGATGGCCGGCTGGTAACCCTGGGCATCCAGCCTTCCAGTCCATCCACCGGCTTTGGGTACATCCACCAGGTTGCCCTGGCGGGTGTCGAAAAGGGATTCCCATTTTATACCGTCGAATGCTTTACCGAGAAACCCGACTTGGCCACCGCCCGGAAAATGGTGGAAAGCGGCGAATATTCCTGGAATAGCGGAATGTTCGTCTGGCAGGTCAGTCGCATCTTGAAAGAATTTCAGCGCCAGATGCCGGAATTCTATGGTAAGTTAATTGAAGTCAGGGCGGTTCTGGGTTTGCCGGAATATCAGCCCACCATAGAACGCGTCTGGCCTCAGGTAGACAAAGAAACCATCGATTATGGCATCATGGAAGGTGCCAGTAATGTGGTGGTCATACCGGTAGATATCGGCTGGATGGATATCGGCAGCTGGGGTAGCCTGTTCAATCTCCTGCCGGCGGATGATGATGATAATGTATTCGTCGGGCCGCATATTGAAATTGATACCCAGAACTCCCTGATCTTTGGGGATAAACGCCTGGTGGCCGTGATGGGGGTGCAGGACCTGGTGATCGTCGACACAGAGGATGTTGTGATGGTCTGTTCGCGTGAACGCGAACAGGATGTTAAAGCACTGGTTGAGTTACTCAAACAAACACACCAAGAACGCCTGATTTGATTTGCCGGCAGGCCGAAAGCGACCGTTTGGCAGAATTACAATTCCAGGCTGCCCGGAATGCTTGGGCGGATTAAAAAACATCTGATAAAGGAAAGGCAAACCCTTATGATTGTGAAAGGTATCCTCAACCCGCAAATCCTATCCCTGATCGCGCGCGTACGCCACACCAATACGCTGGTCATCTCGGACCGGGGCTTTCCTTATTGGCCGATGATCGAAACAGTGGATATCTCCCTGGTGGATGACGTTCCGACCGTGCTGCAGGTTTTTGAGGCCCTGAAAGCCAATTTTGCCGTCAGTCAGATCTATATGGCAGAAGAATTCAAGGCAAATAATACGGCGAAAGTGCAGCAGGCATTTGCAGATTCCTGGGGTAAAATTCCGGTTGGATTCGAACCCCATGTTGATTTCAAATTACGGGTTCCTACCGCCATCGGCTTGATCCGGACCGGTGACACCATCCAGTATGCGAATATGATCCTGGTATCTTCGTAGGGAAATTTTTGGTTACTATCCAGAAATTGAAGGAGAACATCCTGAATTTTCGGATAGGAACTTGTTTTTCTAGGAATAATCGTAGTGGAGAACGAAATCTGATCCGATGCCAACTATCCGGGATGTAGCCAAACTGGCTGGAGTAGCCCCCATCACTGCTTCCAGGGTTATCAGCAACTCTGGTTATGCCAGTGATGAGGTACGCCAGCGCGTCACCCAGGCCGCTGAACAGCTTGGCTATGTTCCCAACTTCCTCGCGCGCAGCCTGCGTTCGAAGCGGACCCATACTATTGCACTGGTTTTGACGGATATTACCAACCCATTCTGGACCACCGTGGCGCGCGGGGTTGAAGACGCCGCCAGTGAAAAAGGCTACAACGTAATTTTCTGTAACACGGATGAGTCGGCCACCAAGCAGGGCAGCTATCTGGAAGCCATGATCCAGAAACAGGTGGATGGGATCTTATTGGTGCCTGCCCGCAGCGAAGAGAGTCCGATTGGTTTCCTGCACCAACAAAATGTACAAGTTGTTCTATTGGACCGCCGTCTGCCCATTATGGAGGCGGATGTGGTGCGTTGCGATTCCTATGGAGGCGCTTATCAACTGGTGCAGTTGTTGTTGAAGTTGGGGCATCGCAGGATTGCAATGTTGAGCGGCCCGAGCGGAGTATCATCAGCGGATGACCGTGTGGCCGGATACCAGTCGGCGTTGCATGATGCAGGTTTGCAACCAGATGACCAGTTGATATTCTACGGAGATTTTTCGCTCGAGAGCGGCTACCAGATGACCCACAGCCTGCTGAGGCTGCCTTCCCGGCCGACCGCTCTTTTTGCCGGTAACAACTTCATCGCCATCAGCGCATTGAAGACCCTGCACGATGCGGGATTGGCTGTGCCAGAAGATATGTCTGTGGTGAGTTTCGATGACCTGCCCGCCGCGATCCTGGTGGACCCGTTCCTGACGGTGGCAGCTCAGCCGGCTTATGAGATGGGACAGCGCGCCACCCGCCGATTGTTGGAATGCCTGGATGGGGAGAATACCGGCGGGGTACAGGATATTGTTCTGCCAGTTACGATTATTGAACGCAAATCCACGCTCGCACTAATATAGAGCAAGGAGGGTAAGCATGCTCATGTATCCCATCTCGCCGTTCTACAGTGCGTCCAATCCACCCACTCGATGTGCGAGAGCGGGTGAGAAGTCGAGAACTTATTGAGTCCAATGGTCCGCTACCATAAAATCTTGAAAGGTGAATAAGTTCTTTCGGAGCAGCGTTTGTGTGTTTGAATCGGTGCTATTATTTGGACGCAAGTTTCTCAAATGAACTGTTGGAAATAGAATATGAACTGGAAGCAAAATCCACCTCCAGCATCGCCCAATCCACTCCATTATCCCATCGTAAGGTAATTCCGGAGTCGCGGGTCTCTGGCATGCTGAAGGATCCATTAAAAGCAGGATGGTGATTCCGAAAGTGAATTAATTCGAACAGCGATTGGACTACCGGTCGCTGAATGGCTCGATCAATCTCTTCAGGCGTGTAAAAATGCCTGTTGATATCACGCCCAACTCCGCTCTTGGCAAGCAAGTTCATATCATTTTCACCTGCCAGCAAGCCCACATAATAAACCTGTGGCACGCCAGGAGCAAAGAATTGGATTGCACGCGCCAATAAATAGTTACGGTCATTTCGCCCAATAGCATCGTAAAATGTACAGTTCACCTGGTACAGATCAAGATTGGAGGCCGCCGCGCCAGTCGCCTGGCGGCTCTGCCCGTTGCTATTGATGTGGATTTGCTCGACCAAGGCATCCAGTTCTTCAGGAGGAATCATGCCAGGATTGAATTGCGGGTCGCTACTTTCGGCGCCGATGTCAATTACGCCGATGCCATCGTGCGTATCCAATACAGTGACCGCATTGCGCGGGCTGATCGCCAGCCACTCTTTCAGGTAACGAGCGGTCTGGTTGAATATAGCATGCAGCACCAGGGGAGGCAGTGCAAAATCATAGACACGGTCCACATGGCGGGCAATTTCGATCTGCCTGAGGAAGTGGGAATGGATCTCAACGAGCACTTCAATGTCCAGGTTCGCTGCCTGCTGGGTAAGATATTTGATAAAAGCAAAAGTTTCGGGGATCATGAAACAACTACTGCCTGGTTTTTTAACGGCATATCCAATGGCATCCAACCGTATCATGCGTATGCCATTTTCATGCAGTGTTTGCATCACAGACTGCAGGTAGGCTTTCCCCTGCGGATGTGTTGCATTGATGTCGATCTGTTGTTTCGAAAAGGTAGTCCACAGCAAACGCTTCTGGTTGTTCTTTAGTGTGGCATAAGAAAAGGGCAGGCCAGGCCGCGGGCGGTAGATGGTCAGCAGGTCAGCTTCGGTGGCGCCATTCGGAAAGACACTGTCCATGGTGAGGAACAGGTCTTTGTGAATGGAGGCATCACCCTTTTCAGAATAATCCAGGAATTGTGGTGAGGATGAGGATACATGGTTGACAATTAAATCCGCCATCAGATCCACATCCTGTCCCAATTCTTTGATATCTGCCCAGCTTCCCAGGCCGGGATCGATTTTGGTGTGATCAATCGGGTCAAAGCCGGCATCCACCCCGTGACTGGGGTAATAGAAGGGAAGGACATGAACGCCACTGAAAAGCCCTGCGAGAGGTCCCTTCAGCAATCGATGCAGCGTTCTTATATCGCCTCCTCCCAGGCGATCGGCATACGTGATGAGTTGAACATTATTTTTCATGCTATCTAACTCTGCAGTTACGGTTGGGCTGCCGACAATGGCAACCCCACTATAAACCCTTCATAAATTGGAAAACCTGATCATTGAAACCCGGCAGCGGTTCATGCGCGAAATCCGGGTATACTACCATGCGTTTGGGTGAAACGATTTTGTTGTATACGGCAAACTGGGTGGATGGGGGGCATACGGTATCCATCAACCCAATTCCCCACAATATCTCTGCCCGGATACGCGGTGCCAGGAATTGAATATCGATGTAGCCTAACTTCTCAAAGATATTCCCTTCGAGCTTATGCGTGGGATCCGAATGGCGGAAATATTCCTGTAGCTCCTTATAGGCATCTTTGGCCTGGTCCATCTCCCATACCCGAATGTAATCGCTCAGGAAAGGGTACACCGGAGCAGCACGTTTTATGCGAGGTTCCAGGGCAGCACAGGCTATGGTCAAGGCGCCTCCCTGGCTGCCGCCCATCGCACCAATTCGATTCGCATCCACGTCAGGCATTTCCATAACAATCCTGGCAAGTTGGGCTGTATCGAGAAATACCTGTCGAAAGAGCATCCTTTCGGGTACGCCTCGCAATGCATCATCGAGTCCGCGAATGATATGCCCGTGGAGTGTGTTGCCCGATACCCGGCCTCCATCTTCCGATAATCCTGCCTGACCGCGACAATCCAGTGCTGCCACGGTGAAACCTGCCGCGACATAGCCTAGCTTATCGAACCAGTCTCCAGAATCTCCCGTGTATCCATGAAACAGCAATATAGCAGGGTGGCGGGAGGGGGCATTTGCAGGTCGCAGTAATTTGGCATGAATGCGCGCAGCTCCTATCCCTGTAAAAAACAGATGGAAACACTCAACATTGGGTACCTGAAATTCAGCCGGGGTTAATTCGACTTGTGGATCGACCGCTCGCATTTCTGTCAGGCTCTTGTCCCAAAACGAATCGAAATCGTAAGGACACGGATTTTTGCCCCGATATGTTTGTAATTGTTCGATGGGTAAATCGAAGGTCAAGGGCATTTCCGGCTCCTAGGCTGTCATGAAAACAATGGAAGGTAATTGCCACATTCAATGCAACCAGGAAGGTGACAAACAAAATCACTTAGTTTTACCATTGGTTTCTGGAAAGAAAATACGATGTGCTTGAGGCAGAGATCAGAATGTGAGATAGGCTGGTCAGCGTGACAACGTGCTGTTCACAAGGCCGCTGCTCATCCCTTGACCGAACCTTGAAGCAGCGCCGCGATGATCTGGCGCTGGAACAGGATAAACAACACAAGGGTGGGTACGAGGATCAGAATTGTACCGGCGCACAGCAAGGGGACATCGGTGGCATAGTGGCCCTGGAACGCTCCCAGCGCACCGGCCATCGTTCGCTGACTCGGATTCTCGACAAGCACCAGAGCAAGCAGGAACTGGTTCCAAGTCCAGATGGACATCAGGATCCCGAGCGACGCGATTGGCGCCCGCGCGAGCGGAACGTGAATCCGCCAGAACAGATCCCAGGTGGTCGCGCCATCGACGCGGGCCGCCTCTGAAATCTCGGTTGGCATGTTGACGAAATGAGCCCGCATCCAGTAGACGGCAAAGGGCATATATAAGCCGATCAGCGGCAGCACAATCGCGAGCCGGGTGTTGTAGATTCCCACCGCCCGCTCCAAGAAGTAAATAGGGATGATAATCCCCGGAAACGGGAGGGTCAGCCCGAACACAAACAGGAAGAGCAGCACGCGCGCGCCGCGGATCCGCAGGAGGCCGATGGCGAAACCGGCCATGGTCGAGATGACAAGAGACACGGGTACAACAGCGAGAACAATAAACGTGCTTGACGCAAGCAGCGTGGGCATGTCCGCGACTTTGAACGCCTCCACGAAGTTACCCCACTGTGGGTGCGCGGGCCAATCGAGACCGCCGGGCACTGTCCCTGATGGATGCAGCGCAGTCATAAAGATGCTGATGAAGGGCAGGATCGTGAACGTCATCAGCACCAGAAGGAAGGCCCGGCCCGCCCAAAGTTCGCCACGAGCGACCCTCATCCCGCACTCTCCCGGCTTAGCCACTGGATCGGTATGATGACCACAACAACGAGGATCATGAGCATGACGGCCAGAGCAGATGCCAGGCCCACAGCCCGCTGGGCGAACGCAAGGACGTAGATCTGGATCCCAGGAACCGCCGTCGCGTTGCCGGGGCCGCCGGCTGTCGAGACGTAGACAATATCAAACGCAGCAAGTGCGGCGATCACGGTTACGGTCAGGCACACGCCTATCTCGTTTCGGAGAAGAGGGACAGTGATCGAGAGAAATTCCGTTAACCAGCCGGCACCATCGATCCTGGCAGACTCATAGAGGGATGGGTCCACTTTCCCCATGCCGGTCAATAGCAGGACTGTGCAGAATCCCAGCAGCACCCAGATACCGATGACCCCGACGGCCGGGAGTGCCCAGTGAAAGTCGCCGAGCCAGGCGCGCGTGATTGCGCCGAATCCAACGGCCTTAAGCAGCTGGTTGATCAAACCCGGGAGCGCCAGCAGCCAGCCCCAGATGATGCCGGCAGCGACGAGCGGTATTACCTGGGGCAGGAAAAGAACTGTCCGGGCGATCGCTCCGAGCCGCCCGGTCGCCACGCGGTGAATCACGCTCGCGACGATGAGACCGAGTCCCACTGGAATGAAACTGAACCACACGACCAGTAAGAACGCATTGTAGATCGTCCCAATCAAATCAGGAACCTGGAAAATAGTCAGGTAGTTCTTCAATCCGACCCAGATCGCAGGAGTAACGCCGTTCCATTTATAGAACGAGTACTTGACAGTGAGCACGAGGGGTGTGAGCACGAACAGCGCATACATCGCGAGGGCCGGCAAGACAAACAACCAGCCAACAAAGGTCTCCCAGCGGATCTTCCTGTGCGGGAAGGTCCGCTGGGAGAGTACGGGAGCCGCGAGACGGTTGTCTGACGTCATAGAAGATGTCACCGTTGATTTTGAAGGCGCAGGCATCGTCACGCGGCCCCTATTACTACTGCTGAGCTAGTTCCCGGATATACTCGGCCTGGACGGCTTTGAGCAACCCGGCCGCATCCTCCTGCCCGCCGACCATCTTCTGGAGCTCGGGCGTCCAGCCCTGGGCGAAGATCGAACTGGTTGAGTTTGCGATGAAATCCATTGCCGTACCAGCCGTGTTGACCACGGCTCCGGCAGCGAGCGTGTCGTTCGTGATCGAGCCTGCAGTCACACTCGGCATTGTGGCACTCGACGGACCACCGGGGTTCGAGCCACCGACGGTGACGTCGATCTGGCGGGCTGTGTCGTTCGTCGCAACCCAGTTGAGGAAGAATGCGGCGCAATCTGCATGCTTGGCCTTGGCAGAAATGCCATAGGTCAGCGGAGAGGACATGGCAGCAGGCGGATTGCCGGCCGTCGCGGGCGGCATCAGGAAGAAGCCGATGTTGCCGGGCATGTTCTTATCGTAGTCGGCATTTTCCCAGTCGCCATTGAAGGTGAAGACGCCCTCGCCCTTAACGAAGCGGGCGTTGGAGTCGGTGTACTCGATGGCGTTAATGTCAGGCGGGAAGTAGCCGTTCTTGATCCACTGCTGGAGGTCCTGGGCGGCGATCAGGTTCGATGGAGTGTCGATTGTGGCGCCTTTCTTCTGGAAGATCCAGTCGTTGATTGGCTGGGTCGGGCCGACGGACGCCATGAGCGCCTGTAATGGGAAGGCGAGACCCATGCCGCTCTTGGCGCTGCCCCACTGCATGATCGGGAGGAGTCCGGCTGCTTTCGCTTTCGAAAGCAGGCTCTCGAAGTCAGCGAGCGTCTGTGGAGGCTGGGTCATGCCGATCTGTGCGGCCAACTTCTTGTTGTAGAAGACACCGGTCAGGCTGTAGTTGAGGCCCCATGCGTAGAGCGTGCCGGAACCGCGGGTGCCATCAGTGGCAAGCCGGTTCTGGCTGATCTGCGCCATCGGCCACTTGTCCCAACCAAACTCTGTTGCGTAGGTATCCAGGTTCATCAAGAGGCCATCCTTGGCGTATGATACCATAGTCGGTAGGCGGAGCAGATCGGGTGGGTTGTCACTCGCCAGCAGGAGCGGCGCCGAGGTGATGAGATTCGCGAACTGGTCCTGGCTGATATTCCAGGTGACGTTCGGGTATTCCTTGGTAAATTCTGCGGAAAGCTTAAAGGGCAGATCGAAACCGGTCTCGAAGTAGCCGTTCAGCACAACCGGAGCCGTCCCGCAGTTCGGGACGACGGCAGTTGGAGCCGTAGTCGCCGTCGGCGCTGCGGTGGCAGCCGCTGTGGCGGGTGCCTGGGTTGCGACAGGAGCTGTAGTTGATGCTGGCGCCTGTGTCGCAACCGGGGCAGCCGTCGTTGCTGCCGCCCCACAGGCAGAAAGCAACATGGCTGCCAAAACCAGCAGGCTTGTCAAAGACCATAATACGGTTTTTTTGTTCATTTCTCGTTCTCCTTTATCAGCTTGAATATTGATCCAATATGAGGTTCGGGAAATTGTTCTTCTTGAATTCTCAATAAGCTATACCTCCTGAACCCTGAATATGGGAAGGATATGAACAACTTTTATGATAGTAGTATCTTGAAAGCACTTTCATAACGAGTATACAACTTTTCAATTTGAGAGTCAATATCCGGTTTTATCCGGTTTTATGCAGTTTGGCGTTTGATTAAAGTGAGGGTAAGATTGACGTGCCTGGGTGGTCTGGAAGGCGATTCTATCTGTGCAAGCAATATTTCCACCGCCAACCTTCCCGACTCATCCAGGTGCTGGCGGATGGTGGTCAGGTCGGCATATTCGGCGATATCAAGATCGTCAAAACCAACTACTGCCAATTGTTCGGGTACCTGGACTTTTAACTGGCGGGCAGCTTTCAGAACTCCCAATGCTTGAAAATCCGTTGCAGCAAAGATGGCGGTCGGTGGTTCGGGCAGGCTGAGCAAATCCGCCGCTATCTGGCGGGTTTGTTCTTGCGAATAAGGAGCCAGCTTTACAAATTCCTGCGGAAGTTCGATCCCGGCCTCTTTTAATGCCCGACGAAATCCTACCAGACGCTGGCTAACTGGATGAAGTGAATATTCAGGCAGATCGGTGTCGCCCAAAAATGCGATGCAGCGGTGGCCTTTTTCCATTAAATATCGTGCCGCCATGCGCCCACCCATCACATCATCGATTTCTACGCTGCTCAAGCTGGGATGCGGGAACTCAACCAAAACGGTAGGCAGACCGTGTTTCACAAGACGGCGTACATCCGCGTCATCCACCGGTAAGGAAAGAATGATGAGACCATCCAAATTGCCGGTTAGGGGCAGGGAAGAGAGAAAACTTTTCAAATGTTCTGCCGAATCAACAGTATAAATGACCAATTCAAATTTTTTGGCAGATAAGGCTTCGGAAATCCCCCTCAGGCGTTGGACAAAGGATGGTGCTGTGAAAAATGGCGAGATAACTCCAATCCGTCCGGTACCTCGCAATGCGCGGGCACGGGCCTCTGCTTTGGGTACAAAACCAAGGGCATCGATGGTTGCCAAGATCCGTTCTCTCGTTTCGCCATTGACCTTGCCAGGGGCATTTAGCATCCGTGAGACGGTGGTGATACTTACTCCTGCTTGTCTGGCAACATCATAAATGGTGGATGCTTTTTTAGGCGGCATAGGATCCTTCTATGAAAGGAATATGAAAGCACTTTCATTATACCTTTTGAAGATGCTCTTGTCAAATTTCTTTGATTTAGTAGCTTAACCAGTCCATTTTGCTTAAGTAGGATGGAAAACCCCTTAAAAACCATAATGCTTAAGGATTTATGTAAT
>Ga0182027_10014242_pt1 | contig 11025 bp, 11 predicted proteins | sample 712E1DmetaG_FD_121300 | JGI IMG/M metagenome (GOLD analysis project Ga0182027, IMG submission 121300) | Permafrost microbial communities from Stordalen Mire, Sweden - 712E1D metaG (Illumina Assembly) | ecosystem: Environmental > Terrestrial > Soil > Wetlands > Permafrost | place: Sweden...
TACTTAATTTGATATATGATTATTATTTGAATGTATTAAAACATCAAAAGTAAAAATTATCATGAAACTTATCATTTCTGATGCTGCTTCACACCGATGTTACCTAACGGCCCGGCGGTTTAATTGAGTTGGCGTCAGTGTCGGGGTGCCGCGTTTTTTGCTAGTCCCGGTAAGTGGACGAACACCCACTGGTTACGATGAAATTGTCTTGACGGTACCAAGTCCGGGTGACGGCTGTAAGTTTTGGGTCACGATGAAACAGTCAAGATGGCGAGCAAAAAAGAAGGCACCAGCGCGTCAGCCGGCAGCCCTATTGACTTTGTCTCGGCAGCAGGAACAGTCCGGGTGCAACAAAATTGTATAAGTTGTGATGATTTTTCTCGAATAGACTTTTGGGGCCAATTACGGAGTAGTCCGGGCTGCCGAAGCCAATTAATTAAACCGTCCGAGTTATAGCTAGTGTTTTTAAACTGTCATGATGTAACCAATTTTTTTGTCTTGATATAGGGAACTTTCTCTTTGCAAGCTCTTTTTAAAGCTTTGGTGTCGTGTTGGCAAGTGTGGCTTTAAAAGGTGCTTGCAAAATTTAATTATTTGTCTTCTAGTTTTTTCCTATATACTTCATCAAGAGTTTGACCAGTTTTATCTTTCCAAACAATCCAGCCATTATTACTGCTTCCTATACAAAAATCAGCCGCAGTACTGGGACTTGAGAATGTTCTATCAACATTTAAAACATAGTGATTTTCTTGTTCAGTAGCATATTCCTCTATTTCTTTTTCCCTTTTGTCTTTCCATGTAAAAGAAGGTACCGTTTCTTTGGCTAGTTTACTCCCTTTTAGGACTATAAATCCATTCTCACTATAGAATCCAGAAGCATCGCAGTTTCGATTTTTAGCGAAAAAGAGGTGTTTGTTTTTTTGCTCAATAATTTCGAAAATAGGACATCCAATGAAAGATGTTAGAAGCTTAATATCTTCAAAGAACTCTGTGATTGTATCTGTCTGGTGTTCAGGTAAATTTGGCGCTTTAGGAATCTGCTTGTTTTCATCTAGATGGTAACGGTTAGATTTAGAACCATATTTAACTGCTAAATATTGTAAATATTGAACATCCGCTTTAGTCATCGCACTATCATTTGATATAAAAACCAAAGCCTTTTGCCAGAAAGTCCTTTTATAATCATGATCCTTAATCCTAACTTTAAAATTTTCAGTTTCTCCTATGTAAGCTTTCTGTTGTTGAAAATCCTCTTCTCCTAAAAGTATATAAAAGGCAGGACCTTGAAGTTCATCTCTTCTATTTATGATAGAAAGAGCAACCCTTGGAATGATAAACATTTTGCATGTTTTGTTGCTAATTGAAACATATTGTACTCCCTGAGGATTCCCATCAATAAGATAAGTTGTAATAGTTTTTCCCATGATTCTTTAATTTATACGACAAAATTTATTTTAGAGTGGTAAAATTAATAGCAACTATATCAATCTTATAAGTATACTCTCAATTATACAAAATTAGCAAATAAAGAATCTATCATATTCTTTTCCCAGCCTTTTCCTAGCGAAGTTTTGTAGACTCTTTCTACTAATAGCTCCAGATAATCTTTATTACTGCTACAGACAAACCTTTTTGATTGTTGTAGAATAATTGTATCCATTAATAAATTAAACTGTGGTTCAAATGTTGCCGGTACCTTTTTGTCAGTACATAATATTATCTTATTCGAACTTAATGGCATTATTAAATCTCGTTGGATTGTTGAGAAATCTTCGTAGGGTCCTTTTAAAATGATAGGGTTGTCACCAGTGATATGATTCGAATTTGTCCGATGAATTAGTTTCCAATCTCCATAATTCTGATTATTGTATTTATCTATAAAAGAAACGGTTGGTAGAATCGAGGTACAGATTTTTCTGAAAATATCTAGGTCTCTCATTCGTTCTTCAAAAATAATATTGCGATCTCCGGATTCTTTACTAAAAATGCCAAATCCCAAATCCTGGAATGAATATTTATCTATCATTTCTTCACGGATTTTGTCATTTATTGGTATCCTCCAAAATATTGTCGCAATAAATAGTCGAAGAATATAAAGATTTTCTACTGTAAGTTCTTGTTCTTCAAATGATGAGTTTCTTAATTTTTCAAGATATCCTGCAGTTCTGCCATCAAAATATGCAAGAATTTGTTCTGGTAAATCTGATTTCTCATCTTTTATAGTGGCTGAATTTCTAAACTTTTCAAAAAAGGAGTTCTCTGGAGTGCTAAGCCTTATTTCATCTTTAGCTTTATCATATATATAAAACTGACCATTGGAATCTGTAAAACCTTTTAGATAAAAAATTGGAATATAGTGGTGTTTCTTAGAAATCATAGTTTTAGATTTTTGCTCCAAATTTAATAATAGCAAGAAGGCTTAATCCTGGGTACACACAAAAGAATTCTATCTTAAAATGTAAAGACCAAATATTATAAGGTGGGAGGGCATTTGGCTCTTTTGCTTTTGCATGTGGGTCGGATTCAGTGTCGCGCAAAAGCAAATGTGCCAAATATGCGGTCGCGTTTTATAGGTGAGTGGTCATGGGATAGACTAACTAACTGTTATGACGCACATTAGCTATAACGGCCTGGCGGTTTGATTAGTTGCCGTCCGTGTCAGGGTTGGCATGAGTTTTTGCAAAGTCCCGATTGATGGACAAGCGTTTGGTGTCACGATGAAACTGTCCAGATGGCGTGGTCCCGATAAGTGGGCAGGATTTGTCATGTCACGTTAAAGTTGTCTAGGTGGCGTGCAAAAACCATGACAACACGCGCGTCGGCTTGCAACCCTATTGACTTTGTCTTGGCAGCAGGATCTGTCCGGGTGTAACAATATATGATAAGTTGAAATGAATTTACTCTCATAGACTTTAGGGCTATTCGTGAAGTAGTCCGGGTTGCAAAAGGCAATTAATTAAACCGTCCGAGTTATAGCTAGTGTTTTAAAATTGTCATGATATAACCAATTTTGGATCATTGGTTTACGAAGTTGTCTCTTTGCAAGCTCTTTTAAAAGTTTTGGTGTCGAGTTGGCATATGCGGCTTTTAAATGTGCTTGCAAAAAGACTTTGATACTTTGTTTAAAGCTTCGTATAGATCATTTCCGTGTGTCCATTATTTGGTGGTGTCACAGATCCTTTAGGAAGTATGTCATCTGAGATAATATTTAATATTCCTCCTTTTGCAGTTAATGTGTAAATAGTAATTCTTCTGTGTTCTTGTTTTGTGCCATTTATTTCAGAAATAAGCATTTCATTAATTGTAAAGGTTTGTTTACCTGAACTCATTGTACTAGTTGTTGTAAAGATTCCGGATTTCAATATATTTTGAGTTTCACTTCCAATTGTATAATTGGAAGAACTTACTTCAGGTCCCCTATCTTTTATTTCATTAGACCTGCTAATATTTAGATTATTACCTTTTTGGCTTATTACTAATTTTGAAGAAATAATGCCTGGCAGTGTAACACTTTTAGATACGTCTAATATCCACGTACCTGAAAAATCATCGAGAATCTGGGAGTGTATATCAAAAATCCTGCTATCGCTGTTCCATAAAGATTGAGTACATATCCAATTGCCATCTGATTGCCGTTTGAAAAAGAAAGTAAATTTCCCATTATCGCTGAATTCCTCACCAGTTTGTTTTATGTTCCCCTGGAGAGAATATTTACCTATAACATAGGCAAAATCGTCATAGACTTTAAAATCGAGAAAGCTAAAACTCTCTCTGGGACTGAAATAATTAAAGTAGGATATGAACCATTTTCTTAGATTTTCTTTGCCGGAAAAGAATGGTTGATTTGCTGGGTAATAACATATATCATCACTCTCGTAGGATAAAATTCGTTCAATGTCAGCTGAATTTATGGCTTCTGTATAATTTTCAAACCAAGTGCGTATTGATTTTACATCAGCTCGCCAAGCCATAAGATGAGAGTATTGCCGATTTCTCTGGCAAGATCCAAGGAGAACAACAATTAATAAAATTGCTATTATGCATGATTTTTTGAATAGTTTCATTGATTTAAGATTTTAAGTTAATACAATAGCACAGCTATTTGTTGAACAAATAGTCGAAGAAATAAAATTGCTCTTAACTTAAAACCGGATCTTCGTCAGTTTCCCTTTTTGCGAAGTAATTATAAAAGCCAGGAGGTTTAATAATTGTTCTTGTAAATTCAATTTTTTCTGATATTGCAATGATTTGATCAAGCAATCTTGTTTGAACTAATTCCTTATAATAGTTGCTAAAGGAATTTACCTTAGAGAAATTTAATATAGGGATCCAACTATTTATTGTTGGTGATTGAGGACTATTAATGTAAACATATGCAGTTGGACCGAAAGGGGAAAGTCCAGAATGCTGAACAGAATCGTAGGGCTTCAATAATCCATTCCAAGAATTATAAGTAAAAAGAAATAATAAAACTAACGAGATAGAAAGTCTTAAATAATTGATTTTATCCCTTTTTTGCGAAAACATATGTCAAATATACAGAATCTTTGATTAGTCAGTAAAGCAAGGTTAGTAAAAGCGTGATGGAAATTTGGCTCTTTTGCTTTTGCATGAGAGATGGGTCTTGTGTCGCGCAAAAGCAAATGTGCCAAATAAGCGGTCGCGTTTTATAGAAGAGTGGTCAAGGAGTTGTCTATATTATTGATGTCTGTCTCGTCCTGGAATAGGTTGTCACTTTTGGGTGTGACATAATTGATTTAAAGTTAAATTATTTTGATTTGTTTTCATTCTGTATTTAACGGGCCATTTTTTCATTTCCAGACTCTCCTGATTATGAGCTTGAAAAGGTGTTAAATAATTACAACTTTCGTGAGGTCTGAGATTGTTGTAGATCCAGACAGCTTTGTTTAGTTCCCTCTCTGCATTCTTCTGATCCGGTAGTTTATCTCCCAGGTCAAACTCATTTTTCAGTGTCCCGTTAATTCTTTCAGCAACAGCATTTTCGTAGGGGTCGTGTTTTGTTGTCATACTGATCCCGATATTGTTTTTTTCGAGTGCTTCTATGTAATCCGGGCTGCAATACTGGAAGCCACGATCAGAATGGTGGATAAGAGGTCTCTCAGGATATTTACGGTTTTTAATAGCTGTTTTAAGTGCGTTTATACAGTTAATAGTTTTAAGATTATCCGAGAGTTGATACCCTACGATCTGTTTAGAGTATGCATCGGTAATTAGGCTCAGGTACAGCCATCCCTTATTGGTTCTGATGTAAGTGATATCACTGACCCAGACTTGTTCAGGACGATTGATATGCAGGTCCTTAATAAGGTTTGGATGCTTGTAGAACCGATGATATGAGTTAGTAGTCCTCATATAGTTCTTTTTCTTTTTAATAAGCATCCCTTCACTTCTGAGAATATCATGTAGTTTATCCCGGCCACACTTAATACCAGATCTGTCAAGCTCTGGCTTGATCAGAAAGTAAGTTTTCTTAGTTCCGACCCGGGTCATTAGTACTCTCTGTTTTTTAATAAGTTGGATAATCTTAGTCCTCTTTTCTTTATTTCTGCAGTACGTCTGGATCTTTTTATAATAGGCCTGACGTGATATCCCGAAAAGCTTGCAGAGGGCCGTTACTTTGACTTTTTGGTCTTGGTCTGCGGCTTTTTCAATTGCAGTCCGGGCAAATACTTTTTTACGACTCCCTCGCCGTATTCTTCCTGGATTATTCTCATTACATACTTAAGAGTCTTGTTCTCTTCGTTAGCAGCTTTCAGGGCTGCACGAAGCTCAGCAAGCTCCTGTTGTGGTGTTTTTTCTTCCATTCTCAGGTAGTTTTTCTCAGGATTACCATATTTTTTCTCCCAGGTAACAATCGTTGTACGATGAACACCATACTTTCTTGTTACTTGTCTTTGCGACATCTGTCCGCTCTGGAAGGCTTCTATTACTTCCATTTTGAATGCGTAACTGTAGCGATTTGACCATCTTTTGTACGCAGGTACTTGTCCTATTTCCATGCTCATTCCTCCTTAGGTTCTTTAAAAAAGTGTCAACCTATTTCAGGACGAGACAGTCTATCGCATTAGCTATAACGGCCCGGCGGTTTAATTGAGTTGGCGTCCGTGTCGGGGTGCCGCGTTTTTTGCCAGTCCCGGTAGGTGGACGATAAGTTTTGGGTCATGATAATTTGTCTTGACAGTACCAAGTCCGGGTGACGGGTGTGAATTTTGGGTCACGATAAAATAGTCTAGATGGCGAGCAAAAAACAAGGCACCAGAGCGACAGCCGGCAGCCCTATTGACTTTGTCTCGGCAGCAGAATCAGTCCGGGTGCCACAAGATTTGATAAGTTGCCGAAAGTTCTTTCTCATAGACTTTATAATGCATTACGAATTTGTCCGGGCTGCCGAAGCCAATTAATTAAACCGTCCGAGTTATGGTTAGTTTTTTGTCTAGGATGGAGACTATTTTTCAATCAGAGTTAGTAAAATAATCACGGTCAAAATAGGAAAGAGATACATTGAAATCGCAAATAGATAGTCAATGTTGTTAACAACTCTAGATTTGGGATAACCTTTCCCAAAAACTTTCTGTCCCTTTCTCTCTCTATAAGGGGCGTATGGAAATCCTCCGATCCAAGGCCTATAAAGCCTTCTAAATAATTCATAGTATGTTAGATAGATTAATGGCCCCATTCCACAAATTAGAAAAAAGCCAAAGGGCTTACTATAAATTTTTGCATAGTCAATTAGTCCACCTAAAATGAGTGATATCAATGCAGATACTTTTCTGAATCTATATCTGCTCTTACTCATTGATCTACTAATGAATGATATATAAATATAAATTGTAGTAACAATTGTTCCAAAAATATAGGTGATTACAGTATTCATATCTTGTTTCTAAGTTAACTGAATCTATTCTTTTTTCTGTCATGTTAGCAGTTAAATCTAATGCTAACGGTTTGTGAGTGAGTTATTAACCATAACGGCCCGGCGGTTTAATTAGGTGCCGTCTGAGTCGCGGTGCCGAGTTTTTTTGCCAGTCCCGGTTGATGGCAGAAAAGTTTCGTGTCAAGATAATTTGTCTAAACGGGACCAAGTCCGGGCGATGGGTGTGAGTTTTGGGTCACGATAAAATAGTCTAGATGGCGAGCAAAAAACAAGGCACCAGCGCGTCGGCCCGCCAACCCAAAGATGCTATCCCGGGAGACGAAACTGTCCGGATGCCACAGTATTTTATAAATGGAACGAAGGTTACTCGCATAGATTTTGAGGTTGGTTACAAAGCTGTCCTGGGTTGGCGGAAGGCACTTAATTAAACCGACCGAGTTATGCTTAGGCTTTATTTTTTTCAGTGTCAAGATGTGGCTTCTTCTATCACTTAGAAATTGGCCTTGGATCAAAAGAAATTATAAATACGAATATGGTCTAGTTGCGATTATTAGTCTAATATATTAACCTTGTGATCAACTTAAATCAGTATGCCCAGACAGCTGTCCGGGTATACGATATGTCCTAAAACTCTGGGCTTTGATCTTAAAAATCAAGCTTTAATTATTTGAGTATAAACTTAATTGGGATAGCAAATTCCATATCCTTATCTTTCCACTCAGGTAATTTAACTTCCGAAAGTTTATTAGCCATACGAAGACATTCGGTTTTTAGTGCTAGATGTTCATTCCCACTCGAATTTTCGTTCTTAGCAACACTTTGTCCAGGTGAAGGCTTATAACCTACTATTACTATTTCTTCTAAGAAGGGAACATTTATCCCTTTTTTCTCAGTGTAAGCTTTACATTCTTTTACGATTCCACCCTTATTCATTTTTACAACAACAAATACATTTCCTGTATCGAAAGAATTTTTTGCTTCTTGAGGGTAACCAGTGTATTTTGCTAGAAATAATAAAATCTCAGATTCAGAATCTTTAGAGAATAGTGGTTTTTGATTACCAGTATTCGCTTGGTCAGACTCCGGTTTGAATGAAAACATTACAAAGAGGATAGCTACTACCGGAAGAATAATAATACTCTTCAGTGCAGCTAAATTGCGTGTTGGTTTTTTGTTGATCATAACAATTCGGTTTTTAATTAGACTTGAAAAATTGTGAGCTAATGGGACACTCATTAGGCCTGTTTGAAGATTAAGAAGTTTATATTGGTATTCTTTAATGCTATAGGATCCTTTGATAGAAATATTGTCTGCGAGGTATTCATGATTTAATACAATCGACCTTTTGATGAGCCAAATGAAAGGATTAAACCATAGGAAGGAAATAATGAATTCTGTTAATAGTAAGTCAAAAGTATGTCCTTGTGTAATGTGAGCATTTTCATGAGCAAGTATTTGGGAATAGCCCTCACTTTCGTATAATTTTTTCGGAATAACTATATAGGGGAAGAATGAAAATGGAGGGTGATCTAAATCCGATATAATGACTTTTGGGAAACTCGAATCTATCAAAGTTCCCTTTCTGATGATGATTAATGTTCTTATAACACTGATTAGTACTCTTAATAGAAAAAGACTAGATATTGAAAAATATATCCAAATAAGTAAATTGTTAATGTCAAAGGAATTAATCTTTTCTGAAACAGAAGCTCCAATTATAGTCCCAGACGAAATAATCTCATTTATAATATAAGAGGTCTCCGATGTGGAAACATCGCTTAAAATATTAAAAACTCTCAGAACAGGAATCAGTATAGATAGTAGCAATATCGCGATAAGAAAAATTCTGTTTCTCAGATAAAAAGTATCTCTACTGAAGAAAAGGATATAACTCAGGTAAAACAGTATGATCCCAATTGATGCCTTTAGTAAGTATACGAGTAAATTATCCATTTTTCTTCCCTTTCTCAATGATTTCTATTAGCTTTTTTAAGTCATCTGTACTTAACTTATTCTCGTCCACAAAAAATGAAACAACATTTTTATAAGATGATCCAAAGTAATCGCTCACAACTTCTTTCATAAATATTTTTCTGTATTCCTCTTTTTTAATAAGTGGAAAATATTCATGGTTTTTACCATAAGCTTTGTGGCCTATATAGCCCTTTTCTTCAAGTCCTCGTATAACTGAGGAGAAAGTTGTATAGAGTGGTTTCGGTCCAGGATGAAGGTCTATTAAGTCTTTTATGAATCCTTTTTTTGCTTTCCAAAGGATCTTCATTGCCTCTTCTTCTTTTCTAGTAAGCTTCTTCATAATTATAACTGTTTTTACAAAGATATAACGGTTTTTTCAGTTATGCAACTATTTAATCAGATAATAAACTGATATTTCCGTTTATAAATGATTAAACCAATATATATCAATAATATAGCTTAACATAATATATTTCAAGATTAACATGAAAGAGTATCTTCTTCTTAATAAGTCATATTTAAATTATTCGAATGAATCTTTCTTATTGTATTGAAATTTAACTCATATTGCATTTTAAATGCTCTTGAAAGAGTTATGCTTAGGCGGTGGTTGTCAAGGAAGAAGCTGTCTTGTAAGTCGCTGGCGCTTAAGCATAACGGCCCGGCGGTTTGATTAGGTGCCGTCTGTGTCGCGGTGCCTTGTTTTTTGCCAGTCCTGGTTGATGGTAGCGAGTTTCGTGTCACGGTGAAACTGAGAGACGGTACAAAGTCAAGATAGATGGCAGTGAAGTTTCGTGTCACGACGAAATAGTCTCGGTGAAGAGCAAAAAACAAGGCACCAGCGCGTCGGCCGCCAACCCAACCGTGCTGTCCCGAGAGATGAAACTGTCCGGTTGCAATGAAGTTAATAGATGACTTAATATTTTCTCTCATAGATGCTTAGGATTGACCGAAAAGTTGTCCTGGGTTGGCGAAGGCACTTAATTAAACCGTCCGAGTTATAGTGCGTTATTTTAATTTTCGAATGTTATGATATCATCAAATAGTGGAGACTTTTTTATGAATTTCTTTGAGTCAAGGTATTGTCTCCCTTCAGATCTGATCTTGATTAGGTTGAAGTAATCCAGAAATCTGTCAAAGGTTCGGATTGAGTAACAAGAATTAAATGATCTGTTTATATCAGTCACCCATTTGTCATCTTTGAATAAGTCAATTAATGAAGGGAACGCTTTCAAATACTTTTCCGAGTAAAAGCTGTCTTGTCTTTCGTTCGCACCATATTTTGAAAGTAAGTACAATGAGAATGTAAATCCAACCGTCCCCGTTGCTTGACTTGAATACAGATCAAAATACCCCCAATTAAATTTCTGTGCAAAAGTTGAAAAAGTTTGAATGAAAATATCCTGTCTTCTCTTTTTCAATAACTTGTCACGCCAAGTCTTGGTAAGTGTCAATTTGTTATATCTTTTTTTTGTAAATCCGGCAAGTTCTGTAATCAGTCTTGTTAAATTTATTGGCTGAGAACTTGTCTCGGCATATAATTTTGTAATTCCATGCTCGATTGCATAATCTTTGATAAGTCCAAGATCATAAATCTCTTTTACTAGTGTTGTTGGGAGAAACCCTTTTGCAGTAAGTTTTAATTCGCCAAGGTCATTTATTCTATGGAGTAGGTACTCAATTTGCAAGAGAAAAGGAATCTGGTCAAGGATTTTATCTGGTATGTTTTTTTTGATCTGAAAAGGTGAATCAGCAGAGAATGCGTCATAAACAAGATAATTCATGTCAGCTGAAGAAAAACCTTCAAAGTCTTCAATCGGGCTATTGTTCATTAAGATAAAAGTAGAATCTAAATCTTTTTGGTAAAAGTCCATTTGATGCAAATATTTTGAAGTAAAATTATGATTTTAATTCAGAGTGTACACTTATTCAAGTCATACGTAATTGTCCCGTAGTGATTTGCTAAAATTGTGCAGAGTTATAGTGCGTTTGTCCAGATCAATTTGGGGCCAGTCACGGGCCTCGAATGCACTATAACGGCCCGGCGGTTTAATTAGTTGACGTTTGCGTCGGGGTGCCACGTTTTTTGCCAGTCTCGGTAAACGGACGAGCACTAACTGGTCACGGTGAAACTGCGAAACGGTACCAAGTCCTGA
>Ga0182027_10014243_pt1 | contig 11025 bp, 6 predicted proteins | sample 712E1DmetaG_FD_121300 | JGI IMG/M metagenome (GOLD analysis project Ga0182027, IMG submission 121300) | Permafrost microbial communities from Stordalen Mire, Sweden - 712E1D metaG (Illumina Assembly) | ecosystem: Environmental > Terrestrial > Soil > Wetlands > Permafrost | place: Sweden...
CCCTCTTGCTTCTCCCGCTGCCTGCGCGTGCCCATTGCCATGCGCCGATTCTACGAACAAACCCTGTGCATTCTTCAAAAGTTTTTGCTCACGAATCCAGACTTGCACCACGGGCTGCTAAGGGGCTGCTTCTTCTCCTGACCCTGAGTTAAAAGTCCCCCGGCGGCTGTGGTTCCCAATCCTGATCAACAGGAAGCGACGAGAAGTGTGCTCGCAGCAGACAGTAGTCCAGAAATCGTACAACACCTTGGTTCTGCACGAATGAGAGCAGCTTCCGGTAAGTGCCGCGCAGCCCTATGGTTAGATCTCCTAATCGAGTTTGGACTGCGACATGCCACGCTAATTAGAGGCGCTTTATGAAAAAGCAGGTTCGACTCGACGCTGGTTGAGGCGAACTGGCCGCCGGAACACAGACAATCTGGGCGTTAAGTCAAATCAAGAGGTGACCGTTGGATGTCGATTCAACTGATCGAAGATACTCGTGTGCTCAGCCCAAGTTCTGCCAGACCGTGATCAGATATAAGGTCATCGATGGAAGTCGTCAGAGTTCGGCATTGAGTGCCATCGAGAAGAAACCTAGTTACCTGTCTAGGCAGTGTCTCCCCGCGGTATGCATCGCGATTCTGTTTTTCTTGGCGGCAGTTCCTGCCTCCGGGCAAACGATTGAGGACTGGCAGCAGCGCGTGCTCATCGAAGTCCAAGGTCAGCATTTGGACGCCGCCCTTGCGATTGTCGAGCAGCGCCTGGCAGAAGCGCCCGATGATCTGGAGGCCCACGGTTGGCGAGGCCGATTGCTGGCTTGGAAAGGCCGTTGGCCGGAGGGCGAAGCTGAATACAGGCTTGTTCTGCGGAGCGTTCCGAACGACGTCGATGTTCTGACCTGCTTGGCTGACGTTCTGCTCTGGCAACAGAAGTGGCAGGATTCGTTGCAGGCCCTCGATGAGGCACGAAAGATCTCTCCTTCGGATCCCGAGGTTCTGGTGCGACGCGCCCGGGTGTTGAGCTTGATGGGCCGCGTGCCCGAAGCGCGCATGGAATATCGGGAAACCCTCAAGTTCGATCCGGAGAACCACGATGCCAAGACGGCAATGGCAGAACTTGGACAAAACACCGTCCACGAACTCCGAGTCAGTGATGACGTCGATTTCTTCAACTACACCGGCACAGCTCAGACGCAGGGTATCAGCCTAAGTTCCCGTTGGAACCAGCAATGGTCGACGGTCCTCGGGACCAGCATCTACCAGCGATTCGGAGAGAATGCAGCCAAATTCTTGGCCAGTACAGCATTTCACTTTACCCCAAAAGACTGGCTCAATGTGGGCGGCGCATTGGCCAACCAGCAGCAGGTGGTGCCCACGCGCGAAGCATTTTTCGAGTACGGACACGCTTTCCGCTTCCGTAACCCTTGGGTGCAAGGGCTGGAGGCTTCTTATCAGCAGCAATGGTTTTGGTATCGCGGCGCGCATGTCCTGACCTTCACGACAAATCAGATTGTCTACCTACCCAGGAATTGGACCTGGACCCTGGCGGTGATCGGAGCGCGCACCGGATTTGCCGGCACGGACGTGTCCTGGGAGCCTTCCGGCTGGAGCAAACTTGGGTTCCCGCTTCCGCGTCATCTCACGGGCAATGTGTTCTATGGGGTGGGCACAGAAAACTTCTCTCAGATTGACCAGATCGGCCGGATTGCCGGGCACACTTACGGCGGCGGACTGCGTTACCAGTTGGCTGAAAGGCAGGATCTTACCGGATACGTGTCCCGCCAGTACCTGAACCTGAACCAGATAAGAACGAGCTTCGGATTGAGCTATGGGATTCATTTCTAGCGCGATCGAAGCACTCGGACCTGCAGGGCTGGTGCTGAAGGCGATTCTGGTGTCGTTGCTGGGAATCCTATTACTGGTCGGATTCATCATCTTACGACGCTGGTACCGCGGTCGTTATTTTCGCCGCAGAAACGGGCGCACAGTGGCATTGCGGGCGCAGTGGGAAGATATTGTTTCGGGCAAAGTCCCGCCGGGCGACTGGCGGTTCAACCCGCTCGATTGCGACATTGTTGAGTCCATTTTGCTCGACAGCATTGAAATGGGAACTCCAGAAACGCTGCCCAGTCTGTTGCAGTGTCTGCGCAAGAGTGGACTGCTCGATATGCGCGTGTGCGAGACGCGAGTGGCTCGGGGATGGCAACGACGGACCGCGCTCATTGCGTTGGGCCGCACGCGAGCCTTCGAGGCCATTCCCGCGCTGGCAGAGGCATTGGATGCGCACTCCAGAGAGACCCGTATTGCTGCCGTTCGTGGGCTGGGACGGATTGCACTCGCGGAGGCCGCGATTCCACTGATGGACCGCATGCTGATTCACCTCGACGTGCCTGAACATACTCTAAAGAGCGCATTGGTGAAATGCTGCCGCAGCCACCCCGAAATACTGGTCAAGTACGTGGAGCGCGCCCATGGTTCGGTCCGGCAGTTGCTGGCCCGCGTGTTGGGAGAGGTGGCGTCGCCTGGCTTGGGCGAGGAATTACTTTTGCTGGCGGCGGATCCACTTCCGGAAGTACGAGGTTCCGCGGCCCGAGCTTTAGGTCGCACCAACGCGTCGTTCACCTTGCCGGCGCTTCGTTCCTTGGCTGACGATCCGGAGTGGTTTGTACGTTTGCGGGCAGTGGTAGCCCTGGGGCAGGTCGAGAACATCGGAAAGATCCGAACGCTGCTGCGGGCACTCTGCGATTCCAATCGCTATGTTCGTCAACGAGCCGCATGGGCACTGGCACGCATGGAGCCACAACTTGAGCAGATTCTCGAAGACGTGGTTGCGACCAAGGACGAGTATGCGTTGCAGGTATTCATTTCCGAACTGGAGCGCTCGGGAGCCATCGAGAAAATCATCAGCGCCATGGAACTAGGTCCTGGCCGCTCAGCCCAGACTTTGCTTGACGTGGTTGCTGACGCGAGGAACCGCATGGGTACGAATAGCAAAGCCGCAGCGGTTGCCGCAGGTGGGCGCTAATGTTGTTTTTCTTGTCGATTTCGAATGACGCATTCTTTGTTTACTACCTGCTGTCCAACCTCATCTACTTGTTTTTGCTGATTACAGCCATTTTCAAGAACACGATGCACCGTCATCGCCTGGGCAGCCTGAAACTTGAACTGCTCAAAGCCTCGCCTTTCACACCACCCATTACTCTGCTCGTCCCGGCCCACAACGAGGAGAGCAACATCGTGGCGAGTGTAAAAGCGTTGTTGAGCCTTGACTACCCCGCCCTGGAAGTTATTGTGGTCAATGACGGGTCGCGCGACCGCACTCTCGAAAAACTGGAGCAGGCGTTTCAGCTTCAAACTGCCCGGGTTCTCTACATCCCAGACATAGCCACCGCACCGCTGCGCGGAATCTACCGCAGTCTGACCGAGCCCCAACTGCTGGTCCTGGACAAAGAGGCGGCCGGCTGTAAGGCCGATGCTATCAACGCAGGAATCAACGCGGCCACCAGTCCTTATATCTGTGTCGTAGATGCCGACTCGATCCTGGAGAAGGAATCCCTGATGCGCATCATGGCTGGCGTATTTTCCGATCCCGGCCGGGTGGTCGCGGTGGGGGGGATTGTGCGCGTCCTGAACAACTGCACCGTGACTGGCGGCGAACTGAAAGAAGTGCGCCTGCCGAAAAAACCGATTGAGGTGTTGCAGGTGATTGAGTACCTGCGCGCATTCCTGGTGGGACGCGAAGCCTGGGCCGGCTTCAACATGCTGCCGATCATTTCCGGAGCCTTTGGAATCTTCCAACGCGATCTGGTGAAGCAAGTCGGAGGTTTCCGCACCCATGCAGTCGGGGAAGACCTCGACCTCGTGGTTCGGCTTCATCGTCACCTGCAGGAGGAAGGCCGTCCCTATCACATCAATTTCATTCCCGATCCCACCTGCTGGACAGAGGCGCCTTCCGACCTGGCTTCACTGGCTCGACAGCGGGCCCGTTGGCACAAAGGCTTGATCGATGCCCTCTGGCCGGCCCGGGATATGTTGTTCCGGCCCCGTTACGGACGTGTGGGCTGGATGGTTCTGCCTTACATGTGGATCTTCGAGCTGGCGGCCCCAATTGTCGAGTTGTTTGGTTATTCGACTATGTTTTGTGCGTTCCTATTGGGCGGCCTTAGCGAACATTTTTTTCTGCAATTTCTATTGTTTGGATATGCCTTTGCCACCCTGATCTCCATAGGATCCGTTCTTCTTGAAGAGATGACTTTTCGCCGATATAGCGACTGGCGCGAAGTTACTCGTCTGATCTTTTATTGCTTTTTCGAACATTTCCCGTACCGGCAGTTGACGATGTTCTGGCGGCTGCAAGGCATCTGGCAATATCTTCGTGGCGATATGCGATGGCACGAAGTGAAACGGGTGGGAATGTCCGCTAACCCCACGGTGTGAAGCGCGCCGAAATCGAGAGAAGCTTTCTCGAATCTACCCCAGAACTCACCAAGTCATAGTTATAAACGAGAGCGCGAGGAAAACCATGGCGGGATGGCGGAGCTAAGTCGCACCTAAACCAGGAGCTCTCTGGAGGGCGTCGAGAGGTTAGACGCTATTCTCCTTACTATACCTGCAGCACATCGCCCTCACGGGCCACCATTTCGTACAGCACGGGATTGACGAAAAAGCCGATGAAGAGTCTGGAGATCAGGCCAGCCACAATAACTATGGCGAAGGGTCTTTGCGTATCCGATCCAATGCCGGTCGAAAGAGCGGCCGGCAGCAATCCGAGGCAAGCAACCAGGGCCGTCATCGTGATGGGACGGAGCCGAAGCAGGGAAGCTTCCCGTGTGGCCGCGCGAATGCCCATTCCCTCCTGGCGCAACTTGTTGATGTAGGAAACGAGAATGACGGCTGTCTCCACGGAAACCCCCAGCAACGCCATAAGACCCAGGGCTGACGAAACGCTGAAGGGCGTGTGAGTGAGTTTCAACGCAATCAGCGCTCCCACCGGCTCCGTCATAATTACTCCCAGGGCAATGGTGACCGGGAATTTGAAATTTCCGTAAAGCGCAAACAAGATCATGAAAATCAGCACGATCGCAAGTGGACCAATAAAGTACATCTGCGATTTGGCCTCAAGAAACTGGCTGTATTCACCGCCCCACGCCATCGTATAACCGGGCGGCAGAGTCACGACCTTTTTCACCGCCGCTTGGCCATCTCGTACCGCCCGTTCTAAGTCACGCCCTTCGACGCTGTACTGCACGCCGATGTAGCGGGAGTTATTCTCGCGATAGATAAAGGACGCGCCGTTCCCCTGAGTAATATTGGCGAGCTGGCTGAGCGGGATCTGCTGCCCGTCGGGCGTGCCCACCAACAAGTTTCCAATCTCATCCGCGCTGCTGCGGAACTGGGGCTGCATTCGGACTACCAGATCGAACAGCTTCTCCCCTTGAATGACCTGGGTGACCGCCTGCCCCCCGACGGCGGCTGAAATCACGGCTTCTACGTCCGCCACGTTGATCCCGTAGCGCGCAATCTTATTCCGATCGACATCGACCAGCAGGCTGGGCTGGCCCAGTTCGCGCACTACGGTAAGCTCGGTGAATCCGGGTACCTTGGATAGCGCATTCTTGATCTGGATCGCCTTGTCCTGGAGTACGCTCAGGTCCTCGCCATATATCTTGACTGCCAGGGAACTCTTGAGGCCGGTGAGTGCTTCGTCCACGGCATCTTCCGCGGGTTGCGTATAGTTGAAAATGATGCCGGGAAAGGCAGTAAGTCTCTTGTTGATCGATTCGGTCAATTGTTTTTTATCACTGGTCTCACCGGCCCACGATTTGTCCTTGTAGGGTTTGAGCCCGACGTAAAATTCGCAGTTAAAAAAGCCGGTGGGATCGGTACCGTCGTCGGGCCGTCCTAACTCTGAACCAACGACGGTAACCTGCGGATAAGACATTAGAATGTCACGTATCTGAGGGGCAATGTTACTGGCTTCCTCAAAAGAAATGGTGTAGGGCATCGTTGCCCGGACCCAGAGCGCACCTTCGTCAAGGTGAGGCATGAACTCGCCGCCGATGAAGGGCACCAGCAGCAAGGTCGCCAGGAAGATCAGGGTCGCGATCAACATGGTTGCCTTGGGGTGGTTGAGCGACCAATCCAGTTGCACTGCGTATTTCCGCTTCATCCATTCGTAGGCGCGATTCGGTTTCTCGTGGACGCCCTTCTTGAACCAGTAGGAGGCGAGCACGGGTATCAACGTAAGTGTCAGGATGAGCGCGCCGACCAGCGCAAACGACATGGTCTCAGCCATGGGGTGAAACAGTTTGCCCGACGGCCCGCTCAGCGCATAAATCGGCAGATACCCGGCGAGGATGACGGCCACCGAATAGAAAATCGGGCTATCCACATCCTTGGCCGCCGCGAGAATCACTTCGTTCAGGCTGTACTGCTGTCCTTCCCGCAGCGCCAGTTCGCGGTAGATGTTTTCCATCATGACCACGGTGCCATCGATGACAATTCCGAAGTCGATGGCGCCGATGGAGAGCAAATTCGCGGCAACGTCGTGCGCATGGAGCACGATGAAGGCAAACAGAAGCGAGAGCGGGATAGTGAGGGCGACAATGACCGCGGCGCGGAAGCTGACCAGGAAGAAAATCAGTACGACCAAGACCAGCACCATGCCACGAAGCAGGTTCGCTTCCACTGTGTCCGTAGTCAGGCCGACGAGTTCACTGCGATCATAATAAGGATGAATCTTGACGTCGGGCGGCAGGATCTGGCGGTTCAGTTCCTCCGTTTTAGCTTCCACTCCTTTCAGGACGGTCTGCGTCTGCTCCCCACGCAGCATCAGAATGACGCCCTCGACTGCGTCGTCATTCTTCTGGAAGCCGAATTCGCCCAGGCGTGGCGCGTGCCCGATCGTCACCTCTCCCACATCACGCACTCGGATCGGGATGCCCTTGTTGGCGCCAACCACGTTGTTTCCGATGTCATCCGTGTTGCGCACCAGCCCGATGCCGCGCACGTAGTAGAACTGTCCGCCCTGAGAATAGAATCCGCCGCCGGCATTTGCGTTGTTGGCGGAGAGCGCGGTCACGACCTGCGGAATGGTCAGGTGATATCCGTAGATGCGCGCCGGGTCGAGCAGCACTTGGTATTGCATTACCGTTCCACCAAAGCCCGAATCGTCGGCGACACCGTGCACGGATCTGTAGGCCCGCTCTACCACCCAATCCTCGATCGTCTTCAACTCTTGCGGTGTGCGATCGGGACTTTCGAGAACATAGCGATAGACCAGGCCGCTGGGACTGAACAGCGGCGAGAGGCTCGGAGTTACTCCCGTGGGCAGCGTGGCTTGCGCGAGCCTTTCAAATACGATTTGCCGCGCGAAGTAGTCGTCTGTGCGCTCCTCGAAGGTTAGGATCACATCGGACAAACCATAGAGGGAGATGGAACGCATGACCACCATGTGTGGAACGCCGTTCATCTCGAGTTCAAGCGGAAGCGTGACCAACCGTTCAACCTCTTCCGCGGCATGGTCTGGCCACTGGGTGATGATTTCGACCTGCGGAGGCGAGAGATCGGGATAGGCATCCACGGGCATCCGCTGAAAAGAGATGATTCCTGCGACCGTGATGAAAGCGGTCAGCATCAGCACCAAAAACCTCTGACGTAGCGCCGCTTGGACTATTCGGTGGATCATTCGTTGGTGGACACTATCCTTGTTAAGAACCCGGTGAAACTCAAACTGTCGAAAACCGGCGCCTAAGCGCGCATCGATACTAGTGCGATTGCGGCATGTCTAAAGGCATGCCCTGACACGAAGCTCACTCGTGTCCGGCGCTGTTAGCGCTGCAGCGAGTTCGCAAACTGGAGAAACAAGCTGCCATTTCCGATAACCTTGTCCCCAGCTTTCAGCCCGCTGGTTATCTCCGTCTGTCCGTTCAGGCTTTCTCCGAGAGTAACTGCGCGTCTGCCGAACTGGTTCGAACCTGCCGCGGCATAAACAAAAGGCTGGTTCTCGCTATCGCGCAGGACGGCGGTGTCCGGGAGCGCAATGGCATTCGGAATCGCGCCCGCGTTTACCGTCGCAACCACGTACATATCTTTCTTCAGCTTCTCGCCGGGATTGCTCGTCTCGATGCGTGCCTGCAGCGTACGCGTGTTCGGATCGAGCGATGCGGCGACGTACGAAATGCGGCCGTGAAAGACTTCAGGATAAGTATCCGTCTGGATTGTGACGTTATCTCCAACCCGCACGTAGGGCAAATCCTTTTGATAAATGTTAACCAGCACCCATACGCTGCCCGTATCTGAAATCATGAAGCATTGGGTGGTGCCTGGTTGAATGAGTTGCCCCGCGGACACATCCTGCTCGACGACCTCGCCACCGATCGGCGCTTTCACGGGAACTTCAAAAGATGGTGGAGCCTTTACGAGTTCGTCGGGATCCGTAATTCCCATCACCTTCAGTGCAGCCTGCGCCGATGCCAGGTCGCCGCTCGCCTGTATCTCAGCCGACTCTGTCTGTTCCACGTTTTGCTCGGCAATCGCTTTGTGCTCATACAAATCACGGGCGCGCGCATTGGCTTTTTGTGCCAGAGCGTAGGCTTCCTTGGTTTTCAGATAATTGGTGCGGAGCTGCGAATAATCCGGGCTCGCCACGTACAACATGGGCTCGCCTTTGCTCACGTGCTGACCGGGCACCACCACCACCCGGCTGACCGGTCCGCTCACCTGCGTGATAACGGGCGTCGTGCGAAAACTGTTGTAAGCCACCGCCCCCGTCAGCCGGAGGGTTCGGGGCAGCGCCGCGGATTGAACCGTCAGCACCTGGACATGCGCCATCTGCTCTTGGGGGATGGTAAACAGTTCTGCGTTGTCCGAACTCTTGGTGCTATTCGAATCGGCGGAGGCCTTCGACCCGGAATCTCCACAGCCGGCAAGCACCAGCATGATCGCCGACGCGGCAGCGAGTGCAGCCATCCATCGACAGCGATCGGAGCGAACGTTCATGGTCGTTTCCTCATGGCAGGTTCCTCGATCCTTCCGCTTCCTTCAATTGCTCGAGCGCGGTCATATAAGCGGCCAACGCCTGGCGATAGGCCAATTCCACAGCACGGTAGCTGCGCTCGGCATCCAGAAAATCCAGGAGACTGGCGGCGCCGCGCTTGTAAGCATACTCACTGATATCGCGCGAGTCCTGCGCCTGTTTGAGGTAGCCGGAAGTGTAAAGTTGCACCACTTCCTCGTTGCTCCTGACCGCCTCATAGGCATTGGCAACGTCGGAAAGAACCGTGTCGCTGGAGGATTGCTGCTGTTCCTGGGCCTGCGTGAGCGCATGTCCGGTGCGCGCGATCTCTCCTTGATTGCGGTTGAAGATCGGCAACTCAAAATTAGCGAAGATGGAAGCGGTGTTCTCGCCGGAGACGTGGGTGAAATCGTAAGTGCCGTTCACATCGACCTTGGCGTTCGCTTTGGCCAGCTGGATTTGGCTCTGCGCGGCGGTGATCCCCAATTCGGCGGCACGAAAATCGGGCCGCTCGCGCAACGCCCTCGCCTGCAAGTCTTCCAATTTCCCTTTGAGCGGCTGATACGCCAGATCGCCCACTACGTCGAAATCGGCTGGTACCGCGTTGTAGCCGAGGAACTCACGCAAGCCTACAAGTGCCTGCACTTTCGCGAGGCGGGCGGAAGAAACGTCGGTCTGAAACTGCAGAAGCTGGAGCTTGATCTTCAGATAATCGCCCTCACCAATGTATCCCGCCTTGAGTTGCGTCTCGCTGATATCGACCGTCTGCTGAAAATCTTTCAGATCCTCGAGCGCAAACTGGAGCGTCGACTCCGCCAGCAAAACGCTGACGAACTGCTGTCCTACGTTAAATGCCAGTGTGCGCTCGGCGTCGGCAACCTGGGCGCGCGTGACGGCCGTTTGATCGCGGGCAGCCTGCAATCGCCTCTGCCGCTTGTGGCCGCGTTCGAAGAGATAAGAGATCCCAATATCGAACTGCTGAGTTTCGTTCAGATTCTCCCCAGAGAAGTCTTGCGGGCTAAAAAATGGAACGAACTGCGTATCCAACCCCAAGGTCGGATTGGGGCGCAGGTTCGCGGTGATTTCCTGGGCCTGATTCTGAAGAATCTGAGTTCGCGTGGCCTGGAGCGAATGGTTGTGCGCCAGCGCCAGATCAATGGCCTGATCGAGAGTGATCCGCGTCGTATTCTGCCCACTACCAGTCCCCACCAGCAGGAAGACCATCACCGCCGGTGCGAACACCCGAGAGTACCTGGAGCGCATAAGGGTTGAGATCAAAGTCCACTGACTGTGACGCAACAGATCTCGCAGGGATGCTCGAACCTAACGAGCACTACGCCAAGCTCCGTCGTCCGGATCGTCCTCCTGTGTCTAAGACTGCGACTCAGGGCTCAATGGATGTATTGTAATTCACAGCATTCACGATCGCGTCGTACATGGGGTCCTCTACCGGAAGTGCACCAGTGTTCCCGGCGGCTTGCCTTGCACTTTTCGCACATTTCTCCCCTTGTGAAAGGCCGACGCATGCGCGGTCGACGCGCTAAGCGAGCGGCGTTTAGATGCGGATTTCAGTGTCAGGCTGATTGGCTACAACGCCCCCACGCGCGTGCTCAGCCTCGTGGACCAGCGCAAGAACGTTGGTTAGGAAACTACCCATTTCTAACGCCATGTGTGGAAATCAAGAAGGCCAATCTTTACGGTGTCTCCACGGGAGCAATTCTGGGCAGGTTTTCTAACGCCGCTGCAGTAAACGTGACGCGGTCCACAAACGGGCTTCTGGGAAGCGCGCCAAACGGACCCACTTCTGGGTGATCTCAATTTCCTCCCTCATTAGCCATGGGGCCTTGATGTCAATCGGCTCGCCCAGTGGCTCTAGCTCAGGATGCTCAGGCTCGTTCTTATCTTTGGGAAGAGAGACGACTAAGTATTCATGGCATTCTCTCTTTCGCAGATTCTACACTCGCGACTGTAAATTACCTGGGGCGCAAAGGGCGCATTTCAGTCTCCATCACTGATTCGTAAGCGCAA
>Ga0182027_10014244_pt1 | contig 11025 bp, 10 predicted proteins | sample 712E1DmetaG_FD_121300 | JGI IMG/M metagenome (GOLD analysis project Ga0182027, IMG submission 121300) | Permafrost microbial communities from Stordalen Mire, Sweden - 712E1D metaG (Illumina Assembly) | ecosystem: Environmental > Terrestrial > Soil > Wetlands > Permafrost | place: Sweden...
AGCTGTCCCTTATTGACAGACAGATCTAGATTTGTCACTGCTTTAAGACCAATAAATGTTTTCGTTAGTTTTTGGGTTTCGAGTAAAACCATTCCAACTCTCCGTATTTCCCCATAAGAATCCAGAAGTAAAGCTACACTGAAGTTGTCTTTTTAATTTCAGCTGGAGCTACTTTTTTGCCGGTTAATTCCTTTATATTGTTTTTTATTCTTCCATACAAACCCAGGATGCCGGTTGGCATAAATAATAGTACCAGAACAAGGATAAGACCCAGAATCATCGGTTGATATTGAATTGTTTGTTTCGGAAGATAAGTGAATACCAGATTCAATACTGCCATGAAAACGGTTCCGATAATTGCACCGAGCGGGCTATAAATTCCGCCCACTAAAACTCCCAGGACAATCGTTATTCCCTGCCAGAGTGTAAATTCCGATGGAGTTACAATGGTTATGTAAGGCGCCCAGACAGCACCTGCCAATCCGGCAAAGAAACAGGAGAGGGAAAGAGAAATCTGTTTCTGAGTAAATACCGATATTCCCGTGTTCGCCAGCAGGTCTTCGGTTTTACCGATACTCTCCCAAACGCGGCCAAGACGTGAATTATGCAGTTTAAAGTAGACCAGACAGGTCACGACGGCTAATATCAGCGCCAGATAATAATACGGCGTCCGCGATGCTACAAAATTGATGTCAAAACCAAACACACGGATTTCAGGGTGAGGGACGGGGAAAATACCCAGTTCTCCGCCAAAAAGACTTTTCCAACTGACTAACAGCCATGAGAGTAATCCATTCAATGCAATTGTCAGAAATAAAAAACAAGCGCCTTTCATTTTCAACCCGACGAAGCCAAACAGCAGCGCTACCAGGCCAGGAATGACTCCAGCCATCGGAAATGCAAGCCAATAAGGGAAATGCGACCGTATCATTAACAGCGTTACGACATAAGCCCCCAAACCGTAAAAAATTGGCTGAGCAGCGTTGATAAAACCAACCGCCCATACGGAATAAACGCCCATCGCCAGGACGATACCGAGGAAAAGTTGAATTAAAAGATTGATATAACGCGGGGCATGCATGAATACCGGTAATACAAACATAAATATTATTATCAGAACAGGAAGATATGCCTGCCATTTTGGTGATTTCATTATCGCTTCCCCATTAAACCTTGCGGTCTGACTATCAATACCAACATGATAAAAGCAAAAGCAAACATATAGCTGTATGAGCCGAGGTAAGTCTGACCGAAGGAATCAACGAATCCCAGAACAAAACCACCGATGAGTGCGCCGGGAATACTACCCAGCCCACCCATGATAACTACCGCAAAACCTTTGAGTAAATAGCCGTTTCCCATCCAGGGGTGTACATAAGCGGTAGATGCCAATAAAACCCCTGCGACGCCTGCCAGACAGCTGGCCACCACCCAGATAACAATACGGGTGCTGGCGATATTTATTCCCTGTAGGGCGGCCGCGTCCTGGTCCTGTTGTAGTGCTCTAATTGCCAGTCCGAGTTTGGTTTTTTGCACAAACAGGAAAAGTAGTGCTATCATCAACAAACCGCCAATAATGACAGGGAGATTGTTGTTAGGAACAGAGGCCGAACCTATTTTAAAATTCCCAGTGATTATCTCCGGCACGCCCAGGGGCATGCCTCCAAATAGTATTAATGCTGCGGTTTGGAGGATACTGCTTGAGCCGAAAGTGGCCAGAGCCGGTTCGAGCCCGCCCCGGTTACGCATCGGGTAAAAAATTCCTTTCTCGAATATTATGCCCAGCAGGCTGACAATCACCACTGCTGCGAAAGGCGCGATGATGTAGGACAATCCCCATTTGGCAACTACGAAATACGTCACAAAACCGGCCACCATGACGAACTCACCATAGGCGAAATTGCAAACGTCAAAGATACCCATAATCAGGGTCAAGCCGGTGGCGAACAATATATAAATTAGACTCAATGATATCGCGTTAACAATTACTTGAAATACTTGAGCCATGCCTGATTATTACTCCGTCAAACAAAAAGCGATTTTTCCTGTACACTGGGTTTAACTAAATAGGATAAACAATTTTCAAAAGAATATCAGCAGCTGCCATTAGCTCCCGGTTAATAACTTCCGTTAATTTCAGCAATCTATCGTTGCGTAATTTCAGGTCGAAGACGCTTACAAATTCAACACACAGGTAGTGAGGCAGCAATACCAGCCTCACTACCTGCTATTAACTTAAACAATAACGAATCGTGCCGTTTTTAAAAATACAATACTACTTAGGATTGATAATAGCCCCGACAGTATCCGCTCCATTTCTGACTATGGTGATTGCCCAGGAATTAGTAACCTGATGGGCGCCTACTGTGGCACCAAAAACTGCATTGGATGCCGCTGAGCCGAATGTTGCGATACCGTTGGTTATCGCAGCGTATGTAAATTGAGCGCCGGGCTGGTCAATTTTTGCTTTGACTACGGTTGGGTCTACGCTGCCGGCTTGCTTCATCGCATCCAGCATAATCATTGCTTCGCTGTAGAAGTCCCATGTGCAGCAATAATGGGCGTTCCACCTGGCATCTTCTCTAGCGGGCAAGCCTAAGACCACATTGGATATCTGTCCGCCGGGAACCAAAGGCATGTTAAGGGTTAACATACCCTCGATAGCAGCGGCACTTCCCGCGATGGGTAACAGGTCAGAAGCACCGACAATGCCGGTAGCATGGATACCGGTATAACCTAACCCCTTGAGTGTTTTGGCGATCAATCCGACATCGCCGGTCGGGTCCCCGATGGTTAAAATAATATCAGGTTTTTCATTCATCATTCTTGTTACGAAGGGGGTAAAATCGGTGGTACCGGGATCATAAAAAATCGGTGCGAGGTATGTGAGACCGGCAGCAGCAGCAGCTTTTTTTGCATATCCCTCGGTCACGGTACCGTTGGTATCATTGGTGGTAAGAACAGCAAGACTGTGGGCGTTGGGATAATTTGTTGCCATCCACTTAACATAATCATTGGCTTGAACGGAGAAGCCCATATATGTTCTGTAAGTGTAGGAGTTTTGCGGTTGTTGGATGATATGGTCATCATTCACCACCGTGAAATTCAAAATCTTTTGCGTAGTTAATGTCGAGGCAAGGGCTAGAGACCCTTCCGTTTGGAAGGTAAACAGGAATTTGATGCCGTCCGTATATATCATTTGATTGATATTATTGGTGGTTTTCGTAGTATCATAGGCATCATCCAGCGCCTCAACCTGGAATGTGTAATGAGTATTGCCGACAGTAAGACCGCCGGCGGTATTAAAATCGTCACAAGCCAGCGTGACACCATGCATTTCAGAAAGGCCCCAAGGGGCTGCTCCGCCGGTTAGAGGAGTATCTACGCCAATTGTAATGGTTTTTTGTTGCAGGGCCTGGGTAGTCGTTGAAGTCTTTGAGCAGCCTACCAGGGAGGTACCTATTAAACCGACTGCTAAAAGAAAGGCAAATAAAACCATAAATGATTTTTTCACTTAATCACATCCTTTTAGAGTATTAATTCCCCAGTGATGGTTTGCTTCCCCAATTAGTATTTTATATTCCTATTGATGACTTATTGGCCGTTATCTACTCCTGCACCTCCTCAGAATGTATTATAAGTATAAGAGAATGTACACTCTTAATGTTAATTAAACTATAATATTCCAATTGGAATATTATAAATTTGAGAAGAATATAACACAAGTATCCTTAGTTGTCAATATACTTACGAATTAATGAAGTTTTCAAAAAGAATTAATAATGCAACAATCATTATTGCTAAATTTGGTCGCTCCCGTTCAAAATGTACCCACTGTGACCCGGGTTTCCCGATTCTTAATAATTGTTGTGTTATAATCTACCTAACCGTATTCCCGTACTGTTGTTAAACACGAGCGGGGCACGGGGGGAAGAAAAATTGAAAAAGAATATCATAAAGTTATTGATTTGCTTGTTACTATTATTTGCGGTAACAATCATCAATACTAAGCCGGTATCAGCTTGAGCTAATCCCCCTTTTACACTGACCGTGATTGTCAGTGGAAGTGGAACCGTAACCGTAGATGGGTCGCCTGTGACATCCGACTTATCCTACCATGTCTATGACGCTTTAAAGCAGGTCACATTGGAAGCACTTCCTGCCCAGGGATATCGCTTTGTATCCTGGAGTGGGTCGGATTTTAGCAGCACGGCGAATTCTGTGAATATCTATATGAATTGTAATATTACTATACAGGCTACTTTTAGTCCGATAACGCCTGTTTTAACTATTGATAAACATGGAAACGGAACTATCTCACCCCCCGCCGGCCAATACAACTATCCGCCGGGAACCACTATAAATATTGCCGCCACTCCGGATAAAGGTTGGAGATTTGACAGATGGACTCCAAATGTAGATAATCCAAATTCTGCGGAAACATCATTGACTCTAAATTCAGACACGGTGGTGACTGCTGGTTTTTCCCGGATATGGTCCGTATGGATGATATTGGGAATAATCATCGTATCGATAATTACACTGATAATAATCGGCGGGATAATCCGGTTAGGGTATAAATATCGAAAAAAGCTAAAAAAGATCCTCCTAAGGATTTTGCGAAGTAGCTATACATCTCTTGTATTTCGTCTCATCTTAGGCGGTATTTTCATCTTTGCCGGTTTTGCCAAGATACACGGTATTAGTTCTTTAATAAATGAAATCAACCAATACCGGATATTACCTGTTGTGTTAGCTTCGGTTTACGGTAATATTCTCCCTTATCTCGAAATAATAATCGGTATTCTCCTGGTTTTGGGTGTTGTCCTGAGGATAAGCGCAAGTATTGCAAGTTTACTGCTGATCAGCTTTGCGGTCGCGAAGATAGTTGCGATTATTCTTAATCTTCAGATAAAGATATGTAACTGCTTTGGCATAGCCAGACCCTTATTAAGTACCCAGAGCCTGGCGATTGATTTGATAATGTTGCTTCTTGCTATTCAGATTATCGTATTCAGAAGTGAGGTATTCTCAATACCGTGGAAAAAGTTTCACAACAAAGAGATGAAATAAACAGCTATGGTGAAAAATTATCATAGAATCTTTCTTTTTACATAGGTAAGCGTATCTATTTCCCGGTGACCGGATTCTTATAATGGTACGGCAAAATATAGCCTGATGGGTAGGGAGCAAAATGAGTGTCAGGTCCGGATGGGGGGCTATATCTGTGCGGCGGGTTTAGAATCGATGGTTTTTTAACCCAACCGTCTTCTAAGGGGCTGCTGATAATCTCGCTCCAAAAGAGTTTTGTAAATTTCCAGATTCCGTTCTCTTTTATATATTCATTCTCCCAAATTCCGCAACCGATTAAGGCTCTGGTTTGCCCCTCTCTGGGCATGGCTCCCAGGAAATAGCCGTACCATCTCCCTTTTGCAGTCTTGCCGCTGGTGCCAACATCTACAATCCCGGCCATGGGTATCAGGATATGCAGGTATTCAGGAGGTGCTTTGTTCGCGTGGCCGTAGGCAGGATAGTGGTCTTCAAAATGGAAACAACTCTGCACTCCTTTCCATCCTTTAAACAGTCCGAAATCGTTTATCTCGACAGATACATCCGGGCCGTGCGACCACAACCCGATCAGCTCTTCTTCCTGCCAATGTTCCAGGTAATAGCCGTAAGCACTTTGCAGTTTTTTAATCGCTTCTATATCTTCTGCCAGCCGGATTTTTGCTTCCAATTGCTTAACGGTTTTTTCCAGCGCGCTGATTTCTGTTTCTAAATTATCCGATTTCAAAATTCACCTCACGAATTCAAAAAGTTAAGAATTGCTTCAGCATATTCTTTGGGCATAGCCCGGTCACAATACATCGGGCCATTTTCAATGGTGGTAAGCTTGCTATTAGGAATTAATGTCTGGATAACTTTTGATCGTGAATGTAGAGGAAAACCGGTTGCATCCAGTATAAGGGTCGGGCACGTAATTAGCGGTAATCTATTCTTCGAGTTATAATTCCCGCCGGCCCAATGTGCTTCTTCACCTCTCGGACCGGCCTTGACATACTCGATGACCCGCTCTTCAAGTATATCCAATGAATAATCTCCCCAAAGGCATGCCCGCCGCCACCATTCCAGCAAGTGAGAACCATCTTTTTTGATTTCCACGGTGGTGGTGAAATTTTCAGGCTCTTTTAAATCAACCGCTTGACTCTCTTCCCAGAATTCTGCTCCGGCTAAAATCAATTTATTAACGCGCTTCGGCCAATTTACTTCAACCTCAACCGCAATCTCCGCCCCGAAGAACTGACCGGCAATGTGCGCTTTTTTGATGCCTAGCGCGTCCATGAAGCTAATCACTGTTCGGGCATGGTCAATTATCTGATATTCGCGAGGTGCAGGGTCGGAGTCTCCGAAACCCAGAAAATCGATTGCGATCGCCTGGTATTTCTTTGATAGAATGTGCATCACTCTCGTGAATTCATCCGAAGAAGCAACTGCCATGTGCAGAAGCAATACCGGCTCACCTTGTCCTTCAGTTCGATAATGCATTTGTCCTTCCGGTATATCTGTAAAAGCTCTTTTCATATTTCCCTCTCCAGATTTCGTTTGAAAGGTAATGGCATGGTAAATAACAGGCTAAATGAGGTTGAGTGATAGAGGTTATTCTCTATCACTCAATTCATATACAAAATTGTTATTTACCGGTTACCGGATTTTTGTAATGGTAAGGCAAAATATATCCGGACGGATAATGCTGAAAATGCACATCGGGACTGGATGCTACCGTTTTCATTGTATGGTCCGAAAACGGGTTCTTAACCCATCCCTCATCCAGCGGGCTACAGAAAATATCATTCCAAAAGAGTTTTTTAAACTTCCAGATTCCGTTTTCTTTGATATACTCGTTCTCCCAGATACCGCACCCGATTAGTGCTTTGGTTTCTACCGGTCTGGGCATAGCTCCCAGGAAATAGCCGTACCATCTTCCTTTTGCCGTTTTACCATCCGGGGCCAGGTCGACAATACCGGCAAGAGGCATTAATATATGTAAAAACTCGCCGGGCGCTTTTTTCATCCCATAGGCAGTATAATGGTCGCCAAAATTGAAACTTTGTTTAATTGCTTCCCACCCTTTAAAAAAGCCGGTATCGTTGATCTCTAAAGAGACCTCCGCGCTGTGGGAAAACAGTTCTACTATTTCATCTTCCTGCCAGTGTTCGAGGTAAAAACCGTATGACCTTTGTAATTTCTTTATGGCTTCGATGTCTTCTTGAGCCTGAACCTTCGCTTCCAGTTTCTTTACCGTTTCCTGGATGGCCTTTACTTTTGTTTCCAAATCTTCTGACTTCAAAATTAACCTCCGTAATCGATTAATATTTATTAGACCTGAATTACTTTCATTTACATGAAGCTTCTAATAACAATAGTGATTGGCAGGTGAGCGTAAATGTACGTGCAGTATACCATCAGTTTTAGACCATTGTCAATAGTAATTTCATCCAACTATTTATCTCTATTAGAACACCCTCATTGGACGTATTTATTGGGCTCTAAAAGGATCAATGCTTGTTTCCATTTGTTAAGGTGGTAGTTGACCTATTATCATTGAGTTATTGCTGTTCCGGCAGAATGACAGTATTGATAAATCAGTGGATTAAGGATTATAATCATTTTCAACCACAGAGTAACAATATTTCCGATTCTGAAGACCCGAAGCTATTATAACCCGAAAGTAGCAGAGTATATTTATGGAGAGAAATAATGTACGAATTTAAGAAACTTTTCAAACCTATCAAGATAGGGAAAATGGAGCTTAAAAACAGAATAGCTTTTGGCGAACAGGCGCCTCAAGCCGCGCACGGTATCATCACACAAGCGACGGAGGATTTTTACGTTGAAAGAGCTAGGGGAGGTTGCGGTCTGGTGATGGTGGGAGGAATATGTCCCGATATATCAAGTCTGGGGACTGAATCTATGGCAAGGATCGATGATGATAAATACATCCCTGCTTTGGCTAAAATGGGAAAACATATGCATGAGGTAGCCCCGGACGTTAAAATCGGAATACAGTTAATGCATGAAGGTAGAGCAATGCGCCCGGATGAAGCCGGAGCAGCTAAAAATATCAGACCGGTTGCGCCTTCACCGGTTAAATTTAAATTTGGCGTTGTTCCTCATGAATTGACCGTTGCAGAAATCAAGCATCTGGAAAATCAGTTTGTAGAAGCTGCCAGAAGAGTGAAAGACGCCGGATACGATTGCGTTGAAATTCATGGAGCTCACGGCTATCTTATTGGTTCGTTCATGTCTCCCTACACAAACAGAAGAACCGACCAATACGGTGGTAGTATCGAAAATTGTGCCCGTTTTGCCTGTGAAATTATCCGGGGAATCAAGGAAAAGTGCGGTAAAGATTTCCCTGTTTTAATCAAAGTTAATGCGCTGGATAGACTCGATAAAAAGGAAGCTCCGGTACAACTGACGCCTGAAATCGTCACCGCTATTGCGCCCTACCTGGAGAAAGCCGGTGTTGATGAAATTCATCTTTCAGGCGGCACCCATGAGGCTCCCATGTGGTCTGCGGTCGGACCGTATTATGTCCCTAAAGCGGCCTTTGCCGATTACGCTGCTCAGATTAAGAAAGCGGTTAAGATACCGGTAGGCGTGATTAACCGGGTTAATGACCCGATATTGGCCGATGAACTCATCGTTGAAGGAAAAGTGGATTTGGTATGGATGATGCGTCCCTTAGTTGCCGACCCGGAACTACCGAAAAAAGCGGCCGAGGGAAGACTCGATGAAATCAGGACATGTATTGCCTGCAACACCTGCCATGATATCCTCTGCCAGGGTTGGTTCCACGAAACCAGATGTGCTGTAAATCCGGATGCCTGGCGGGAGGGGGTGTCTCATCTCGAACCTTCATTAAGGACGAAAAACGTTCTGGTAGTAGGTGGCGGACCGGCCGGTATGGAAGCCGCCCGCATCAGCGCGCTAATCGGCCATAAAGTAACCCTCTGGGAGAAAGACAATAAACTCGGCGGTTTATTGAATCTGGCCGCTGTCCCTCCGCTTAAGGGAGAAATCCTGAGCATCCCAAGATACTACACCTCACAGTTTAAGAAACTTGGCGTAAAGGTTGAGTTGAATAAGGAAGCTACTCCCGCTCTGGTAAAACAGATGAAACCCGATGTTATCATCATCGCCAGCGGTTCGAGCACTTTCTATCCTTCTATTCCTGGAATTGATAAGAGTCTTGTTGTTGATGCCCGCAAGGTGCTGGAAGGATCTGTTAAAGTCGGGAATAATGTTGTCGTGATTGGCGGGGGAGAAGTCGGCATTGAAACCGCGGAATTCCTCGGTGCACGGGGCAAAAAAGTCACTTTAGTGGAAATACTTCCGGTTATCGGGGAATTGATGGTGCGGGATGTGATTGATTATGTAATCGATCAGCTCGTTCAGCATAAGGTTGAAATTTTAACCGGCACCAAAGTTGAAGAGATCACCACTGACAGTATCGTGGTCACAGATAAAGCGCAGACAAAACGTATTATTAAGACGGATAACGTAATTATTGCTACCGGCGCTAAGCCCGATAAAACAGCGCAGAATGCACTTCAGGGTCTGGCTCATGAGGTCTATCTGGCAGGAGATTGTCTGGTTCCGAGCAACATCAGAGTAGCAATCCATCAGGGTAACATGACAGCCCGGATGCTCTATTAGATAAATCTTCAGAAACTATTTATTTAATATTCCAGGTAGTATTGATAGCGTTAATCCGGGTTACCTTCGAAAAATCTCCGCGGATTATCTACACAGATACTTTTTATTATTTTCTCGGAGACGCCTGACTCTCGAAGTTTCGGTAGTACAAATTTGTTGATGTACAAGAAACCATGCGGGTTATCCGACGCCAGTTTCTTTTTGTCGGTATCAGGTAACGTATCAAAAAATGAAGAAACCAGGAATGTATCATGTCCCAGAAGGATGCGGCTGGCGTAGCCGGCATCAATTAAAGCTTTTATTGTTTTTACCCGTCCTTCGGAGCTAACGCGAGCCAAAGGTGGTACATGAATTCCGGGTAATCTATCCATACCCAGATAACACCCTTGTTCTGCTACCCAGATTATATATTCTAAATCGGTTGTGTCCGGGAGATGGTCCACCTTCACCCGCCGTAAATCTACGCCTTCTTCTTTCAGGATGGCGAGTTGTTGCCTGCCAATCTGATCGGGTGCGTAAGAATGCAGCATTATCGGTACTCCGGTCGTCAATTGTGCTCTGGCAACACCGCGCAGTAATAATTGTCCGTTAGGGGTTACACCCCCAAAATCTGCGGCGGATTTGAGAATGCCTGCTTTGATATTTGTACCTTCGATGCCTTCCCGGACTTCACGGGTAAAGATTTGAGCGAACTGGTCGGCGGTAAAGTTACCGAGATAAATAGGTAATTCCAGGTACCAGCCGCTGCAGCAGATAATATTCACTCCGCTTAATTGCGATACTTCTGCCAGTATTTTTACCGCTCTCCCCAGGTCAAACGTGTCCGCGTCTACTATCGTATTGATACCGGCTTGTTTGGCGGCATTCAACCCATTAACAATACGTTCTTTATAGTCTTTACCCAATAACTCCGGATAAACTTGCGGAATACCGCCGGTCGCCCCTAAAATGTGGTCATGCATTAACGCAAAGCCGATTTTAGATGTTTCCAACGGCCCGAGTACCGTATTAACAGTTTTCAAACCTGCCTCCTGTTTCATCACTTGAATACAGTAATATTTAGCAGATGTCGCATAAACTCCTGGACGAAAATTTTTATTTCCCGGTTACCGGATTTTTATAATGATAAGGGAAGATATAACCGGACGGGTAATGCTGAAAATGGGTTCCGGAGCCGGTAGGCGGTCTCTCCTTATGCGGCGGGTTCGCCAGGTATGGCGTCTTCACCCAGCCTTCATCCAGCGGTGTACTGATGATATCGTTAAAGAAGAGTTTCTTAAATTTCCATTTCCCATCCTCTTTCAC
>Ga0182027_10014245_pt1 | contig 11025 bp, 10 predicted proteins | sample 712E1DmetaG_FD_121300 | JGI IMG/M metagenome (GOLD analysis project Ga0182027, IMG submission 121300) | Permafrost microbial communities from Stordalen Mire, Sweden - 712E1D metaG (Illumina Assembly) | ecosystem: Environmental > Terrestrial > Soil > Wetlands > Permafrost | place: Sweden...
CGGCCCCCGGTGAATTACTGAATTTTCTGTTCACAAGTGTGAAAAGACCGCTTCCGTTGAATGAATTGCGCGACATGCTTTCGGGTATTATTGCGGAGGGCTCATGGAACCAGTGGTGGGCCCGCGCAAAAAAAGACCCGCGGCTATTAATTGGTGCGGGTACAAAACCGGAAATCAGTTTCAATAATTCGGCCGACGCGACTGCGCTTGCGATAAAGGCGAAATTTGATAAAGCCGACCCGTTTGAAAAAATGGCGTTGTTACAGCAGCATGGAGGCGCGTTTAAAGGGCTTCAAACCGCAATGGCCAAAGAAATTGTCGATTTTGCCAATGAACATAAGGGCCAGAGGGGGGCGCTTTGTCTTGCAATTTATCTGGAAATGGAACAAATTGCCAAATCGGCAATGCCCGATTTTTCGTTTGATGCCAAGGAAATTCTGCTGCGACCGGAAATTGTCGAAATCATTTCCCAAGTCAAGGACAGGGCATCAAGGAAAAGAGCGCTGAACTATACAAAAGAGTTTCGTGGGGACTGGGTCGACGTTTTTGAAAAGCTCATCAGAGTCGAACCCGATGCGCAATGCATCGAATATATCTACGAATCACTTCGATCGCAGGAAAATGCCGACGCCTGTGAAAGAATAATTACCCAGGCGATCGATGATCCTCCGTCGATGCCGCGATTGTACCTCTGGATATGCAAGGAAATGCCGTCACGCCCCGAATTTTTGGCGAGGGCAAACGCTTCCTTTGTCCTGTCGCTGCTTCGGATCCTGGAGCATAAGGTTTTTAAGGGTAATGGTTCTGCGCTTCGGAAGCTGTTTGATCTTGGCGAGGCCGCAGACAGGGCCGTTGTCAATATTTCGGCCCAGGACGCCGCGAAGGTTTTGGAGGCATTGACCAAGGACAACGGGTTGGAGGATTACCGGAAGGAAAGAATTCGCCAGGAAATATTCCATAACCACCCCGAATTGCAGGTGAAGAAAACGGAATTGATTTATGTTACAAGCGGGAAAATAGAGGAAAAGCGGGAAGAACTGCAAAAACTTGTCAAAGTCGATATCCCCCAGAACAGCCTCGAAATCCAGCGGACGAGGGAATACGGCGACCTTCGGGAAAATTTCGAATACCATGCTGCGCGGGCCCGCCAGGAAATGCTTTCGTCAAGGGCAAAATCGCTTCACGACGAACTCAAGATTTCACGGACAATAGAATCACTGCCCGGGGAAGTTTCAAAAATTTCCATAGGTTCCCGGGTTTTCCTTCGGCAGCAACAGGAACCCGACATGGTCATTACAATACTTGGACCATGGGATTCCGACCCGTCGAAAAACGTGCTCTCGTACACGTCTGCGGCCGGTGCGGCAATGCTTGGAAGTAAAATCGGGGATATGGTGGAATATAATGGAAAGACCTATACGGTGGGGAAAATCGAGTCGTGGCATACATAAGAGCTATGCCGGCCCAAAAGACCTGGAAAAAAGGTCTTCAATCGCTTTTTTGCTGTCGTCTGTCAATTCCCGCGTGCCGGTTCCGCAGATGGTGGTCTCGTGAATGACCGGTGAATCCATGAGCCATTCGCCGTGTTTCCAGGTAAACCAGCTTTTCTTTTCCTTGTCGAACACATGGACGTTTCTGTTAAAGAACTTGCCCAGTTCCACACCCCACCCGGTGCCGCCTTTTACCGTGTTGTCGTCTTGAATGGCGCCAACGGCAAAAATTTGAGACCCTTTGCTCACCATGTGGAATGTTGCCTGACAAACGCGACGGATCTGTTCGGCCTGATGGTATTGCCGGTGCATATGCAACGACACAATGTCCATACTGATGTCGCCGTGTTTAAGTTCTTCGTCGCTGAGCATGACAATATTTTTTTCCCGTTTAATATAATGTCCTTGAAAGGAAAACGTTGTTTCTTTGACGCCCCAACGTTCCGCGCATTCGCCGAAATACGATTCCGCACCCACGTGGCCGCCTGAAAAAAGCATGCACGATGACGGTTTAAGCATATTGTCAATCCCTTTCTTTTAATCACAACGAATTCAATTCCTCGAAGCAAAATAAATCAGCGAAACCAACCTGGCAAAACAAATTTCGCATAGTGCTTTGGATTTTTTTTTTCATCAGTACCTGTGCAAAAATTATATAATCAAAAATACAATCATCAATACAGGTTCATGTTCCATATGGGTACGGCGCCGCTATTTTCCCTGAGTAAATTATTTCCGCTTATCTCAAGCCTGATCATCCTGTTCATAATTGGGTATGTAGCGGGGCAACGGAAAAAAGACAAAGTCAATAAGGCCTTTGTCCTGTTGTTTCTCGATTTATTTGCATTGACATTGCTGGAATATTTTCTGAGGCTTTATGCGGGGCACGACAGAATTGTAACTGTGGTTTTGCGTGGGATAGGCTTTTTTGCGGCGTTCAACGGGTTCCTTTTTTTAAACGTTGTTTATGCCATGGCTTCAAGAAAAAACGATATGAGTTTTTTCATATGGAGAATAGTTGTTTGTAGCTTCAGTATTGCAATGCTTTTTGGGGGCCCGCTCGTTGCAAAACCATATCCCGGCAGCGCGAATGCCGGATATATTCCAAGCAACGTATTTGTGTTTTTATTTTTCATCTGCATCTTGCTGCCGGAAATCCAAGCATTTTATATTGCCATAAAATGCTGCTTGACAACCACTGACGTCCGCAAAAAACGTGAATTTGTCTTCCTGTTTGCCGGAACCATTTTTGCCGGCATCTTTTATGCTTTGGTTATCATTGTTTTTCCAATATTGTTTCATCAATTTTACGGTGCACAATTTTCCTCGGTTGCGTTTGTTTTATTCACGCTGGTTCTTTTCAGGGCAGTTACCAAGCACAAGTTCATGTCCATTGATCTCGACATGGTTCAGCAGGTATCGCATCAACTTTTTTCGAATATGCGTGATGCAGTTGTCCTTTTGGATTTAAAGGGAGACGTGATTCAGGCCAATAAAGCCGCATTCGAATTGTTCGGGATAATGCCCAAAAAGGCCGATGAACGGGGAGAACTTGCTGCGCGCGCATTTTCCTGGAAATTGATATTGCAGAAGATCGCAGGGTATGTATTCGACGAAACATACAGCGACGCCCGAATGATCCTTACATCGGTCGATGGCGAACGCACGGTATTGTTGTCGCAATCCATGGTACGGGAATCCGACGCCTCGATGGGACGGATCCTAGTCGTGCGGGACATCACCAATGAACGCAGGATAGAGCAGGAACTGGCAAAAGCGAGGCAAATTGAGTCGCTGGGGATTTTGGCCGGCGGAATCGCGCATGATTTCAACAACCTGCTCACCGGCATCATGACATCATTTTCCTTGATTAAAATGAATGCAGCCGCCGATGAGGAACTCCGTGAGACCGCAGAACTTGGCTTGCACGCCTCGGTACAGGCCGCAAAACTCACAAAGCAATTATTAACGTTTGCGAGGGGCGGTGAACCGATCAAGGAAATAGTTGACATGAGGGCACTCATCACCGAGACCGTCGAATTTGCATTGCACGGATCAAACTGCACCTGCGCCTTTTTCCTGCCCGACGATGTCGACAGCATCATCGCGGACAAAGGGCAGATTTCCCAGGTGTTTCAAAACCTCACGATCAATGCGGTGCAGGCAATGCCCCGCGGCGGCGCCATAACCGTGCATGGAAAACGGCGCTCCATAGATTCGGCGGCCAAACTGCCTCTTGAAAACGGAGAATACATTGAAATAGTGTTTTCAGACACTGGAACCGGCATCGCACGATCGGATATCGACAGGGTCTTCGAGCCGTATTTCACTACGAAACAAAACGGCAGCGGCCTTGGGCTTGCGACGGTGTACAGCATCATAAAAAAGCACAAGGGCCATATTTCGGTATCGTCGACGTTCGGCAAGGATACGGTTTTTTCGATCTATTTACCGTATGTGAAGAACCTTGCGGCCCGAAAAGAGCCGGAAGCGGGAAACCCCGTTGCGTTTGCCGGGGCCGTGCTCGTTGTCGACGATGATTCGGGCGTCAGGGAATCGCTTGGAAAAATATTGCAGTGGCTGGGGTTTTCGACCTTGTCGGCCGAAAGCGGGGCCGAAGCCATAAAGGTGTACGATGAGTTCACCCGCAGGGGCCAAACATTCGTATTCTGTATCCTGGACCTCACCATGCCGGGCGGTATGGACGGAAAGGAACTGGGTACGATGTTGTTAACAAAGAACGGTTCCTTGAAAATCCTGATAGCAAGCGGGTATCACGATGATCCAGTTGTCGCGAACCATGCGGAGTACGGGTTTGCCGGCGCCTTGACAAAGCCGTTTGACATCGACAGGATGAAAGAGGTCATCGGCACTATTTTATCCGCCTGATTTTTTTACCACATATCCCAATGTCTCAAGCGCTTTGAACAACGCGTCGCGATGATCACCCTGGATTTCGATGCAGCTGTTTTTGACCGTACCGCCTGTGCCGCATTGTTGCTTGAACTTTTTTGCCAGCGCTTCCAATTGGTTCTGATGAAGCCCCAGGCCGGAAATGATCGTCATTGTTTTGCCTTTTCTCCCTTTTGTTTCCCGGCAAATCCTGGCAATACCGTCTCCTTTTGCAACAGACATTGTTGCTTTACATATGCAGGCTGACACGGGCTTGTTGCAGCCCGGGCACATTCTTCCGTGCGCCGTTGAATATACGACTCCTAAATCCATTAGTACCTATATCTGAATTATACGCTCGGAAAACCTCGGTACTATGTCTACACTTTTTGCGTGGACCATAGTACCGAGTGTATAGTATATAAAATAAACTTATCCCATGCGACATGTCCCCATGTGGGAAGCATGGGGTTATTCTCCTTTGTGCTCCTTATAAAACCGTTTGTAGTCGTCAAGATTATCGATAAGCAATGAGGGCGTGTCGAGTCCGTACGGGCAGCGGCTTTTACATTGGTCGCAATGCGTGCATGCAGTGATCCGCTCCATTGAATCGCGCCATTCGTTGGTCAAGAAAGGCTCAAAAGGCGCCCTGCGAAGAAGCAAAAACATGCGCGCGGCCCAATTGATTTGTATCCCTTGCGGACAGGGCATGCAATAGCCGCATCCGCGACAGAACTTGCCGGAAAGTTCTTTTTTGTCTTGGTCTATTATGTTTTGCAGGTTATGGTCGAGAAGGGGAGGTTGTTTTTCGAATTCAAGGATTTCCCGCAGTTCCGCCTCGCGCTGTATGCCCCAAATCGGTATTACGTTTGTAAATTGCCGCAAAAAGGCGAACGATGCGGCCGCCTTTGTGATGAGCCCGCCCGACAACGGCTTCATGGCGATCAGCCCGCACCCTGCTTCTTTACAAATACTAATTAGCGAAAGGTCGTTGTCGGAAGATAATGGGTTGAGCGGGAACTGTATGGTGTCGTACAATCCGGATTTCGCCGCATGTATTGCCCGCTCCAGACTGTGGTTTGTAAACCCCTTGGACCGTATCATGCCCTTTTGCTGCGCAAGGACCAGGCCCGCATAGCTGCCGTTTTCGTCGTAAGGGTCGGGCATGATTGCGGGGTTATGCAATTGCATAAGGTCGATATAATCGGTACGCAGGTTCGCAAGGCTTGTTTCAAGATCCGCAAGAACGCCTGCCTTGGTCGTTGCCAAAGATTTTGTGGCAATGACAACATGATGCCTTTTTCCCTCGAACGCAGCGCCGAGTTTTTCTTCACTGTCGGAATACATTCGTGCGGTGTCGAAGAAATTCATGCCATTGTCAAATGCGATGTTTAATACATTGATTGCCTCGGATTTGCTTATCCGTTGTATAGGCAAGGCGCCAAAACCGCTGCGGCAAACCATGATGCCGGTTTTGCCGAGGGAAACGCGGGAAATGGGTTCAATTGCCATGCAACACCTCCAAAACTTTCTGTGTATCGTTTAAATCCTTAAAAACATAATCAGCTCCCGCGGCATGCAATGCTTCGGGAGAAGGATGGCCGGTGGCGACGCCTATTGCCATTGCGCCGATGGAATGAGCGGCAACAATATCATTTGGTGTGTCGCCAAATAAAACAACATGTGTTTCCCCTTGAAGAGAATACGTTTCTTTACAACGGGATAAAGCAAGTAAAGCAAGTTGTTTTCTATCGGGATGGTCGGATCCGAAACCGCCAAATGAAAAATAGGAATCAATGCCGGCATTTTTTAGCTTGGGCCAGGCAATTTTCTCGAGGTTTCCGGTCACGAGTCCGCAATAGAATCCTTTTTGCGATAAGGCAATCAATAATTCTTTGACTCCCGGACATAGCGCTACGGTATCGGTTTGATTGAAACGCAAAAAATCTTCAACCATGATGCCCATGCATTGTGCTATCCGGGCCTCAATGTTCGGTGTTTTCCAACCGGCGTCCAAAAGTATTGCGTGGATAATTTGTTGGTCTGTTAATCCGTGATGGGTAAAAGTATGTAAATCGATCTCAACCCCATACACGGTTTTCATTGATGATAAAAAGGCCAGATAATGCGCCTTTGAGCGGGCTATAAGGGTCTTGTCGATATCGAAAAGTGCAATATGGTTCACATGACGATCCTTTTGATGTGGAAAAATCCAATCCCATGCTTCCCACTTCGCTATCGCTTCGGGGACATGTCGCATGGGATAAGTTTATTTTATAAATTATCTACGCAAAAAGCGTAGACCATGGTACCGAGGTTAACCGAGTGTATAATTCAAATATAGGTACTAATCATAATGAAAAATAATTGGCATTTTGACACCATCAAAGACTAAACGTAAGATCCTTAAATGAACTACCTCGGAATCTCTAAAAATGCAACCCACCCCTTTGTCCCCTCTCTTGTAAGAGAGGGGATGCAAAGCACCGAAGGGAGAAGTGAGTTAAAGCCGAAGCTTCGGGGAATTTAACCCATTATGATTAAACAGCTTCTAATGTTCCGCCATAGGCGGAGAAGAACATATTTTTACCACATGACAAAAATTTCAAAAACCGTGCTGTTCGTTTCCCTTTTTCTTACTGTTCTTGCTGCGGCCCCGCATATTCATGATTACAAAGTAGATTTTTGTGCTTGCTCGCTGCATGCCGATACGAATTTGTATATCGGGCTGCGGTCCTTTACATGGGACACGAAGCCTGAAATGCTTGTTGTGGACCCTATCGATTTAACAACCCGAATTGTTTCGAAGGACAGTGTGCGGTGCAAGGATATTCCTTTGCAAAAACTTGATTCCATGTACAAATCGTCGGCATATGTCCTGGCGCTGGACAGTGCGGAAAAAAACAGGCGGTCCATTCAGGATGCCGGTTTGCAACACGGAGATTTCCGGCAAAAAGGGATAGACCTTACCGCAGACCTGTGCCCTACAAAGCATGCGCTTGACAGATCGTTTTTTATGAAGCTTGTTGAAACGTTCGGCGATGCACAGCGCCCTATTCCCATTGCTTTGTCGATAACCGGAAAGTGGATGGAAAACCATGCAAGGGACTTGTTGTGGCTCAAGGAACTTGAGAAAAACGGGTATTTTTCCTTTACATGGATCAATCATACCTATAACCATCGGGTGGCAAAGGATGTTCCACTAAGGCAAAATTTCATTCTGGAAAAAGGAACCGACCTTGACTCGGAAGTTTTAAAGACAGAAAAGAAAATGATTGAAAACAACATGACGCCATCGGTGTTTTTCCGTTTTCCCGGCCTTGTTTCAGATAGTTTGGTTTTTACAAAAATTACAGGGTATGGGCTGATTCCGGTTGGCACCGACGCCTGGCTTGCGAAAAACGAAAAACCATCCGACGGTTCGATTGTACTTGTGCATGCAAACGGGAACGAGCCGTATGGAATAGGCAGGTTTTATAAACTTGTTGCTGATCATAAAGACGCAATTCGTGCAGGAACATGGCTTTTATTCGATTTGCGAAAAAGCATTATTGATGAAAATGCTTTAGATGCTAAGGATTCGGTAGATCGCAATTATTGAAAATGCCATGCGTGATACTATGCAAATTTACGATAATTTCTAAAGTATTTGAGTATATTATTGTAGGAAGGTTTGGCGGGTTCAAAAAATGATATAATAGTAACTAATGGTAAGCGATTGATTTTTTGTTAAGAATCAAGGAGTTACGTAATGAAAAAGGGTGTTGTTGGTTTAGTTAGTGCTGTTTCATTTATTGCATTATTTTGCTTTTGCGGGGATAGTGGCACGAATGTTCCTGTAGAAGCTGTCACGACGACACCGTTGGCGTCACTGAGACTTGATAGTACTGTTGTCGTAGGCCTGAAAGAAACGAATTATTCAACAGGTGATACTAGTCAAGTATTTAATTCCGTAAATGGTGGAGCTATTCAATTTATTGCTCACGGGATGAAATCCTTTTCCAAGCAAGAGATGGACAAAAGTGGAGCTTCGGTTAAATTGGTAATTATTGATTTTATTACTGTTGCAAATGCAAAATCGATGTTTGCCTGGAGCAAAGCAAGTTTTGGGGCATTGGCGCTTGCTTGGGGGACCTACAGCCCGGGCAATGTTTTTATTCATAACGATATGAGCACTTCGAATATTTGTGCGCAAATCAACAAATACTATTTCGAGCTTCAATTTTATACCAACGACGATTCTCTGGGGACGCAACAAACAGCCCAGGCTGTTTATAATAAATATATATCACTAATCAAGTAGTATTTGTTTTGTAAAAACATTTAATTTCTCTCTGTTTGTCAAGGGAGGCTCATGAAAATTTCGCGAAGGGATTTTTTAAGAAAGTCGTCTGCGGCCACTGCTGCGGCGACCATTTCCGGCGGATTGGTGCAAAATGTCTTAGGAGCTGGGGAAGGGATTACCGCAGGCCCAGGCAACAAATGGCCGGGTCGTGCCGTGATAAATTTCAATAAAAACGCTCTCACGGGCACTACCGATGTTCAAAATGCGACGATCAGGAAAATGGTTGATGACGCTATCCTGAAATTGACAGACCAAACAGATGTCGGGGCCGCATGGAAATCGATTTTCCCTTCCACATTGACGGCTACGTCAAAAATAGCCATTAAGGTTCCGCTCGGATGCGCTTCGATACCTTGTTTCCCTCATATTGCCCATGTTCAAGGGATTATTAATGGGCTAAAGCTTATGGATTTTGGCGGGACAAAATTTTCCGGCGCCGTCACCATTTATGATGCGAATTGCTCTCCTAATCTTACGAATAGTTCGTATGGCTATACCGCTGCCAATTTCCCGGGAGTTTCGATTGTTTTTGAGACATCGCTGTCTGTGTTTAGCGATAGCGCCGACGGTCGGGCATATGCAAAATCTTTAAATACTGCAAATTTCCTAATTAATGTTTTCTCCCCGCGAGGGCACAGCGATTTCAAAGTGACACTTGGGTTTAAAAACCACTTTGGAACGTACTTGGGTAGTGCTTTGCATAATGGCGGGATAGAGGCGGTTAATTCGAGCGGGGCGGTTTACAATAAAACCGTGTTGAATGTGTGCAGTGCAATATACGCAAATTTGGAAGGTGCAGGCCCTGGTCAAAGTAACACCGATTATTCTGTTTATGTCAAGACTATGGATGCGACAGCAACAGTAAAGAACCCTTGTACTCTTATTTTGTCGACCGACCCGATTAGCGCTGATGCGTTGGCATTCACAATGATGCGCGTGAACAATCCGTCTAAAGGCGGACATGCTGTTGCCGATATGCCTAGCTATTTACAAAATTCGGCAGGACTTGGTTCAAATATTGCCAACATTGGTGTCATAAGTCCGACAGATGTTCGGACAATTAATGGCGCTACGGAGGTAACTGTTCCTAAAACAAGGGCGGGAGATATTGCTTTGCATGTATCGGCGACGCATTTGACCGGTCATTCGAGTACGTTCATTCAATATTCCGTTCCGGAAGCAACCATCGGTCAAAATGTTTCTTTTGAAATTTTTGACATCAAAGGAAGTCTTATTTGCAAATTGTCGCATAGGCCAATGGGTTCGCTTGCACATTTTTCATGGGACGAACGGGATTCATTTAATAATCTTACAAAAGCCGGCATTTATATTGTTCGCTTGAATGCAGGTTCAGCCCAACTAAGTTCTCAGTTTACAATTATGAGGTAGAAAGCCAAAGGGTATTTTCAGTTTTAAATGTTCTTAATTATATCGCAAAGCAAAAAACGCCGGGGTTACTCCCGGCGTTTTCGTTTTTGATATAATATTAAAGCTATGCCATAGTAACTATATATGAATTATCACAGCTACAAGTTTTCCCGCCGAAGTGCGGGGTAAATTTCATGCTGCCAGAAAATGCATTGAAGATAACGACTCCTTCGTCCCACGGGTGGAAGCATTTAGGAATTCGACGCCCACTACCCGATCATCTTTATCATAGTCTAAAATAACACCCGGACGAATTTTTTTAGATTCCACAATTCGGGATTCATCGATTCTGAAATAGAGCGTATCACTTTCCTTATCCACGCTTACTTTCATGGTCGTTTCCTCAACCTTCTATCAAAAAAAAGTGACTGCTCTTGGAGGTACTGAGGTGATATTTATAATTACGCGTAGCCATCGGTTATTAAATTCAGGTATTTTTTGAAATAATGCTTTGCGCCGTCATCAAATATCTCTGTTTTGTCCGGATTATTTATGCAGTTATTGACCCATTCTTCAGAAATTTCTCTTTCCTTCATCATATTGCGAAAATGGGTAGTAAATTCCATTTCAAAAATATACTGCCAAATAATATGATATGTGCAAATATTAAAAAAAAACAATTTTGTGACGGCAAAAAAATCAAAGTTTTATTTTATGATAATACAGGCAATTTTCTGTCGTACCGTTCAAAAAAATCCTGTACCATAATCATGTCTGCCTGGAACTATTTTACGTGCTTGCCTTATAAACATGGAGGTGTCTGTGAATATTATAGAGATCAAAGGGTTGAAAAAGGATTATGCTCTTGGCAAGACCACCGTGAATGCTCTACGCGGGATCGACTTGTCGATAGAGAAAGGTGATTTCTTA
>Ga0182027_10014246_pt1 | contig 11024 bp, 10 predicted proteins | sample 712E1DmetaG_FD_121300 | JGI IMG/M metagenome (GOLD analysis project Ga0182027, IMG submission 121300) | Permafrost microbial communities from Stordalen Mire, Sweden - 712E1D metaG (Illumina Assembly) | ecosystem: Environmental > Terrestrial > Soil > Wetlands > Permafrost | place: Sweden...
GGATGTTATACGGAATGACTTATCAGGGTGGAGTAAACAATTTGGGTGTTTTGTTTGAATACGATCCCGTCACTGACATCTTCATCAAAAAATTGGATTTTGATTCTGCCAATGGTAGAAATCCTTTTGGTTCACTTATACAAGCATCGAACGGTAAATTATATGGGATGACTATTCAAGGAGGAGTAAATGATAAGGGTATACTCTTCGAATACGATCCCATCACTTCAACCTATATTAAAAAACTGGAATTTTCAGGGACCATTAATGGTAGCTATCCTCAAGGTTCGCTTATGCAAGCCTGCAACGGGAAATTATATGGGATGACTAAGCAGGGGGGGGTAAATAATATGGGTGTTCTGTTTGAATATAACCCTGCCACTGACATTTATACAAAAAAATTAGATTTTAATGGTTATAATGGCAGTATTCCATACTATACGCAACTGATTGAAATTATTCAACAACCTATATTCAACACTACAATTCCCGATGCTTCTGTATGTATTGGAGGAAATATAAATTTTATTTCCTCTGCTATAGGTAATGGCATTTCTTATCAATGGCAGGTGGATGATGGTTTAGGGTTTATAGATATTATAAATAATAGCATTTATTCTGATGTAACTGATGACACACTGCACATAACAGGTGCTACTTCTGGCATGAATGCATATCATTATCGCTGTGTAGTTACTTCTACATGTCCCATTAAAAGTATTCAATCGGATACGGCGATTCTTACTGTTAATCCTGTTTATTCATTCACGGAAAATCATACTATTTGCAGTGGTGATACTTTTCACTGGCAGGGAAATGACTATACAATTGCAAACACCTACACTGCAAATTATACAAGCATTAATGGATGTGATAGTGTTTATACTTTGAATTTAACTGTCAGCCCTGTGTTTGCATTTCCGGAAAATCATTCGATCTGCAACGGTGATACATATCATTGGCAGGGAAATGACTATGCTGCTGCAAATACTTATACTGCAAATTATATAAGCATTAATGGCTGTGATAGTGTTTATACTTTGAATTTAACTGTAAACCCTGTGTATGCATTTATTGAAAATCATTCGATCTGCAACGGTGATACTTATCACTGGCAGGGTAACGATTATACAACTGCGAATACATACACCGCAAATTACACAAGCATTAACGGCTGCGATAGTATTTATACTTTGAATTTAACTGTAAACCCTGTATATGCATTTACAGAAAATCATTCGATCTGCAACGGTGATACTTATCACTGGCAGGGTAATGATTATATAACAGCCAACACATACACTGCAAACTACACAAGTATCAATAGTTGTGACAGTGTGTACACTCTGAATTTATCAGTGAACACTGTTGACACATCACTTATTGTTTCTGATCCAACCATTACTTCCAATGCAAGTGGAGCAACATTTCAATGGCTTGATTGCGATAATGCTTTTGCAATTATCCCTGCTGCAATTTCTCAGAGCTTTACTGCATTAGCTAATGGAAATTATGCTGTAGCAATAACTCAGGGCACATGTGCCGACACCTCTTCATGTGTTCAAATTATCAGTATTGGAATTGCTTCTATTCCAACAGAGGAAATATCAATTTTCCCTAACCCCGCTCACAATAAACTCACCATCACATCCTCCACTCCGCAAAAACAAACCCTCATAACCATCTTCAACATGCAGGGCCAACTCGTAAAACAAATCCCTAATCCCCAATCCTCAGTTCCTATAGAGATTGATGTGAGTGCGCTTTCAAAAGGAATCTATCTTGTGCGTATTCAAAGTGAAAATGGAGTGGTAAATAAAAAGTTGGTGATACAATAATCTTTTTATTTTCTCACCCAGTTTTCAATCATGGTTTTTCCATGTGGAGTGAGGATAGATTCAGGATGAAACTGTAAACCGCACACATCATAATGCTCATGCGCTACAGCCATGATCATTCCGTCATCCGATTCAGCAATAATATCCAGGCAGCCTGGAAGAAATTCTTTTGCAACCATCCATGAATGATAGAGCCCGGCTTCAATTCGTTCAGGAATATTTTTAAACAGGTAATGATTTTTATCAGTAAGGTTGATAAGTGTTTTTTGTCCGTGCATAGGAACAGGCATATTCACAAGCTTTCCACCGAATGCTTCCACAATCGCCTGATGTCCGAGACAAATACCGAGAATACTTTTATCAGCGGAATATTTTTTAATTATTTCTTTAAGGATCACTATTTCTGAAGGCAGGCCCGGTCCAGGAGAAAGCAGTATTTTATCATAGGCTGCAACAGCCTCTGAATTTATCTGATCGCATTTGATAACATCAAAACCGGTAGCTCCGCATTCTTCCAGCAACTGAAGTAGATTCCAGGTAAAAGAATCATAACAATCAACTACCAAAATTTTCCTGCCGGATAAATTCATACTTTTGTTTTGTAATTTTACTTCGTGGACAAAGATACAGCTATAGAAGGAATGAACAAATTCGGTTTGCAGCAAAAACCTTTTTTGTTTGTGATCGATTTTAAGATGCAGGAAAACCTTGTGATTCCGCTGGACGATATCAATCCCGATGAAATAAAATATGAAGTAAACGGCCGACGCAATTTCACTGATTGCATTGAGGGAAATCCGCAGAAAGCAATCCTTAAAAAAAATCCCGTATCGTTTGAGATGTATAAAAAAGCATTTGATAAAGTAATTTATCATTTGCATCGCGGCGATTCCTACTTACTGAATCTTACCTTTCCCACTCCTATTGAAACAAACATGTCGCTGAAAGAAATTTTTCTCAGGAGCAAAGCAAAATATAAACTTTATTTAAAAGATCACTTTACCGTTTTTTCCCCGGAAATATTTGTGCAGATAAAAGAAGGTCGCATGGCTTCTTTCCCCATGAAAGGCACTATTGACGCAGCCATCCCAAATGCAGAAAAAATAATTTTGCAGGATGAAAAAGAAACCGCAGAACACAATACCATCGTGGATCTCATCCGCAACGACCTGAGTATGGTGGCAAAAAAAGTAAGAGTTGATCGTTTCAGATATATTGATAAAATACAAACGAACGAAAAAACATTATTGCAGGTAAGTTCAGAAATCAGCGGAATACTTGCTGATGATTATTCGGCAAAAATCGGTGATATCATTTTCCGTCTGCTGCCGGCAGGTTCTGTGACAGGTGCACCAAAAAAGAAAACAGTGGAAGTGATTCTTGAAACAGAAACCTACAACAGAGGATATTATACCGGTGTGTTCGGCATCTTCGATAAGGGAATACTTGATTGCGGCGTGATGATTCGTTTTATAGAAAACATCAATAAAAAACTGGTATATAAAAGCGGCGGAGGTATCACCACTTCCAGCAATGCAGAATCAGAGTACACAGAAATGACAGATAAAGTCTATGTGCCTTTTAATTGAAACCATACGTATTGCAGATAAACAATTGGAGAATATTCCACTGCATGAATTGCGCATGAATAGTAGCCGTAGGGAACTATTCGGTGCTAATGAAGATATTGATTTGCATAAAGCTATTAATATTCCTGAAAATATTTCTGAAGGTATTTACAAATGCAGAGTGATGTATGGCATGCAAATAAAAGAGATCAGCATCGAACCTTATGTGTTCAAAAAAATAAATACAATTAAAATTATCAGGGATAATGCCATAGAGTATTCTCACAAATACACTGACAGAAACAGATTCCAACAACTGCTTTCAGAGGCAGGTTCAGATGAAATTCTTATCGTGAAAAATAATTACATCACAGATACTTCATTTTCGAATGTAATCTTTTTTGACGGCATAACATGGTACACTCCTGCTCTTCCTTTATTGAATGGCACCATGAGGGAATATCTTCTGAACAGGAAAATAATTTTTGAAAAAAATATTTTATTGAATGACTTGCATCAATATAAAATTCTGCGCATCATCAATGCCATGAATACATTTGAAGATCAAAGGGATTTTGAAATTCAGTTAATAAAATAAATTTCAAACTTTGCTTATTATTTGGACTAAAGTCCGAAAGTGTTTTATAATATTAGCCCCGACCTTTGCCATAGGAATCCCTTCGGGAAAGGTCGGGGCAATTAAATGTATTACAAAAGGGCTTTAGCCCAAATCAAATATTTTATTTAACTCAATATTGTGTTATTGATTTTTAATAAAGTTATTTGAGAATTCCATCACATCCGGAAAAAATTCCCTGAACTCTTTTTCAAATAATTTATAATCCGGCTTTATAATTTCCACGGCTCTTTCCATACCGGAATCAAAAGAAGTTCTGGAAGTAGTTCTTCTTGCCATCCCTTCGAAATGTCTCTGCATATTGTCAAGCACGGCATAGGATACCAGCCAGTTATTATTGATCATAAATGGCAAAATTACTTTTGTCCTTGGCGGAAGGATATTGTAATTACTGGTCAAGATCATATACGTTTGAGTAGCAGTCACCGGTAAGGGCACCTTTGAATAATCTCCCCAGTGCTTTGCCAGAAAATGATCATACAACATATCTGCTACCACCCCGGCATATTTATGAAATTCTTTTCTTAAGCGTAGTTTGCTCTGAATCACGCATGAATGTTGATCGGTAAAGGAATCAATTGCACGATGTAGCTGAATTCCCTTCAGAATATCTTTTCGAAATTGTCCGTCCTGATTTCCCTTTACTGCATCAGCAATCAGATTACCGAGAATAAGATCATGATTGTCACCGGATAAAAAAACATGTGCCAGAAAATTCATCAGAGCAAAAGAATGAAAAATAAATTAAATATGAGTTAAAAAATTTTATTTAATAAAAATTATATAGATTTGTGAGGTAAATAAAATTACTTCATTTTTAATAATCATAAACAAATATAGATATACGATATGCAAAAATTATTATTATTAGGTGATGAAGCCCTTGCACAAGCAGGGATTGATGCAGGGATGTCGGGAATTTATGCTTATCCGGGAACACCTTCCACTGAAATTACAGAATACGTTCAGCATTCGAAGGAAGCCGCCACCAAAGGAATCCGCTGTACATGGTCAGCCAATGAAAAAACAGCTATGGAAGCTGCCCTTGGTATGTCTTATGCAGGGAAGCGTTCCATGGTTTGCATGAAACATGTTGGATTAAATGTGGCTGCTGATCCTTTTGTCAATTCCTCCATTACCGGAGCTAACGGCGGAATGATTGTGGTAGCTGCCGATGATCCGTCCATGCACTCTTCGCAAAACGAACAGGACTCAAGATTTTTCGGCAACTTCGCCATGATCCCTGTTTTGGAACCATCCAACCAACAGGAAGCATACAACATGGTTCATTATGCATTTGATCTTTCCGAAAATCTTCAGATACCGGTGCTGATCAGAATTACCACACGACTTGCACATTCCAGAGCAGGCGTGGAAAGAATGGATTCTAAAAAACAGAATGAAGTAAGCCTGCCGCAAAATCTTCGTCAGTTTGTATTATTGCCTGCTATAGCGCGCAAACAATACAAAACGTTGTTAAAGAATCAGCCTCATTTTGAAAGGGAATCAACCATTTCCGGATTTAATCAATTTACAGAAGGAAAAGATAAAAGCCTTGGTGTTATTGCCAGTGGCATCGCTTATAATTATCTGATGGAAAATTATCCGGACAGAAATGTCCCGTATCCTGTGCTTAAAATCAGCCAGTATCCATTACCCAGAAAGATGGTTGAAAAGATATGTTATGAGTGTAAAGAAATTTTAGTACTGGAAGATGGCTATCCTCTGATTGAAGAGAACCTGAAAGGATTTTTAGGAAATAGTCTTAAAGTAAAAGGCCGCCTTGACGGATCCATTCCAAGGGATGGAGAACTTAATCCTAATATCGTGGGTATTGCTTTGGGCATGCCTGATTGCAAAGGAAAAGATATTCCGGAACTTGTCGCAGCCCGGCCACCATCATTATGCGTTGGTTGTCCTCATATCGATTCATTCTTAGGATTGAATGAAGCGTTGTTAAAATATTCAAAGGGAAGAGTTTTTTCTGATATCGGTTGTTATACGCTGAGTGCATTACCTCCATACGAATCTATTAATTCCTGCGTGGACATGGGCGCTTCGATCACGATGGCAAAAGGAGCAGCAGATGCAGGCTTGATCCCGGCAGTCGCTGTTATTGGAGATTCAACCTTTACACATTCAGGTATGACAGGCTTGTTAGATGCGGTCAATGATAAATCGCCTATCACCGTTTTCATACTGGATAATTATACTACTGCTATGACAGGCGGACAAAAATCAGCCGCCACTGATAAGATTGAAAATATTGTGAAAGGTCTTGGTGTGGAAGAAGCACATATCCGTATCATCAAACCACTGAAAAAAAATCATGAAGAGAATACGAAGATTATCAGTGAAGAGCTCGAATACAATGGCGTATCTGTAATTATTCCAAGGCGTGAATGTATTCAGACACTGAACAAACGGGTGCGTGAAAAATTCAAAAATAAAAAATAGTTTAAAAAAATTCGACAATGAAAATTGATATTATACTAGCTGGTGTCGGCGGACAAGGCATCCTTTCTATTGCAGCCATCATTGGTGTTGCTGCCCTTGAATCCAATTTATTTTTAAAACAGGCTGAAGTGCATGGCATGAGCCAGCGTGGTGGTGATGTGCAATCACACCTGCGTTTATCCGACCAGGAAATTTATTCTGACCTGATCCCGCAGGGAAAAGCGGATATGATCATTTCTGTGGAACCCATGGAGTCGCTGAGATACTTACCCATGCTCTCTCCGGATGGCTGGTTGATCACCAATACAAAACCTTTTATTAATATTCCGAATTATCCGGCTATTGAAGATGTGCTTGCAGAAGTCAAATCCTATAAGCACAATATTGCCATTGATGCAGATAACATCGCTCAGGAACTGGGTTCTCCGAAGTCTGCAAATATGGTGATTTTGGGTGCTGCATCTCCATTTCTGGATATTCCATTTGAAAAATTCGAGAATGCAATCAAATCTATCTTCGGAAAAAAAGGTGATGATGTGGTGAACGTAAATCTTGATTGCCTTCGTAAAGGCCGCGAGTTTGCTGAGAAAAACAAGTAAAAAGTATATTGAGTTGCTTTTTATAAAAATCTATTTTTATTATATGCGCTTAAAAAAAATATTTTCGCTATTAATAATACTATTTATTTTTTCTTTAAATAGTTTTTCACAACCCACTCAACTTACTATAACGGGCACGAATGTAAATTTCCGAGACACACCTAGTACTGCAGGGAAAATTGTCGGGAAGTTGAATTTGCAGGATATAGGCGAAATCATTGAGAAAGGTAAGAAAGAAACTATTGGTGCTAACACGGATTATTGGTACAAAATCAAGTGCAATAATTTGACAGGATGGGTATTCGGTACCTTTACATCACTATCGATAGCTCCATTCACGGTACCTGGAACTTATGATGATTTTTGGTACAACGAACCTACTGGGGATGCAGGAAGGACTGTACAAATAATAATCACTAAAACGAATGGAGTTTATTCCGGAACTTACACACAGGGAGTGCCTGAAAGTACTGACGGGAGCGATTTACCGGAAAAGAAAATTTCTAAAACCACTGTCGATGAAAAAAATAATTCAATTGCTTTTGAAATGGAATGGTGCACCAAAATTGAATATATTGAGGGTAAAGAACCTAACAGAATTTTCGAAACTGTTCAGGTTAAGGGATTCTTCTGCTCCAAAGGTTTGACCATTGATTTGTCCGGATTAAGCGGATTTAAGAGAGAAAATTTATTTTTACCAAAAAAGTAATCCTAAATAAATATTAATCCCTTTACTTTTCCATTGAAATATCAACCAATTCTGCAATATCCATTACTTCGCTTCTGGAAAATTTATTAAATGTTTTCTTGCATAAAGGACAAGCAGTAACTAATACATCGGGGTTTCCATTCTCCAATTCTGCCAAAGCATCCTTAGTGATCTCATCCCGTTTATAATAATCAAGTTCAGTATTTCCAAGGCTGCCACCACAGCACAGCGAAGCATTTTTTTCATCTTTCACTAATTGCAAAGTGCTGATCATTTCAAGAATTTTTCGTGGTTGTTCATAAACACCGCTTCCACGGCCTAATTCACAAGGATCATGAAAAACAACGGTCTTATTATTATTCTTCAGATTAATTTTCTTTTCTTCTGCCAGTTTCAGTATATATTGCGTGTGATGCATCACTTCAATATCCAATTTATATTCTTCAGTAAAAATCTTAAAACATATCGGACAGGAAGTAACCAGCAGTTTTGCCTTTGATGCTTTTATGATCTGAATATTTTTCCTGATCAGTTCCTGTGCAGCCTGATCATTTCCATTCATCATCAAAGGTCTGCCACAACAGATACTTCCATCTTCATCCATGAACATATAATCAACCTTTGCTTTCCTGAATATGCTGACCATCGCCAGTTTTATTTTAGGAGTGAGATGTGTCATGCAACCTGCAAAATATATCACATCGGCTTTTTTCGTTTCAGGAATTATTTCAAGATAGTCAAAAGAAACTTTTTTCCCCAATAGCATTTTTTCGCGTTGGATCATTCTTTGTGCATTGATATCAATGCCTACCGGACAATACTCCATGCAGCGTCCACACAATAAGCAATTAAAAGTTTTATTTTCATCAGTATTATTATGTCTGACTGACTGAAGAAAATAAGAAGGTTGTATGGTGTTAGTGATAGCGGACATACTCAGTTGGCATTTATCAATACAAATACCGCAACGAGGACAGGCATGCACTTCGATCTCTGCAAAACCATCATTATTTTTTTTAGTTTTAATACCGAAATTTCTGATGAAGATCAGCACTACTTCCGTAGGGATATGCATATATCTTGAGAAAGGAAGTGAAATAAAAAATATTCCCAATGCTGATGAATAGGCCCACCAGGCAATATACGATAATGATTCAACCGGTAAAAAACCTGCAAAGAATGTTCCGGCTGTTCCCGTAAGAAATCCACCATTATTATAAACTCCGGAGGTAAAACTTTCTGCAAAAAAGCGCAAAGGAAAAATCAACCAGAGAGAATATAATGCAAATTTATCTCCGGGTTTTAATTTAGTGGTACGTTTCATTCCGAAAAGTTTGGAATAAAACCGTTTTATCACTGCCAGCATAACCCCAGTCAGGATTATCAGAAGCAAAAAATCCATGATAAAATTAAAAGTATTGGGAAACGCAGAAACAGTCCTGTCAATTTGGAAAAATTTAAAGAAAATCGGTTCATAAGGCATATTAAATGCCTTTGTGGAATTCATCTTGGATTCAACTGTTCCTGCTATGATCAATAAAAACCATCCAAAAGCCAGGCTGGTATGCATATATCCCAATACCGGATTTACCCTGAAAATTTTTCGGTGAAACAGGCTTTCCTGAAAAACTTCTTTAATAGAAATAAAAAGTTTTTTACTAAAAATACCTTTCCATATTTTCCCTCTCTCTTTATAGCTTATTCGGCTAATCCATGTGAGATAGTAGTATAATAAAATAGCAAACAGTACGATACTGCCAATAGTAAAAGGTAATACAAACGGATCGTAATTCATCTTTTATAAATTATATTTCTCAACCGCTTCCTTGATTTTTAAAATAATCTTCCGCGTGTTCACACCTCTTGGGCATGCCAGATAGCACTTTCCGCAAAGCATGCATTTTGAAATTTCATTTTTTGTTTCTCCCAGCTCACCCCTGCGAATAAAAGTCAAAGTTTTGCGCAGGCTGAAATCAGTGAACTGTCCGGCACTACAGGTGGCTGCGCATGTTCCGCAGGCAAAACAGATATTATAGGTAGGTTCACTTTCTTTCAGAAACTTTGCCACCCGCATATCGCCTTTGTCAAAATCGATCTGACGGTCTTTATTTATGGTATACCCAAAATCTTTCATCAGAACACAATCCGTTTTTCGATTTCATAATTATTCAGGTAGCTTGCTGTCATCAGCGCTGCCGCTCTTGCATCCACGAACACATTATTAATGGTACGCGGAGAAACACAGGTGCCTGCAAAGAACACGCCGGGTATGTTAGAAACAGTGGTCAAACAATGTTGTTCCTGATTTTTCAAAAATCCGTTCACACCAAAATTCAATCCCAGCATATTTCCTATTTTCTTGGTGCCTGCAGAAGGAATCAGACCCACCATCAGAACCAACAGATCCACATTCATTTTAAGTGGTTTGCCTGCCAGTGTATCTTCAACCTTTACTAGTATGCTTCCATCCATGTTTTCGCATGCTTCTGAGAGACGGCCGCGGATAAAATTCACAGCCCATTTCTCCTGAGCCTGCTTGTACAATGCTTCAAAGTGCATTCCAAACATACGCAGATCCATGTAAAAACAATATACATCAGCATCCGGAACTTTTTCCTTGATTTCGATAGATTGCTTCACAGCAGTAACACAGCATACTTTCGAGCAATATGCATTACCTACCTTTTCATCACGGGAACCTACACAATGCACAAATCCTATCTTTTTAGGAGTTTTCCCGTGAGTGGTTTTTATTTCATCCCCTTTCAGAAAAATTGCTTCAAGTTCTGCTGAAGTAATTACATTATCATAAATGCCATAACCATATTCTTCTTTTTTTCTGGCATCAAACAGATCATATCCGGTGCAAACAACAATTGCATCAGACTCAAACTTTCTTCCATCACTTAATGTAACTGTAAAAATATCTCCATGCTTTTTTGCATCCGTGATCTCTGCATTTACTTCCACTTTTACCTTGGCCATTTCAATTCCCTTATCCAGAAAGCTGACAACGTCTTTGCCATAGCTCATCGTAGGAAATAATTTTTCCCAGTTCAGCAGGTGACCACCGAGTTCTTTTTCTTTTTCTATCAAAGTGACATCATAGTTCATGGAAGTCAGATAGGTGGCAGTTTCCATTCCTGCAATTCCACCGCCTATTACAATAACTCTTTTCTTCATATCGTTTTTGTGATTAACAACATTTCAAATTGA
>Ga0182027_10014247_pt1 | contig 11023 bp, 11 predicted proteins | sample 712E1DmetaG_FD_121300 | JGI IMG/M metagenome (GOLD analysis project Ga0182027, IMG submission 121300) | Permafrost microbial communities from Stordalen Mire, Sweden - 712E1D metaG (Illumina Assembly) | ecosystem: Environmental > Terrestrial > Soil > Wetlands > Permafrost | place: Sweden...
GACGAATCCCTCGAACAGCGCCTGGTCCATGCGCTCCAGGTTCTCGGCCACTTCGGTGAGCGTGTACTGCGGCGAGGCGCCCAACTGCATGGCCACGTCGTTGCCGATCCAGTCCAGGTCGAGAATGACGCTCGAGAGCTTGCGCTGCGCCAGTACCGACACGAAATTCACGGCCAGGGTGGTGGTTCCCACTCCGCCGCGCGTTCCCAGGAAGGTGTAGACTTTTCCGAGTTTGCTCTCGCCGCCCGCCGTCTGCCGCGGCGCGCGTTCCAGCCGTCCCATGGCGTCGCGGAACTCGGTGCGCTTGATCGGTTGCAGCAGAAACTCGTTGGCGCCGGCGCGCATGCAGGCGATGGTGGTGTCGGCATCGGCATGGAAGTTGGAAGCGGCCACGAAGAGGTAGGGCGCGGCCTGCTTGACCTTTTCGATGGCCTTGATGGCGCCTTCGGGATCGCCCGAAAGATCCACGATGAGGCCGGCGTTGGGATGGCGCTCCAGGTCCTGCAGCACGCGGATGTAGAGGTTGGCGGCCACCTCCTGGTACTCGGCGACGATCTTCGCCTCCGGTATGTTCAGCAGGTTGTCGCGAACCATTTCGCGAAAATGTTCGTCGCTCGAAGCGACCATGAGGGCGGTATTAGGCACTGGCATCCTCTCTCACGATGGCGAAACACACGTTCCCGAATCATCCTGGTACCCGGCGCTTTCCATGGGCACGGTGGTCGTAAACGCCGGCATGGTCACGGGCGGGAGCTTCATGAACCCCGAGAACGGCAGGAACTGGTAGTTCGACACGCCAACGCTCACGGAATCCGGAATGCACAGGTTGCCCGTGCAGGCGGATGCGTCGAAGGGCGCCACGCTGCCGTCCGGATTTTGCGTGAAGTAAGCCACTTGAATCTGCGCGCTGGCGCTTTGAAACTGCTTCATCACACCGGGTTCGACAACCCGCATGTGGGCCAGCACGTTGCCGGCGCCTCCGTCCGATGCCCAGCAACTGGTGGCCGCGTAGCGCGCGCCTTCGCGCGTAAAATCGGCCGCGCTATGCCAGATCCACAGCATCTCCGCCACAAATACGATCATAAACGTGAGCGGAAGAATCGCCGCGGCGTACAGCAGCGCGAACTCGGCGGTTGCCTGCCCCGACCTGGCTTTACGGCGCTTCACAAAACGCTCCCGGTGAATGGAACTGTCACGGTAGGGTACAGCGGGGTGGGGCTCAACTGGGTGTACGGAATGCGCAGTTGGACCGGGTAGCCGCCGGGGATGGAAACCGTCAGGAATGCGGGTTGCTGCGGCGTCGCGGCTATGCCGGTGCAGCCGCTGGTATCGCACGGCAGGGGATTTCCGCTGGCATCCAGACAGACGGTCGAAACCTGGATCATGTCCGCCGTCAGGTTCGAGACCAGCGGTTGCTGCGTGTTTGGATCGGCGATGAGATTCCGCACCATGGCCACCAGCACGTCCGCGTCGCAGAGATCCAGGCCCTGCTGAACGGAAAGAGTCCGCCCCACGGTGTACAGGGCTTTTCGCAGAGAGTACTGAAGGTATTCGATCCTTCCGAACTCGATCATGCCGACCACCAGCAGCAGCAGAACGGGGAACCAGAGAGCGAATTCCAATACCGCATTGCCCCGCTCGCGCGCCCGGCTCATTTGTGCAGGACCGCCTTTCCCGGTCCGCTGAACGACCCGACCGGGCACATCGCTCCCGCGAAGCGCGTGTCGAACCAACCCTGCGGCATTGGCGCCGGGCTGCCAACGTACAGCGCCGGAAACCGGCCGCTCGGATCGGCGGGGCTGAAGAACGTGCCGTCCGGATTGGGTTCGATCAGAAACTGGCGGAATCCCAGGACTGTCATGGTGGCGCCGGCGCCGTCCACGATGGCCGCCGTGATCAGGCGGCGGGCGTTGCCGAGGTAAGCGGAGTAGGGCGGCGTCTCGCCCGGCGCCAGGTCCGTGTCGGGCACGGCGGCGGGAGCGAGCGCCGCCAGGTCCGGGACCACGTTCGAGCAGATGCCCACATTGCCGGGGCTATCCAGGCGCGAGTAGAGCCCGCACAGCGCAGCCTCCACCGAAGGACTTGGGGCAGTCGAAGTGCAGGACCTCGAAGGAGCGCTGGCCCAGAACTGTTCGCAGTCGCCCACGTTCACGCACGCAAACGGCGTGGTGGGCGCGGCGGTGCACGTGTTGGGTGTGGGGTCGTTCGATGCCGCGATCCCCAGTGCATCGTACTGGAACAACTGATCGCCCTCGGGCAGCGCCGACGCGGTGTCGTACCGATTGATCAGAACGTAGCGGATGGGAACCGAGGCCCCCGCCAGCGGTGCCGGAACGGGCGTGCCGATGCAGGAATAATAGAGCGTGTACGCGGTGGATTTCGATGGATCGAATCCGAAATCCACCGGATCGCCGGTGTTCAGAGCGGGCACGGCGATGGGCGCCATGCCGCATCCCGTGCAAAGGGGAGCGCTCATGCCGGCCACCGCCTGCGCCGCGACCGGGGTGGAACGCGACTGCGCCACCGGCAGCAAGCCGAAGAACAGCAGCGGCGCGTCGGCGCTCACCGTGACCTGAACCGCGGTCGCCGTGGAGCAGTCGGCGGTGCCGTTGCTGTTGGCGACGGCATCCGTCACGGTGTCGAAGCACAGCGGCGCGATGGTGCTGGAAAGCTTGCCGGCCGGCTGGCCGAGCGTCAGCGCGCCGAAATTGTACGTATACGAGGGACCATTGCCCACGGGAGCGGGCAGGATATTCTGCACCAGGGCATTGGATGCGGTGGCGCCGACAAGCTGCTGCGCGGCCGCCAGGGCCATGGCGTCCGCCGCCTGGTTGAGTTCGCCGCGGATCAGGTAGAGGCGCCCGAGATCGAGCGCGAAACCCATGAACCCGAAGATCACCGGCACCAGGATCACCAGCATCTGCAAGGACACGGAACCGGAGGTGGGGCGGACCCCCTGGTCCGCGCGGGTCCCCCTGGACCCGCCGCCCTGCCGCGGGGTCAATCGCCCGCCGCGCGGCAAGAGCCGGCCGGGGGGCCGGCTGCGGACCAGGGGGTCCGCCCCACAACTATGGTGTCTGTTGCCCACGGGGTCCTACGAACTCCGGCTGGGAAGTCTTGTCGTTCTTTTTGCCTTTGCCCTTGGCCGGTGGCGCCGCGGGCAGGAACGCCGACGGCATGTCCGGCAGCTTGGCCTTCTCGTCGGGGCTTAGCGGATGAACGAAACGCGCCGTGATCACCACCAGCAATTCGTCCTTCGATTTTTGCGTGCTGCGGCTGCGGAAGAGCCGGCCGAGGAGCGGAATGTCGCCGAACCCGGGCACTTTCTCCATCGTCTCGACCACCTGGTCGTTGATCAGGCCCGCGATGGCGAAGCTCTCGCCATCCTTCAGGATCACTTCGGTTTCGGTCTTGCGCTCCGAAAGGGCCGGAATGGTGACGCCCTCGATGGTCACCGCGTTGGAAAAATCGAGCGAGCTGACTTCCGGCGACACCTTGAGGTCGATGGCGCCCTGCGGGGTGACCGTGGGCGTGAACTCCAGCTTGACGCCGAAGGGTTTGAACTGCACCGTGACCACGGGGGCGGTGGCGCCGCCGGTGGGTGTGGTGGTGATGGTGGGAAAGGGGAAAGAGCCGCCGGCCAGGAAGCTGGCCTCCTTGCCCTCCAGCGCGATCAGGTTCGGCTCGGCCAGAATCTGCAAAAGATCGCGCTCCTGCAACGCCTTGATAGTGGCGCCGATGTTCAGGTCGGGCCGGAACACGAAGAGGTTCAGCAGGTCGGAGAAGCTCACGGTGCTGCCGGTCGTCTGCCCGCCGGTCTGCAACGCGCCGAAGCGCGGCGACGGAAACTGCTCCGTGCCGAGCGCGCCCAACATGGTGGGGTTGGTGCTGAACAGGTTGAAGCCCACCTGGGTGAGCGCCGTGCGGTCCACGTCGGCGATCTTGACTTGCAGCAGGATTTGCCGCGGTTCGGGCGCTGGGGGCGCGCGCAGCAGGTTGACCACGGTCTTGGCGCGCGCCTGCGCCATGCCGGCCAGCCGCTTGGATTCCTCGGCGCTCTTCACGCTGCCGGCCAGCACGATACTTTCGGGCGAGCCGGTTGCGGTCACCGTGCCGCCGCCCGATTCCTGGATCCGCTTGAGGAAAGCATCCCACTCGGAATCGTCCTTGACGACGGCGATCTCGTAGCGCGCCGGATCGGCATCGGTTTCCCAGATCATCAGGGTGGTGCCGCCCGGCGACTTGGCGTTCACCATGATCTCGCGGGGGGAGACGATCACGGCGTCGGCGATCTTGGGTTCCGACACCGACACCTTGGTCACGTCCCTCTGGAATTGCAGCAGCTCGCCGTGGCCTTCCACCAGCTTGATGTCGCGCGCCCTGGTCACCTGGGCCTGGGCGGCGGCGAACCCCAGCCAGCAGCTCCAGGCTACGGCCAGCGCGCATCGGAATGTGCCGGTGGTTTTCATCTGAACTGTTCCTGAACGTGCTTGTCGCCGCGGAAGACGTCCACCACCACGCGCGGCTTCTCCGGTTCTTTCTTGGGCGGAGCTTCCTGCTTCCTCTGGAACTCCGCCACCTTGGCCCAGGCGGCGGCATCGTTGCTGGTATCTCTCTGCGGCGCGCGCTTCTTGCGGGCGGCGGCGGCACGCTGGTCGTACGTGGGGTCGAGAACTTCCGGGGTGATGGGCTCGCCGCTCTCGACGGTGGCGGTGTCCTGAGGATTGCGCAGCGAGAGGCTGATCTTCCCCTCGCTCTTGGCCAACTCCAGCACCTGCGCCTCGTCGGGGGTGAGCAGCAGCGTGACCACCGGAGCGCGCGGCGCACGGGCCTCGGCGGCGGCGGCTTGCGCCGACAGCCCCGACGGCGCCAGCCGGCCGGTGGACAGCACCTGCACGTTCTGCAGGATGGTCGAGGTGCTGGCTTCGTCCATGCGCCCCGGACGGGTGAAGATCACGTCCACGCGGGATTTCGGCTGGATGAGTCCGGCCACGCCGGATGCGTCGGTGATCGGCACCGATACGGCACGGAGGCCTTTGTCGATAGTGGAGGCAATGCCCTCGCTGGCGTTCGGGTCGGAAAGCCGGGTGGCGAGGATGGGCTCATTGGTGCTGACCGCCGCCAACAGGACCCGGCCCGCGGCATCCTTGACCTGCGCCAACGCGCCTTTCGGCACGGTCCGCTCCGGAAGGCTCGCCAGTTTGACATCCTCCTTCGTCAACTTCGTGCCCAGCGCCATATCGCGCGCGGCCACCAGCACGAGCTTCTGCGGCTCCGTCCGGGGCGCCACCGCGGTCGCGTAGACGAACCAACTCAGCAGCCCGGCTGCGATCCAGGCGGCCGCGAGAATCAGGATGGTTCTGTGGCGATCCATATTCTGCCGAAGTCCTGTTGTAGCATACCGTACACTACCGTTCGCCTCCCCGCGCCAGCAAGGTGGCCGTTCCATCGCGATAGACCGTCCGCCAACCGGCCTGCTGAAGCGCGGATTCGAGCGGCGCATCGAGCGGCAGGAGCGCGTGCGTGAAGCCGTATTCGTCCCAGATTTCGCGCCACCCGGGCCGCGCTTGCACCATGCGGCCGTACCGCTTCAGGAACTCCGCGCCGTAGAGGTCGCTACGGCCGTCGAAGAAGACCTTGCGCGACCCCGCCGAGCGATAGATCAGGTACCCGCCGAAGTTGTCGGGGGCGAACAGCCGCGCGCCTTCGGGAATGTGGGAATACGCCGCCACCGGGAACCGATCCGGAGGGAAGCCGGTGGCTGCGCGGATGGCCGGCGTGCGCAGGACTCCCCAGCACAGGCACACGGCCAGGGGAGCCAGCGCCAGCCCGCGAAATCCGCTGTCCCATGCCCGCAGCCGGCCCGAGTAAGCCAGAAACGCTTCCAGGCCGCGGCGGCATCCCCGGTTGAGGCCCGCCGCGGCGCCCGCCAGGGCTTCCGTGATGGCGCCATTGGCGATGGGCAGCAACACCAGCGCCCCCAGCGGCAGGCCGCGAGCGGAACGCAAACCGAGGACCGTGAACATGGCGGCCAGCGCCAGGTGTTCCGGCCTCCGGCGCCCCAGCGCCAGAACTCCGCCGCACATTCCGATCAGCAGAGCGGCCAGGATCTGCCCGGAGCCGCCGGCATGGAAATCGAAACTCTGGAATTCTCCGATGCGGCCCAGCAGTTCGGAGTCGCGGAGATAGTCGAAAACATGGCGGTACAGGCCCCAGCCATACGGGTTGGCGAGGCCGGCGGCGGCGGCGATGGCGGCCGCGCGCAGATACCAGGCGGGGCGCGCCGCGTCAGGGGAGTCCCAGAGGGCACAGCGCGCGGCCGCGCCCGCGGCGTAGATTAGCGCCACCAGCGGCGCCAGGAAGAAGCTGGCGTGGGTGTTGGCCCACAGGGCCGTGAAAGCGGCAATGAGGGCGGCCTCGCGCCAGCCGAAAGCGCGGCCATCGCGGCCGGCGTGGCGCTCGGCATACCAGACCGCGGCCATCAGGAAGAGCCAGCCGAGGACGTGCGGCCGCGCCAGCCAGTGGAGACTGCACGTGGACAGCATCAGGGGCGCCATGGCGCAGGCCAGCAGGAAATCGCCGCCCATGGCCCAGTGCAGGCGGAACCACAGCCAGGCCCCCGCGGCGATCGCCACGGCGTAGAACCAGGCTACTCCGCCCAGGCCGCCCGCCCGGTAAACGGCGCCCGTCGAGGTATCCGCCGCCCACTCCCACGCGAACCAGGGAGTCCCTTCCCGGGTGAACGAATAGGGATCGGTGCGCGGCAACCGGAGAGTCCGCAGAATGTCAACGCCAGAGCGGATGTGCCAGCCGGCGTCGGAATCGCGGAAGAGATTCCGATATCCCTGATAGAGGAAGAGGCAGTAGAAGAGGGTTACGCAGGCTACCGCCATGGCCACATCAGGCAGAAACCATCGCGGCAATCCACGGATCGGAACCCGCAAGAGAACCCCGCCATCCCCGCGGACGGGAACGCGCGCGGGCTCCCCGCCAATCGCGCCCGCCGCCACTGAAACCGGTCGCACCCAATCGATCCAAGCGCTAGTGCCATGACCGCAAGAAACTGTTCCTTTGCCACGGGCCGCTCGCTCACGCTCGCGGTTCTGTCCGGAACCGCGAGCGTGAGCGAGCGGCCCGGCAAAGGCACCAAACCACACGGTCCAAGACCTAGGTGGCGGGCGTGCCGATGCTGGCCAGATCTCCCGTCATGCTCTGGTAGAGGCTCACGATGGCTTGGGAGAGCTGTTGCACCGTGGTGATAAGGGCCAGCCCGACGGCTGCTACGATCAGGGCGTACTCCACCAGATCCTGACCCTGCTCATCCCGCATGAAATCGATCGCGAATTTCTTCATCGTTCCTCTCTGGCTAGTGGGCGGAAGCGGCTTGGGCCGCAGCCGTCTTCGGTTGGTCCAACGGACCGAAAAAGAGCCGGACAAAACCGGTCTTGAAGCGATGCCAACGCGTTTCCGGAGGCGGCGCTGGCAGGGTCGCATCGCGGCCATCCAATCGCGACACCAGCTCCAGGTTCTTCAGTGCGGCTGAATGTGCCTTATTATAGCTGAGCGCAAGTTGTAATTCGCGGCGCGCCTCGGCAAAGTTCCCGTTTTCGATCAGCACCGCCGCCAGGTTGTTGTGGGCGGTGGCGGGGTCGCCGGCGGCCTGAAAACTGGCGACAGCCTGGGCGGTGTCTCCGGCAGCCAGGGCCGATCCCAGGTTGTTGCGGGCGATCTGCGAGGCCGGGTTGAGCTTAAGAGCCTCCCGGAATTCCGCGGCGGCCTCGGCATTTTTCTTTTGCATCAATAGGTTATAGCCCAGATTGTTATGCAGCAAGTCGCGGGCCGGAGCCGCCTCGAGGGCTTTGCGATGGTGCGCCTCGCCGCTCGGCCACTGCCCGGATTCGTCCAGAAGAATTCCCAGCCAGGATTCGAATTCCGGCGCCGGTTGCGGATGAGCTTTGAGGAATCCTTCCAGGCTGGCGATGGCCTCGGAGCGCTGCTTCAGGGCATGCAGGTCGCGGACCAGGGACAGTTCGGCATCCGCCGATTCGGGGAAGCGGGCGGCGGCCAGGCGGCCGATCTCGAGGGCGACATCGGGATAGCCGCGGTCGCGGTACGCCTTGGCCAGGTCCAGGCGGGCGGTGACGTCCTCGGGCTCGGCCGCCACGCGCTCGCGGAGCAGATTCAACGCGTAGTCGCCATCGCCGGCGTCGCGGGCATTGCGGATCTGCCGGTCGAAGGCGTTCACACCCACCGGAGACGGCGGCGTCTGGGGCGCGCTCTTGCGGCCGCTGGGACCGCTGGTTGCACACGATAGGCTCAGGCCCGCGAACGCCGCTATTGCCAGTCGTAAATCCATGAAGCACCCGCTACGAGCCTGCTTGTATGTCGAACTTGTCGAATACCAGTTGATCCCCGACCTTGGTGCCGCTCTGTTCCGCAGTCCCAGCCGGCAGTTCCACTACGGAGTGGGCGAAGAGGCAGGCCGACAGCCGCCACGCCGGCACCCGGCTCCTCACTTTTCGCACTCTTCGCATCCGGTCGACGTAGACCAGATCGATCGGAAACTTCATGAAGAAGGTGTGAACCGACTCGCAAGGGAGAATCCATAGCCCGTCTCCCGGTTCCAACCGGTCATGCTTCAAGAGGCCGGTTCGCCGCTTGGCGCTGGTGTCGGCGACATCCACGGCTGCGCCCAAAACGGTCTCCCGCGTTCGATTCCAGACCCGTACCTTCAATTTTGACGAATATAACACGGTGGCACCCGGGTTGTGGCGAATATGTGGTGACGCAAAACCCAGTCACAACAGTTTCAGAAAAGTTTTTTGCTATTCAAGTTACTGTTTATCAATAGCTTACAAATGATTGGGGTGGCGGAGCGCCGGGGAATCCGAGAGTGCGGCCTGTACACTGAAAGCGGCTGGAGAGTTCCGCCGTCAACCCGCACCCGTTGGGGCGCGGGTTTTTGCTTTTTGGGGAGGTTTCATGTTTCGTCGATTGCTCGTGGCAGCCGCCTGGCTGGCCGTATCCGCAGTGGCCGCACCGCCGCTTTCCACCGTTCAGGATGTGCTGTACAAAGCCGATGGCGCCCGGTTCAACGGAACGCTGACCATCAGTTGGAAAAGTTTCCAGCCGGCGGACAGCACCGCCATCGTTTCTCAAGGCAGCACCGTGGTGACGGTGACGAACGGCAACTTGCACGTGCAACTGGTGCCGTCAACCAGCGCCATTCCGGTGGCGACCTACAACGTCGTGTACACGAGCAACGGGCGCACGCAGTTCCGTGAAGTGTGGGCCGTGCCCGCCACTACCCAGATCCTGAAAGTGCACGACGTCCGCATCAGTTCCGCCGCCGCGGGCAGTTCCACTAGCGGCAGTTCGGCTGCCGATACCGGCGACACGACGACTCCGCTGGCCGAGTCCGGCGTGGTGGGCCTGCTCTCCGACCTGGGCGCGCGGCCGGTCAAAGGCCCGGGTTTCGCGGCCGGCAGCGTGGCCATGGTGGACTCCAGCGGCATGTTGGAGGCCGTGACCGGGAACGCCACGGATTGCGTCCACGTGGACGGATCGTCGGGGACTTGCGGACCGGCGTCGCTCGGCTTCGTGGATGCCGACACACTTTCCGGACTGGTGGACGGGGTCAACACATCGTTCGGGTTGTCGGCCACGCCCAGCCCGGCTGCCAGCCTGGAGTTGTACCGCAACGGGGTATTGCAAAAGGCGGTGCAGGACTTCACCCTCAGCGGAAGCACCGTACAGTTCCTGGTGGCGGCGGCGCCAGTTCCCGGCGATACGTTGCTGGCCAGCTATCGCGTGGCGGGAACCGACACTTCCAACACGACGCCGGCCGTAACCAGCCCGCAGGTGCTGTGCAGCGGAACCGGCGCCACTACCAGCTCGACCACCCTGGCGGCTCTCGGCACCTGCATCATCCCATCCGGCATCCTGTTGCCGGGCGACCGGGTGGAGGTCCAGTTCGACCTGGCGCACCAGAACTCGACGGGAGGTTTCTCAGTGCAGGTGAATTGGGGCGCGACCACGGTGGTCCGGCGCGATGCGACCGCCGCGGAGACGCTGGTGAGCGGACGCGTGGATGCCACAATTCTGGCAGCCGGGGCGCAAACCAGTTCGCAGACGTGGGGCACTGTCCTGTCCTTTGGCGCGACGGCCGGGAATGCCTCGGACAGCTATGCGAGCGGCCTGACAATCACTCTGCTGGGCTTGGTAGGACAGGCGACCGACTCGGTGACGCTGAACAACTTCACGGTGGTGAGGATTCCGTAGACCGGTGGCGTCCCGGGGGCGGAGCGGCCGGCCTTACTTCGTCAATCCCTGTACGAAAATGGCGCGGTAGCCGTTCACGGAGGACTCCGTGCCATTCACTTCCACGATGTGGGCCATGTGCTCCGAGGCCGAATCCCTGGCGTCCACGCCGCCATCGCGGCGTGCGTGGTGCTCCTCGGGCATCAGCATGTAGAGCGTTCCGTCCCTGGCCAGCAGCCCGATGGGCTGTCCGTTCCGTACGCACTTCTGGCCGCAGGGGCGATGGGCTTCGCCGTGCTTGCCGAGTTGTAGATAGCAGGAGAAGTCGACGATTTCACCCACCACCGTGACGGGTTTGCCGGCGTTCGGCGTTTTGTTTACGGCCGCCTCAATGGTGGTCGAGGTCCACGGTTCCGCGGACTTAACGCCCAGGGTGGCCGCCGGCTTATCGTACGTGCCTGTCTGGACGGCCATTTCCGGGTGCAGAATCGCCGCTTCGGATGCGCCCTTCCTGCCGTCCTGGGCAGTCAAGGCAAGGACGGCCAGGGCCGCCACCAGCAGAGCCTGAGTTTTGCGTTTCACTTCTTCACCTCCCGCTGTCCGCCAGGGTACCATAACGGCGGGCGGACGGCGTCTTAACTCGGCGCCGGCAGGGCCAGACCGGCTTTGGTTAACGCCCTCTGCAACATGGCGGCCGCGTGAATCTCCGGCACGCAACGCGCCATGGAAATCTCCGAGAGCAGCATGTGCCGCGCTCGCTCCA
>Ga0182027_10014249_pt1 | contig 11022 bp, 9 predicted proteins | sample 712E1DmetaG_FD_121300 | JGI IMG/M metagenome (GOLD analysis project Ga0182027, IMG submission 121300) | Permafrost microbial communities from Stordalen Mire, Sweden - 712E1D metaG (Illumina Assembly) | ecosystem: Environmental > Terrestrial > Soil > Wetlands > Permafrost | place: Sweden...
CGCTCATCGACAGCACCTTCAGCACGCCCCTTAATCAGCGGCCGCTTGAGTTCGGCATCGACCTCGTGCTGCAGAGCGCCACGAAATACCTGTCGGGCCACAACGACCTTCTGGCGGGCGCGGTGCTCGGCCGGAGCGAGCTGATCGATGAAATAAGGGGACTTCACAAATCCATGGGAGGCGTCATTGATCCGCACGGCTGTTATCTCCTGCTCAGGGGGCTTAAAACGTTCCCGCTCCGCATGCGAAAGCAGAACGAAACCGCGCTAAAAGTCGCCCGGTTCCTCGAAGCGAGCCCGTTCGTAAAAAAAGTGTATTATCCTTTCCTTGAAAGCCACCGTCATTACCATATCGCGCGCGAACAGATGGCCGGCGGCGGGGGAGTGGTGACGTTCGAGCTCAAGGGGAACATTGAAACATCGAAACGGTTTCTTGACGCATTGGAATTATGCTATATCGGCCCGTCGCTCGGCGGCGTGGAAACGCTGATCACCCATCCCGCCCTGGTCAGTTATTACGACTATTCCCGGAAAGAACGTTATAAACTGGGCATTACCGACACCCTCTTCAGGCTTGCGGTAGGCATTGAGGACGTTGATGACATCACTGCCGACCTTTCACGCGGATTGGCGCATTGCAAAAAACCATACGGGAAAACCGCTAACCGGACCATTTTCTGATACAAGTTTTTAAGGAGGGAACATTCATGGGAAAAAAAACGGGGTCTGTTCTTTATCCTTGCAATCGATACAACTTTTTTTGGGTCTTGATCGTCTCGCTCATTCCTGCATTTATGCCCTTGAGTCACCTGGACAATACCCTGCTTGATGGTTTTCCCAATATCGGCGCTTGCGAGGCTGCGGAAAACGCCGAACTTTTTACGGTGGATATGGTCCAGCAGAAGGTGAATATTGAAAAGGAATTCGCGAAAATTGAAGATTGGATTCCTCCGGCCAAACTCCACGAAGTGCGGGCTTCGGCGGACCTGATTGAGCATAAAATAGACCGGATCAAGAAAAACCTTTCCAGGGAAGATATCGTTTCATATCAGTCAAGAATCGAAAGGATACGAAAGATAATCGATGTCAAGGAAGATTCACTTGTCAATCAAACCATGGGAATTTTGCGCACGCAGGGCGTGGACCCCGCGCTGCAATTCATGCAGAACGATCTCAGGACGCACGGGGTTGAGGAAAACAAAATCAGCGCCGTCGAAAAAAAGATCCTTGAAGAGGCGCCGGCGATCAAGCAGTCGCAGGAGCGCGAGGCGATCGCCCGCGCCATGAAAATACTTGAAAGCGGCAACCTGCCCGATTCATCCATGGACCCGTATATCATCAAGACCGCTGAGCTGATCATAAAGGCCCGCCAGGACAGCGTCAAGAGAATTGAAGATGAGAAAAAACGAAAAGAAATGGAAGAACAGGAAAAAATCCAGCGGGCGCGTATGGAAAAAGAGATAAAGGAAAAGGAGAAGGAAGACGAGCGTCTGGTAAAACAGAGAGAAGTGGAGGAAAAACAGCGTGTCGCGGAAGAAGATCGGCAGAAAAAGCTGCTTGCAGAGCAGGAAAAGGCCAGAAAAGACAGCATCGAAAACGAGATGAAGGTCCAGAAGAAAAAGGATGAACTTGAACGGGAAAGCCAGCGCCGGATCGAGGAAGCGCGTAAAGAAAGGGAAAAAGCGGAGCAGAAGCGCATGAAGCCGCTGATTGCAAAGCAGGAGAAAGAGCGCCAGGACAGTATTAAAGCGGACAAGAAAGAGAAGGAACGGTTGGCCAAGGCGGAAGAAAAGCGCCAGAAGGAAATGCTTGCAGAGCAGGAAAAAGTCCGCAAAGACAGTATCAAAGCGGCAGAGAAAGACGAACGATTGGCTCGGATGGAAGAAATGCGCCAGAAGACGCTCCTTCCACAGCAGCGGAAAGCGCGACGGGACAGCATTGAAGCTAATAAGAAAGAAAAAGAGCGAATGGCCAGGATAGAGGAGCATCGCCAGATCGAGGTGCGCGCACAGCAGGAGAAAGACCTTAGGGACAGCTTCGAAGCCGACAAGAAAGCCCAGGAACGTCTTGCCAAGACCGAGGAACAGCGGCAGAAGCAAACGCTTGCACAGAGTGAGAAAGCGCGGAAGGACAGTATAGAAGCTGCAGAGAAAGCCCAGGAACGTCTGGCCAAGATCGAAGAAGAACGCCAGAAACAGACGATTGCCCAGCGTGAGAAAGCGCGTAAGGACAGTATCGAAGCCGCGCAGAGGGAGAAGGAACGTCTGGCCGAGATCGAAGAAGATCGCCGGAAGCAGACGATTGCCCAGCGTGAGAAAGCGCGTAAGGACAGTATCGAAGCCGGGCAGAGGGAGAAGGAACGTCTGACTAAGATCGAAGAAGATCGCCGGAAGCAGACGATTGTCCAGCGTGAGAAAGCGCGCAAGGATAGTATCGAAGCCGCGCAGAAGGAGAAGGAACGTCTGACTAAGATCGAAGAAGATCACCAGAAACAGGCGATTGCCCAGCGTGAGAAAGCGCGCAAGGACAGTATCGAAGCCGGGCAGAGGGAGAAGGAACGTCTGGTAAAAGCTGAAGAGGAAACTGCTAAAAAAGAAATCCCGCAAAAAAATGTTAAAAATGAACCCGGTGTTTCCGTTCAAGCTAATAAGCAGGCAGCTTCTTTGCCGACAAAACAAGCCCCTGTAACCGTCCCTGCAAAACAGAATTCTGCATTATCCCCAACACCTTCGGAACAAAAACAGGCCCAGGCCGGCTCCAAATACGCGCAGGAATATCTGCAAAAACTCAAGGAAAACCAGAAAGAGTCCCAGAAATTTGTCATGGACCTTTATAAACTCCTGGAACAAGGCAAAGCAAAAGAGGCATTGGAAAAATTTAAGCAGCAACGCACGTTTTTCAGCCAGTATGTTGATGCGGAGGTTTTCAATGTACTTGAACAGAGCATCATGCAAAGCATCATGGAGTCTCAATCTGCATCTGCCAAAGTTTCCGGGGCGGCCCAGCCGGATTCAGGGAAAAAAGTTTCGCCCGATCAAGAGCGCGTCAACAGGATCAACGGGCTAATCCGGGAAAATAAAATTGAGGCGGCTTACGCGGAATTTAAAAGAAGTGAAAAACAACTTAAAAATGCAATGCCTAAAGACGATTTTAAGCTGCTCAAGACCGAGGTGGAGAATTCGTACAAGACATATAAGAACAATAATAAGTGAAGGACGTCGAAAGTTTTGATGAACATCCCGGAACGTTGGATTTTTTTATTTGACATGCAATCCAATTAACGATATTATATACTATAAGCCTGCAATTTTCCTATTGTTCTTGGATTTTCTATCGGATTTATCCCATAGGGGTTTTCAAACAGATAATTCCGCAAGAGAATCTTACCTTTTCGAAAGGACTTCTCGCATGATGGCGTACAATCGATGTGCATTGTTTTTTGGAACAATAAGTCTTCTGGCTTTACATTTAAGCGCGCAAACAATTTCAGGCAAAGTCACCGACGTTCTGTCGAAGGCCCCGATCGTTGGCGTAAAAGTAACGGTGGTCGAAGTTAAAAAAGAAATGCTGACCGACTCGGCGGGGACCTTTAAATTTGACTCGTTGGACAAGGGGAATTATTCGGTAAGGTTTGAAGCGGACAAGTATCTCCGTCAAACCAAATCAGTCAAACTTGTTTCCCCGAAAGGGGAAGCCGGCGCGACCAATATTACGCTCGATGTCGTGTTGTTTTCAATAGCGTCGAACGCGGACCAGTCAACCGGCCAGTTGTCAATCAAATATTTTTTTCCGGGGCATGCCGACGCCGAGATCAACGTGTGCGATTCAATCGGGAAAGTCGTCCGCACCGTGTTTGACCGGAGCCACACGAGCGGCATGCGTACGTTTCAATGGAACGGGACCGATAATAAAGGCAAAGCCGTGCCGCCCGGCAAGTATGCCTGCAAAATCAAGTCCGGAAACCTCTTTACTTTAAGGACGCTTGTCTGGACCGGGGAAGACAAGGAAATAAAACCGTGAATTAAAGCGTCCGTTTCAATTATTCAGGCTTTTTACGCCGATGGCGCCGTGGCGTTTTCAAGAGCGGCTAAATATCCAAGCGCTTCCTCTTGGTTTTTTCCGCACATTTCCTTCGAAGGTTGCAGGCTCCTGCAAACGGGGGGACGGTCCGCGGAAAAATAAATTTTACAGGTACAATCGTCGGCCAGTTGAATGCACCGCACACCAGCCGGTTTTCCCTTTTGCATTTCCGGAATTACCGAAGAAATTGATGGAGCGATGCAACAGGCTCCGCAGCCCGGTCGACAATCCATAGGTATTTCGCTTTCTTTTCCTTAAGGAGAACCTGGCCAACGTAAAGATACTATATTGTTCATGAATTGTCGGGAAAACAAATATTTTATCAGTATGCATATACATAAAGTTACTCTTCTGCCGGAGCGCTACCCTTCGACGAATATCTACCCGTTTTGCCTGGAAATTTTCCGGACGACGCCCTGTCTGAAATTCGATACGCCCATTACTTTTTTCATTGGTGAAAACGGTTCGGGAAAATCGACGCTGCTTCGCGCCATTACCCGGAAATGCGGAATACACATCTGGTCCAACACGGACAAGCGCCGGTTCGATACTAACCCTTATGAAAACGAACTGCACGGGTTTATCGATGTCGCCTGGACAAAAGGTAAAGTTCCCGGCGCGTTTTTTTCCTCGGAACTCTACAATTATTTCGCGCAAAGCCTCGATGACTGGGCAAAAAACGACCCGGGGCTTCTGGGATATTTCGGGGGCAAGTCGCTGCTCAGCCAGTCGCACGGGCAGTCGGTCATGTCATTTTTCGAGTCGAGGTATTCCCTGGAAGGCCTGTATTTTCTGGACGAGCCCGAGACCGCCCTTTCACCAAGGCGCCAGCTTGAATTGCTCAGGCTGCTGGGCGAGAACGGCCGCAAGGGACATGCACAATTCATAATCGCCACCCATTCACCGATCCTGCTCAGCTGTCCTGGCGCAAAAATATTCTGCTTCGATGCGCCACCCATACGAGCGGTCGACTATGAAAATACCGATTATTTTAACGTGTACAGGGATTTTTTGTCGGACCGGGGGAAATACCTTCGGGATTTGGAAGCTTAAATGTCAATTGATCCGTTGTGAAAGGGACCGTATTTCACCGAGCAGTTGCTGTTCGGTAAAGGGCTTCTGGATAAACGCGGCGTTGCTTTCCTTAAGAATACCTTTTAATTCTTTCTTATGCAAAAAACCTGAAACAAGAATAATTTTCAAGGCCGGATCGATTCTTCTCAGCTCATAGAACGTATCGTGCCCGTTCATGCGGGGCATTATCATGTCCAGAATGACCATGTCGACATGCGCCCCTTCTTCTTTCATGAAATCAACGGCATCGACGCCGTTTTCACAGAGACTAACGGTGTATCCGCCCGAGACCAGGATTTCGCTGCAGATTTCCCGCATCGCGGGTTCATCGTCCACGACCAGTATTTTTTTTATGGTGCGGGGCGCCGCAGGCTGCCGGGGCGTCGGCAATTTGACCATGGTGTCCGCCAAGGGGAGAAAAAGCGTAAACGTCGACCCTTTGCCTTCCTCGCTTTTTACCTGGATAGCGCCTTTAAAGTTTTCAATGTATCCCCATACGTTGGCGAGCCCGAGCCCGGTCCCTTTTCCTTTGGCTTTGGTCGTGAAAAACGGCTCGAAAAGATGGCCGAGAATTTCTTTGCTCATGCCAACCCCCGTGTCGGAAATGTAGACGCAGAGGTATTCCCCCGGTCCAATTTGGAAGGATTGACAGAGCATACTGTTTTTTTCCAGGATCATATCGCTGGTGCTGAAGGCCAGCGTCCCGCCGTTTTCTTCCATCGCGTCGCGGGCATTGATCCCGAGATTCAGGAAAACATTCTGGAGAAATGTGGCGTCGCCCGCCGTAACGGGCTGCTGGGCGGAATAGTGCTTGACAATTTCAATATTCCTGTTGATCGTCCTATCAAGAAAAATAATCGTTTCATCCAACAGCTCGTGGACGTTTACGGGCGAAATGTCCGGCATGCCCCGCCGGGCGAATTGCGTGAGCTGGCCGACCAGGTTGGCGGTGCGGCAGCCGGCGGTAATGATATGCTGGATGTATTTCTGATGAGGCGAGTCGGGGTCGAGTTTCGAACGCAGTAGATAGGCATAGCCGGTGATGGAGCTGACCATATTATTAAAATCATGCGCTATTCCCCCGACAAGCTGCCCCAGCGCCTCCATTTTCTGCGCCTGGGAAAGCTGCATCTCAATCGCTTTGCGTTTGTCTTCGGCAAGTTTCCGCTCGAGTTCGGCGCTGGCGCGGGAGGCAAAAACAGTGACAAGCGGATCGACAAGATACATGTTGTGTAGAGGGAAATCGTTGACAAGGCACAACATGCCGATCGGTTTTGCCTTGGAATCGATTAAAACAATGCCGAAAAAGAACTCCGCCTTGCACTGGGCGAGCAATGGATTAGCGGGATAGAATTTGTTAAGGTCTCGCGTGATGGTCCATCGGCTATGCAAAACCACTTCCTCGAAAACAGTGCCTGACAAAGGGATTTCAAAGCCGTTATCAACGCCAGTATTTTTCCAAACGGCAAGCGTGCGCAGCGATTGATTCTTTTGGGATAGCTCCCCGACCAGAACGCAGCGGATCTTAAGCGATTCCACGATGTTCCTGGCCAGATGGATAAAAAAGTCATGGCCGACGGATGCGATCGTCCCTTTAATAATGCTGTCGAAGGCATGGCTCGATTCGTCAAGCATTTGATGGACGTGGAAATTAAGCGCCTGCACCAGGAAATACGACGCGGCTATGATGAATGCCGTAACGGTGGTGATGAAATAAAAAAAAGCTTCGTTGGCCATCATAGTCCGGGCATAACCGATATAGATGGGAAGCACGTGGAACTTTTGCAGAAACGCCACCCCCAGATACCCGGAAAGAAGGATGAATAATGTGTGAACGGAAAGGTTTTTAATACGGGTATAAACAATGCTGGTCGCCATGTTCGAGGCGATATGGGTGATGACAAAAGGACTTAAAAATCCTCCGGTGCATTGGAAAATAAAGGGGGCGATCACCGCGTCGATGTAGGGAAACAGGCCGTAGGTCCTTCTGAGCATGTTTTTTTTAAGCGATAGCAGGTGAAGGGCAAGGTTCGAAAGCCATGAAGCGCAGCTGACAAGGAAAAATTGCGGAAAGGGAAACGGCAGTGAGTGGCGGAAAAAAAACAAAAAAAGCGTGGCAAAGCTGATGATGACATATCGAAAAAGCATCTGTGATTGGACGTCGGACTTGATTTTTGCTTCGTCCGTAAAATATTCCCGGATATGTATCGAAAAATAATCGGTTTGTTTCACGGACGGCTTTTCCTTTTCATTCCGTCGTCAAGCATTGCTTGAAAACCGCGGCCGGCAAACGATACCAGTATTCCCACGAAAACGTATCCGAAAATCTGCGCCCAGGGAACTGCCAAGAGAGGGAAATTATATTTCCAATACCCTAATTTTGACATGAGCAGTTCGTTGGGATACCCGACGAAGAAGAAAAGCAGGACATCGAGCAGCTTGCGCGGCCACGGATTTTTCAGCTTTAACCAACGGGCCATCCGGTCCGAAATGGAGAGGCTGAGGCCGGTTATGAGGCCCCATCCCAGAATAATTAACAGTGGAACATCGCGCCAGATCATCGGTTTTAGCATCGGACTGTAGTCCCAGCAGAATTCAAAACAAATTTCATTATAAAGTCCGAAGGTAAGTCCGGCCGCCAAATACCCCCACAACCGTCTGCCGCTGATGGTCCATTCCAGGCACAAAAGCAAACCCGCAATGCCGAAATAAACAATCGTAATCATGTTGTTAACTTTTCAGTAGCATGGCGTTAAACGCGAAAAACATTTTTAATAGTATATAATTTTCAAACGCATTATACAAGGATTTTAACGCAAATTGTAAATATTTTTATGATCATGCCCGAATACACCGTTTCTCTTTTGATATGGATCGTCCCGATTATTGCAATGACGGCGTTTTTCATTAAAAAGCGGCTTTTGTCGCCTGAAAAAAGCTTCGCGTTGATCGTAACGGTCGTTGCGCTGGCAACAACCGGCATTGCGTTAGACCTGCTTTTCGCGGAGTTTTTCTTTCTGTTTCCCAACGCCCGGGCCGTGCTCGGCATTTTTATTAAGGGTATTCCCATTGAGGAATTCGTGTTTTACGTGACCGGGTTCTGGTTTATTATTTTCGTTTATGTTTTCTGTGATGAGTACTTTTTAAAAAAGTACAATCTTCCCGACAAAAGGTATGCGCGTTTCAGGGCGCGGCTCAAACGAATATTGTATGTTCATTTAGAAAGCGCATGGTACGCGCTTTTTCTAATGGCCGCCGCTTTTGCGGCAAAGCGATTGCTTAACCCTGCGGGCGGGCTTCTTCCCGGCTATTTTATGTTTTTGATCCTTACGGCATATCTGCCGTCGTTCCTTTTTTATCGCGTCACGAAATCATTTATCAACTGGCGCGCTTTTATATTTTCCATGCTTGTCACCGTGCTCATTTCAATCATTTGGGAAGTGACCCTTGCGCTTCCTCGAGGCTATTGGGACTATCGGCACGGCGCCATGCTCGGCATATTCATAGGGGTTTGGCACGACCTGCCTCTTGAAGCCGTCACCGTATGGATATTCTGCACGCTGGTTATCCTGATGTACGAATATTTAAAAATCTGCTATTTTACGCCATTGCCCAGCGTTCCCGGTCATAAACTGCTGCTCAAAGTGGGAAGGGAATGGAGGAAGAAATAAAACCTGGCCAAGATCTTTTCTGATTAGCGTTTGCGTTTCTAAATCCGTGCCTCAACCCGCACTCCGAGCACCCGCCTGCGCTATCGCTTCGGTAAGCAGGGGATGAGGTGGAATTCAGGGGTGCGTGGGAATGTATTACACGTTGAACCTGATGCTCAATATGTCTCCATCCTTGACAATGTAATCTTTCCCTTCAAGCCTGAACCTTCCTTTGTCCTTTATGGCCTTTTCCGATCCGCATTCCAATAAATTGGCATAGGAAAAACATTCCGCGGCGATGAACCCGCGGGCGAGGTCGGTATGGATCGCCGCGGCGGCCGCTACCGCGCTGCTTCCTCTATGGATGTTCCACGCCCGCACCTCATCGGCCCCCACGGTAAAGAAACTGATGTAGCCCATCGTTTCGTAGGCGGCGGCCGTCAAAAGATCGCGGGCGGACTCCTTGATACCCATGTCTTCCATGAACATTTTTGTTTCATTTGGGTCTTCAAGATGTGATAATTCCATTTCAAAACTTCCGGCGAACTCGACGGCCTTGTGGACCTTGCCGAGTTCCTCCAAAACGGATTTGTGCGTCCCGAAGGATGATTCGTCGGAATTGATGACTGCGATCGTGGGCTTTTTTGTAAGAAATTGGAATCCGCGTATGACGGTCTCTTCTTTTTCGTCAAAGGAAAGGTCGCGGACCGGAAGGGATTTATTAAGCTGTTCGACGATTTTCGCGAGCACTTTTTCCTCGAAGAGCAGGGCGTCCGATTTTTGTCCGCGCTGGTACCCGGCCCTGATTTTTTCGAGCCTTTTTTCAGAAACGACAAGATCGCAAAGGAGCAGCTCTTCGTCGATCGTCCGGATGTCGCGGAGCGGGCCGGTCTCGCCGCCAAGGTCGCTTGGAAATGCCCTCGCGACAAGCGCCAGGGCATCGACGCTTCGAATAAGTTTCATGAGCGCGGGAGGAAAGGCGTCTTCGTCTTTTATGGCGCCTTCGGAGACACCGACGAAATCAACGAATTCAATGGTTGCATAGGTGGTCTTCTTGGGCTTGTACATTTCGGACAGCCTGGTCACGCGAGGATCGCCTACTTTTACTATGGCGATGTTCGGCTCCGCCTTGGCAACGGTGTAATCCGCAACCTGGGCCTTGGACTTGGTCAGTGCGTTAAAAAGCGTCGTTTTGCCGGTCTTGGGCAGACCGAAAAGTCCGATTTTCACATTTCCTCCACTATTGTATGTCCGATAAAAGAACAGGCGGGGATTAAACCAGCGCCGTGCAATATAATTAAAAATAAATTCCCCAATATCGTTTTAATTGAATTTCTTAGATTCTCCGCCTAAAACAGCCTTGTTTCGCAAATATTTTTAAAATGAAATATTAGCATTATTATTTCTTGACATTTTTTGGTCATGAAATGTACCATTTAACTTCGTTTTCAAAATCGACAATAAATTCATAAACATTAAATGTTCCAACAAAAGAAAGGACAGCATAATGGCAAGGACCATAAGTATTCTTTGGGCAGTTTGTTTGCTGTGCGGAACAACTATCGCAGGTGACTCGGATAAAAGCGCCGCTAAATGGGCGGTTGGGTATGATGAAGGACTTTCGGGAAAATATACCATCACTCAAAAATGGTCGGCGAATATCAGCGTCGGATATAATGTCGTGGGGGCGGATTCAGTGTATAAGCAGCCTCTCAATACCGCGCTTGCAAAGATAGGCTGTCAATTTATAATTACCGAATTCAACAGACTGCATATAGGCGCCTTTTTGGACTTGGCGGAGACCATGAAAGAAGGAGAACTCGCTTATACGACAATGGTCGGTCCCAGTGCGGTTTTTTACCAATGGAACACCAGTGGACGCATCGGACTTGCGCCAGAATTTTTTCTTACGGACCATTTTTCCCTCACCTATAAATTCGGTGTGGCTGTCAATTATTTCGGAAATACCTATACATTGAATGCCGACGAATCGGGCCTCGAAACGAAAGACAATTCATATATAACCGGTGGCGTTTACGGTTACCAAAGCAGTTCTCCGTTTATGCTGCTGCAGAACATCGCTTTGTATGTATACTTCTGACCAGGATTTCAATAATGAAGATATGATGTTCTTGGTTTAACTATGGAAAAAGATTCTTACACGGTAACCTTGCCATGAAATTTATAAAGATTACTATTAAAAAACAAAACCTATACCC
>Ga0182027_10014250_pt1 | contig 11022 bp, 10 predicted proteins | sample 712E1DmetaG_FD_121300 | JGI IMG/M metagenome (GOLD analysis project Ga0182027, IMG submission 121300) | Permafrost microbial communities from Stordalen Mire, Sweden - 712E1D metaG (Illumina Assembly) | ecosystem: Environmental > Terrestrial > Soil > Wetlands > Permafrost | place: Sweden...
GGAGGCTGCGGGCATCGAAAACGAATCCGCCACCATTCCCGCTGGCGTCCTGCGGGTGGCCTCCGTGAAAGGAGAAGCTGAAGATGCGCACCGTAAGCGTATCCGCCGAAGAAGCGAGACGCTGAAGTTTCTCCGAACCCAGCATATTTTGAAAGGCCTGCTGCAGCGCCGGCAGAGCAACCGGCAATTCAACGTTGTGCAGCAGCCAGCGCAGGTTTGCCAACGCGTACGGCACGCTCTGCAGAAAATGGGCTTTGCGCTCGTAGAAGCCACGAAATCCATAAGCGCCCAGCGCCTGCATGATGCGCACGTAAACATAGGCGTAGTAGTGGTGCATGAAGACTTGGCGGTCAAGCGGGATGAATCCGGCAAGCGTGTCGAGATAGTGATCGAGCAATTGCTGGCGCAGCTCCGGCGGCAGATCGGCCTTACCATCGTACAGAAGCGAGGCAATGTCATATTGCAGCGCGCCTCGACGCCCGCCCTGGTAGTCCAGAAAATAGGGATGCCCCTCGCGCCACATCACGTTGCGGGACTGAAAATCCCGGTAAAGAAAGTATTGGTGGTCGGCGCTGAGCAACAACTTCGTTAAGCGGGCGAAGTCGAGTTCCAGCGCCTGTTCATTAAAGGGGACGCCGGCGAGTCGAAGGAAATAATATTTGAAGTAATTCAAATCCCAGGCAATGGATTGGCGGTCGAAGCTGGCACGCGGGTAGCACACCTTATAATTCAAATCGCGGCCGGCTTCGACTTGAAAGCGCGGCAGCACCTCCACCACCTTTCGATAGGCTTCCACGGCTTCGGAACCAATGGTTTCGCCGACCCGATGCGCGGAGAGAAATTCGAAGAGCGTCGTGTCGCCCAGGTCTTCTTCCAGATAAGCGCCTTGGCTCAAATCTTCCGCATAAATTTCCGGAACCGGCAGACCGTGCCGGCGGAAATGGCGGGAGAATTCGAGGAAGGCAATATTCTCCTCGCGGACGTCATACAGAATGCCGACGGCAGTGACCGCTCCACTGGTAACCCGGATGATCTTACGTCCCGATCCGCCGAGTTGGCCTTGCAGCGGCTGCACCCGGTCTACGGGTAGGTGGAAATGCTGTTCGAAGAGTGTCTTTAGAACGTCCATGATGATGAGTTTACGTGATCGAGTTGCTCGTAGGGGGACGGCTTGCCGTCCCCTCCGCGTACCTTTCCGCTAAACGACAAGGGTAGGGCAAGCCCTACCCCTACTTTTCTTATGCGCGATTCCGTAACGGCCACCGAACCGGACCCCAACAATGGTTAACTTGATTGCAATAAGTTCCCAAACATTAGGGTGAGGCATTTATAACACACCGTAGAATAGGTGTGTGCCCACAATTGTTACGGTTAATCGCTCATCTTGTACTCTGAGAATGCATTTTTCTTCGCGTCCCACATATATATGGAGCAGGAGCTTTCGATATAGCAAAACTCGATGCTTGGCTTCGTAATTCGAATGGCTTCAGGCTCACCTGGCTTGCAGTTAAAATACCCTTTTCCGCATGCAGTCTTCCAAAGTTTCCTGGATGGCGGGGCAAGTGAAATGGCGTACCGTTGGGGTGGCCAGCCATTGGAGGCATCCACCAGCTTGATTATTTGGGGTGGCCCCTGTTTTGTCCCGAGAAAAATAAATAATCCCCATCCTGAGTCATGTGTTCTAAGGAGGATCCAAGCATTGTCCCGTAATCCGTCGCCATTGAAATCCGCCTCGACGTGGATTGGAGATTTATAAGTCACCCAATCACCCTTAACATCCCATTTATTGGGAAACCGCCAACCCGGCGGCGGTTGAACTTGCGCAGAAAGGGATGGTGACATTAGTGAAAATAGGCCAATGACAAGGATGCACTTTGAAAGCTTCATGACAACTAAGCCCCCAGCAGCAAATAGATGGATTCGTACAAGATGCGGAGTGTTCCACGGTCAGTGCAGTTCTGACCGTGGGTTTTTCTCGTCCGTGATGCCATTGAGCAACGGTACGTGATTCAATTGTTCCAGCAATTCATGACATCGCCATCAAGTTAAGAACCCAAGGTCAGAACTGCGCTGACCGTGGCTACAGGCTCCCTCCAATGTAGGACGAATCATGAATGGCAACTGCGCGCGGCGGTCTCCGCGCGCAACGAATGTAACGCAGGTCAGCGGCACTATCAACACTTCGAATCATGATCACGGCATTGAGGTGCGCAATGAATACCACCCCAGAAGTGGCTGGTCGCGATACAATCAAAGTGTACCCATGAAAGAGGACAGCGTTTTGTAGTCCTCCAACTCAATCCCGGAGGACGTCGAGCAACTTGGCCCCCATCATCAATGCCCAGGAAATATCGAAGCAGTACAGCATCAATCCGCTTTTCCAGAATGTCTCGTTCACCGTTTCCGCAGGCGAACGTATTGGCCTGATCGGGCCGAACGGTTCCGGCAAGTCGACTTTGCTGGAGATTCTGTGCGGCCGCATAAAGCCTGACAGCGGCGAGGTGGCCACGCGCAATCGCAGCCGGGTCGCCTATGTCGCGCAAGTATCGGAATTTGCGCCGGGGGAGACGGTGCGGTCGGTCATTGCGGCGGCACTTGAGGTAGCGGCCGTGCCCCCCGCGGAACGCGAGGCCCGAACATCCGAGGCGCTGGGCCGCGCCGGTTTCACCGATTTTGAAACCCCCGCCGCAGCCTTATCGGGCGGGTGGCGCAAGCGTCTCAGGATTACCGAGGGCCTGGTGCAGCGGGCCGACGTTCTGCTTCTGGATGAGCCCACCAACCACCTGGACTTCGCTGGAATCGAGTGGCTTGAAACCCTGCTGCGGAACGCTCCGTTCGCGTGCGTGGTCGTGAGCCACGACCGTTATTTTCTGGAAAACGTTGCCAGCGAAGTGGTGGAACTCAATCGCGTGTTTGTGGATGGGGTCTTCAGGGTCAAAGGGAACTACAGCAAGTTTCTGGAGAAGAAAGAGGAATTTCTTGACGCGCAGGGAAAGCGGCAGGACGCCCTCACCAATCGCGTACATACGGAGTTGGAGTGGCTTCGCCGCGGCCCCCGGGCCCGCCGCACCAAGGCCAAGGCGCGCATCGACAAGGCGCACGAGTTGATTGGCGAGTTGGCCGACCTGAATTCCCGCAGCCGCACTGCCACCGCCAGAATCGATTTTTCCGCCACCGACCGGCAAACCAAACAACTGATCGAGATGGAGGGCCTCACCTACACCATCGGCAATCGCACGCTGTTCGCAGACGTGAACTTCACCATCAAGGCGGGGATGCGAGTGGGGCTGGTGGGGCAAAATGGGAGCGGCAAAACCACGCTGCTCCGCCTGCTGCGGGGCGACCTTCAACCCACGGCAGGCGAAATCCGCCAGGCTGACGCGCTGCGGATTGTCTACTTCGACCAAAACCGCCAGCTTGATCCTGACATCACACTGCGCCGCGCCCTGGCCCCGGAAAGCGATTCCGTGGTTTATCAAGGCCGGGTGATTCATGTGGCGTCGTGGGCGGCAAGATTCCTGTTCGATCCCGACGACCTCAGCCAACTGGTGGGCAGGCTTTCCGGAGGCGAACGCGCCCGCGTGCTGATCGCGCAACTGATGCTGCAATCGGCAGACGTCCTGCTGCTGGATGAACCCACCAACGATCTGGACATCGCGACACTGGAAATTCTGGAAGAGAGCCTGCTGGAATATCCCGGAGCCCTGGTGCTGGTAACGCACGATCGCTTTATGCTGGACCGCGTCTCCACCGTCGTCCTTGGACTGGATAGCCTGGGCGGGGCGGAGCGGTTCGGCGACTATTCGCAATGGGACGTTTGGCAACGCGCGCAACTGACGAAGGCTGCGCAGAACACCCCGGATGAAACCCCGCGTTCGACTTCCCCACCTGAGGGCGTCCGGGCCGCCGCCATGCGAAAGAAGCTCTCGTACCTGGAAGCGCGGGAGTTTGCCGGCATGGAAGCGAAAATCGCCGAGGCCGAAAAGAAGCTGGGGGTCTTGCGGGCAAAACTGGAGGATCCGGCTATCATGAGCGACGCCACGCAACTGCAAGTGGCTTATGCGCAAATGGAAGAGACCCAGAAGCAATTAGATAGGATGTATGCCCGATGGGCCGAGCTGGAGCAAAAGCAGGGGTGAAGGGAATACTTCAAGACGTAGCAGGAGGAAGACGCGCCAGCAAGGCAACTCGCAATAGGGCAGAATGGTGAGTGCCGGTAAAGCACGCTGGCGCGTCCAGAGGAAGATCGTGCGGCCGCAAATCTACTGATAGTACTGGGCGTTCTTTTCCACGAAACCCGCGAAATTTTCCGGCACATCGGCATCAGCAAATATCGCCGTTGCGGGGCAAACCGGAAGGCAGGCGCCGCAATCGATGCAGTTTACCGGATCAATGTAGAGTTGCGTAGCTTCCGCAAATTTGGGCTCATCCTTCCGCGGATGAATGCAATCAACCGGGCAAACCTCAACGCATTTCTCATCCTTTGTGCAACCTTCTACGATTACGAATGCCATGAATAGATTCTCCTCTGATAAGTATGTAAAATTCCAGATCCCGCCTAGAAAGTGCGTTCCTGGCGGATCGAAAACGGTCCCTACGTTCAGAACGCAGGGTTATGGGATGTGCAATTCACACGCCAAATGCCGCGTGCATTTTGTCAATTGTGACATAGGGAAAAGGTATCGGTGGCGCGCAAGCTGGATTGAAAGACCCAATATAAGGGGCAAATTGCCCACCCCAGACTTAGGTCGTACCCGTCGCGCCGTACATTCCTGCTGCAGAAATCAATTCCGCTGGTAGAATAGGTTATGGAGCTACGTGGGCCCTTACGGGCGATTAAAATGCACTCCCTCCAAAAAAATGGGAATACCTGACACCAATTCAGCCGATTCGAAACCTCTCGATTCAACCGTGGAGAACTCATCATGGAAAGTGGATGTGCTGCTTCCCGGTAGTTGGCGGGGTGCCACTTGCACACTACTTTCGCATGGCCATCATCACGTCATTATCGATACGGGCATGCATCACGAGGCGCACCGCCTGATCGATGCCCTGGCGAAACGGGGTCTGCACCCCGATGACATCCGTATGGTCGTCAACACGCATTTCCACGTAGACCACGTTTTGAACAACTGCCTGTTCCCCAATTGCGAAATCTACGGCTCTCAGCAATCACATGACTGGTGCTGTCAGGCATACGCTGACCTGCTGGACGAGCAGAATTGGGAAGCGTTGAGCCTGAAGTACTACCCGGAATCCGCTGATTATGAAAGGGCCCCGGAACTTATGGGAGCTCTGCGGCGGTTTGCCTTGCGCTGGTGGGATCGTAAACGATTGGGCGACCCGTCACGCTTTCGATGGATTGAGACTCACCCCATACCCGACGACCTGGAATTCCTGGTGACCAATGGCCACGTGCCCGGCCACGCCTCGGTGATTGTTCACAATGGCAGCCAACCGATCATTGTGGCCGGTGACGCCTTGCTGACCCGCGAGCACGATGAAAATGTCTTCACCATGATTCCGCATAATCGAAAGCTATTTGAGCGGGAACGGGCGCACATCTTGTCCATGATGGGGCGCATCGTTCCCGGACACGATGGCGAATTTTCCAACTTGAGTAGTCAAGACCCTACGCCTTAGGGACACCCCACAGTGGCAGTTGACGTGCAATGGACGAGAGTTCGCGGCCGATGGTCGGCGGGACAGTGCCAGGACACCGCACTTGCCTGGATAAACCCAAGCTTACTTTGAGTATCCTACCGACCTCCGGCCAATTAAGAGTACAGAGTGACACGTGCTGAGAAACATGCCGCCGATACCCCTTGCCGGGGGAGACTCATAACTATGAATGTTACACGCCGGAAGGTTCTGATCCTTGAGGATGAACCCTCGATTCGGAATGTTCTCTTTGTGCTGCTGGCAGGACTTGGTTACGACGGAGACATCGCTCACGACAGCCGGGAAGCGCTCTCGATGATTCAGAAGGATCAATTCGACGCAGTTCTGCTCGACTTACGATCCGCCCGTATCCCACCGGACCAAATGGTCTCATCTATCGCCGCCCTGCAACCCAGCCTGGTGGGGCGTGTCCTGGTAATCACGGGTGAGATTTCTGACCCCAAAACACTTGAGGTGCTCGAGCGTTGTGCCGTGCCCCATATTTCACGCAGCCAGGTCGCATCAGACCTCTGGAAGCGCATGAGCGCCATTCTCAGCTTCGGGCCTTCTCCCGCGGATTCCAGCGCCCGCTGAATCGTCGATAGCACCAGCCACAGCTTCAAGCGACCCCAATCCCTCGTCGGTTGCTGTCATCCTCGGGATGACAGATTAAGTGGTTTTCCCTCAGGCAGTTTAGCCCCGACCTTTCACCGCGTTCTGGCTCCCTACAACTTCACCGTGTGGACGTATTCTGCCAAAGCTTCCTGCCAGGGCCGTGGAAACGCAAATCCAGCGTGCCGCAAAGCTTCCATCTTCATGACTGCGTATTTCAGCCGGGGAGCTCGCCGCTTCATTTGGGCGTCGGGAACACCAACAACTTTTGCCGGGTCGAGCCCCGCCAGTTCCGCCGCTGCGCGGGCCAACTCATATCGAGTGCATACTCCCCGATTTGCCAGGTGGTAGAGGCCGTATTTCCCTGCCTCCGCTACTTCCATTATCTTCAGCCCGGCATCCACCGTGTGGAGAGCGCAACCCAATTGGTCGCTGGCGACCCTGTATTCCTCACCCGCTGCGAGTTTCCGCAAGCCTTTTTCCACAAAGTTTATCTTTCCCGGCCCAAACAACACCGAAACGCGAAAGATCCAATAGCGTTCCAAGGTTTTCACCGCCTCTTCGGCTTGCAGTTTGGTTCGTCCATAGACAGTAATGGGCGCGGGAGGATCGGTTTCAACGTAGGGGATCACGTTCGTGCCATCGAAGACCGCATCCGTGGAAATATGGATCAGGCCTGCGCCCAAACCCCGGACAGCGTCTACCACGTTGCAAGTCCCTTGGGAATTGACCCGGAGGGCACTGGCAGGATCCTCCTCGCAGCGATCGATATCGGGAATGGCGGCGGAGTGAACAACCAGGTCGGGGCGGATTCCTTCCAGCGCCGCGCGCACGGCCTCCGCATCGGTAATGTCAGCCTCAACACGCGTTAAGGGAAAGACCTCGTGCCGAGTCGAAAACGCGGTGACCAACCCATGGCCGAATAATCCCGCCGCACCGGTGATAGCAACTTTCATAAGCGTAGTCCTTTGTTAAACAGTGGTTAGTGAATAGTGGCTGGTGGATAGTGGTTAGCAGATAGGCCGGGTGAACGCACACTCGTTACGGGACACAGCCTACCAACCACGATCCACTGCCTTTCTCATTTCATGCGCATGACAACCCCGGGAGTGTTGTAGAGTCGAATCAGGGTATTGATATCCCGCTGACTGGGCTTGCTGACCAGTGTTCTCCAGGCAAAAGGGTATGGAATCCCCGGGACAACCACCTGGCGGCGCTTGCTCTGAACTTGAAAGTACATGATATCTCCCTTGGATTCGCTGTGCCCTTTAATGCCAAGGGCATGACCCAATTCATGCAGGACGATGGCACGCATTTCATCCTTGGTCCATCGATGCGAGAGGTCAATGGAAATATATGCCACCTTGCGGGACGACAATTCCCCGCCCACCCGGCGAAACTGTACCCAATCCATTTCCTCTCCTGCGTGGCCCTCATCAGACAGGTCCTCATTCCACCGGAAGACAATATCCGCTTCCTGGGGTTCAGCAGTCAATTCCAGGGGAAACATCTCCTTCCAAATACCGAACGCCTCGCGTGTACCTTGCGCCCAATTGGCGTTGGGCACATTCCCGATTGAAACCTTAATGGGGAATGAGTTCCATTTCTCCGATTCCGAGAGTTCCGCGACGTCCAGGTAATAGTCCGATGCTGCCGGGGCGTAATGTGACGGCAGGAGGGCTTCAGGATATGCCGGGAACAATCCCAGGATTTGAATTCTGGCATTGGCCTGGCCCGTCTGATACTGGAAATCCGGGGAGTGGGCAGCGAGATCGGCAAATTGCCGCCAATCCGCCGTGGCTTTCTGCCGGTCCACCATTTCGTCTGCCAGCGCGCGATTGAAATAAGCCTCCAGAAATTGCGGGTCCTGCTCAATAGAGTGGCTGTATGCCGCGGACGCGTCGGCAAAGTGGTCTTTATCGAATAACTCATTGCCCTGCCGGTAGCTCGCCTTCGCCGCTTCCCGGTCCGCTGCCGGCACTGGGATCGCCATCAACAGCAACATCAAGCCAAGCATCACTCGTCGCATGAGCAGTCACCTCCACTTGCTTTGTTGCGTGACATCATAATTGCACGCGGGCATTCGTTCCAGAAATAAGTGCAGGTATCGTGGGTCAGGTGTTCGCTGGAATTACACCGCGTATGGACTGGCGCGTTGTCTGGTGAGAATGCGCAGACACGTTCCAGCCTGGGCACAGTGATGGGGTTAGGGCTCGACGATGCGGTAAAGTAAGATGCCACTCAATCAGTATGGGGCCTAGGGACGGTTCGCGGACCGCCCCTATTTCCAACCATCACGCCAGTTTCTTCAACTCCGCCAGAATCTCTTCATTGTCGGGTTGTTCCCGCAGCTCATAAATCTTCGTCCACGCAATTTTGCCGTTTTTGTCGACGATAAAAACAGCGCGGTCATTAATGAAAGGCACCGGATGCTTGGTGGGGGGAAAGACTCCGTAGGCAGTTGCCACTTCAGCGTATGGCCAGCGATCCGTGGCCAAGGGAAATTGCAACCCTCCCAAGTGCTTCTGGAAGGCGATGTGGGCAAAAACTGAGTCGGTACATATCCCCACGACTTGAGTGTTGGTATCTGTAAACTTTGCGAGATCCGCTTGAAACGACCCCAGTTCGCTTTGGCAAACCGGGGTGAAATCAAGTGGATAAAATGCAAGGACAACGTTCTTTCCGCGAAGAGCCGAAAGCTCAACCTCGCTCTGAGACTCTCCCGTCGCGCAGACCAGTTTAAAGTCAGGAGCTGTATCCCCCACTTTTAGTGCCATTGGAACCTCCCTGGTTCAAGCCGATTGCGGCACCCGCCCCTGGCGAGTCCGAACCGGCAGAACTCTCTCGGATTTTGTAATCACCCTAAAGATATGAAATGAAATTCTACCCGAGGAACCGGGCAAAGGGAAGCGCGACGGGGAAAGAAATTGCGGCTCGCATCAGAAGCACTGACACGCACATAAAAGCAGGCATCGGGTGTCGGGTGTCATGTATTAGGATTTTACTGGCACCTGACACCTGGCACCTAACACCTCCTTTGCCCTGCGCCTCTGCGGTAGGAAGATCTTAGATGGGTCTTAAATCCCGCCGTAAAGATTCCAGTAATCGTCGCTGGCGTTAAGAATAAATAGCTCGGAATCTTTCGCCGTCACTCTGCTATAGGGCGCGACGGAGTGGGTCAGCCACACGTTTCCGCCAATCACGCTGTGATGGCCAATATGAGTATTGCCCCCAAGAATGGTGGCGTTGGGGTAGACGGTCACGTGGTCCTCAAGGGTCGGGTGGCGCCTGTTTTCCTGCCCGCGGCGAAGTTGGCCATCCTCATCTTTGCTAAGAGGATTGAAGGCTCCCAGCGTAACCCCGTGGTAAAGCGTCACCTTGTTTCCGATAATGGATGTTTCGCCGATCACCACGCCCGTGCCGTGATCGATAAAAAACGATTCGCCAATGGACGCACCGGGATGAATGTCAATGCCCGTGTGGCTATGCGCAGCCTCCGTCATCATGCGGGGGATGAAGGGCACCTCAAGAAGGTACAGGCGGTGCGCCAAACGCTGCACGGTGACGGCCTCAATATACGGGTAAGCCAGCAGGATTTCCTCCACGTTCCCTGCCGCCGGGTCGTTGTGGTAGGCCGCTTCAATATCGGTGGCCAGCAATTGGGCCAGTTCTGTAAGCTGCCCGAACAATTTCTTATGGATCTCTTCCGCGTAACTCTCAAGTTCTCCGGGCACCGGTTTGCCGCCGCGGCGGTACTCGAAACGCACCGCGCTGCAAACCTGCTTGGTCAGCAAGGATTGAATCTCGATCAGGTGGCGGCATGCGCGCGTGCCGGGAGCTTCGCGCTCGCCGCAGAGAAAATAAATTGGAAATAAAACTTCCAGGTAGCGGCGACAAATAGTGGCTACCGCATCGCGTCTCGGCAAATTGAATTCGCTGAGCTCGTCCCCCGCCAGTTGCGCGTCCAGATCCGCACGGAACTCCTGCGCAAGGCACTTCATATCATCGCCATTCATCCTGAAACCTCCCCAAACTCTTCACCGCGGAGACGCAGAGACGCGGAGGAACCACTATAGAAAGTCAAACGGCAAAGCGCAAAAGGCAAAACTAGAAACCATAAGTTCTGACCCTGTCTGCCATCTGGCAATTAAAGCCTACCGTATCCTGATCCTCCGCGCCTCAGCGGTTCACTGCCCTTTATCCAATTCCTTCGAAGAGGATCGTGGAAATGTAGCGCTCGCCGGAATCAGGCAGAATCACGACAATCGTCTTGTGGGCAAATTCCGGTAGCTTGGCCAAACGGACGGCCGCGGCTACCGCCGCACCGCACGAAATGCCGCTAAGGATACCCTCTTCTCGCGCCAGTCGCCGGGCGAATTCAATCGCTTCCTCGTTCGATACCTGTTCAACGCGATCGACCAGCGACAGGTCCAGGGTTTTCGGAATGAATCCAGCCCCCAGACCCTGGATTTTGTGGGGCGCGGGCTTTAACGGCAAGCCCTGCTGGTGCTGCGTGATGACGGGGCTGGCAGAGGGCTCAACTCCCACCGAGATAATCTTCTTGCCCTTGCCGTTTTTGATGAAGCGCGAAACCCCCGTAATTGTGCCGCCCGTGCCGATGCCGGAAACCAGCACGTCAACGGCGCCGTCGGTGTCGTTCCAAATTTCCGGACCGGTGGTCTTCTCGTGAATCGCGGGGTTGGCGGGATTCTCAAACTGTTGCGGAAGGAAGTAGTGCTGGGGATCAGA
>Ga0182027_10014252_pt1 | contig 11021 bp, 10 predicted proteins | sample 712E1DmetaG_FD_121300 | JGI IMG/M metagenome (GOLD analysis project Ga0182027, IMG submission 121300) | Permafrost microbial communities from Stordalen Mire, Sweden - 712E1D metaG (Illumina Assembly) | ecosystem: Environmental > Terrestrial > Soil > Wetlands > Permafrost | place: Sweden...
ATTTAGGGTGCCAGAGGATATATTGGTGGCGTTAAGAGATGTTAGGGCCGACCCATTCAGTGCTGGCAAGTACCCTGAGGCATCAAGCTGGACCAGTTGGCTGATCCCGTTGAAGGTGTTGCCTGCTCGCGTAACATCGGTGTTAAGGCGAGCATCATCTAGTGTTCCGCTGGATATGTTAGAAGCGTTAAGAGCAGTCAAGGCTGAGCCATTGAGAGCCGGCAACAAGCCAGATCCATCAAGTTGTACTAGTTGGCTGATCCCGTTGAAGGTGTTGCCCTGGAGGGTAACGCTGTTAGAAAGTCTAGCGTTTGCCAAAGTCCCCAAAGAAACATTGGAAGCATCCAGATTTGTTAGGTTTATGCCCGATAGCACTGGTAATACACCGCCAGCCGTCAGCTGAACTAGCTGACTAGCGCCGTTGAAGGTGTTGCCTGCTATTGTAACATCTGTGTTCAGGCGGGCATCGTCTAGTGTTCCGCTAGATATGTTAGAGGCATTTAGGCTGGTTAAACCAGCTCCACTTCCCTGTAACCCAGCAATGGTAACTGTCCCGTTAGTGGTATCTACTAGAATAAGGTTGGTTCCTATGGAATCCTGAATCGAGAAAGCGGCAACCGAATTACTGGCGTTTTTAAACAGAGCCGCGCCGCTGTTGCTGAAACTGGCCACTGTAGTGTTATTTGTTTTTAGATTAAGGCCGTAGTTGTCGTTGGTGCCTATCGTCACATCGGTACTAAAGGTGTTACCGCCCTGAGAAATAAAGCTTGCGGTTCCAAGACCGGCACAGTTACCAGAGGAGTCGCAGACAGTGTTACCGTTTTGATAGATGATGCCGTTGACATCTAAGGTTCCCTGAGCAGGAGCTTTTCCTATACCTATTCGGCTATTGGTTGTATCAGCGACGAAGAGATTACTCGTTCCAGCCGAGTTCTGTATTTGGAAAGCGGAGGTGGAATTGCTAGCATTACGGCTCAATATCGTACCTGTAAATTGGTTATTACCACTGAAAGTTTGCGGACCGGTGCCGTTAAGAAGGGCAACATTGGCGCTCAGGCGTATGTCTGCCAAAGTACCGCTGGAGATATTGGAAGCATTAAGGTTGGTTAGTGCTGAGCCGTTTAATGCGGGAAGATATCCAGAGCCATCAAGTTGTACTAGCTGGTTCACTCCGTTGAAGGTGTTTCCGGCTATAGTTACGTTGGTGCTCAAACGAGCGTTTGCCAGAGTCCCTAAGGATATGTTAGACGCATCAAGACTTGTTAGATTTATACCAGATAATACTGGCAGCACACCGCCAGCTGTTAGTTGAACTAACTGGCTGGCTCCGTTGAAGGTGTTGCCTTGGAGGGTAACATTTGCTGAAAGTCGTAAATCTGACAACGTTCCAGATGATAAATGACTGGCATTGGTGAAGTACGCCGCACCGTTTCCCTGCAAAGTGGAAGCATTGACGTTAAAGAGGTTAACAGCGGATAACGCCGGAAGTACACCGCTAGCCGTTAGTTGAACCAGCTCTCCTCTGCCGTTAAAGGTGTTGCCCTGCAAGGTCGCGTTAGATGGAAGCCTGGTAGTAACCGTTGAGTTACAACCGGCTGATGTACATACAAGAACATTGTTAATCCTCAGGCCACTGTTACTTACAGAGGTGCTACCACCGTTAGCTGCTAGTGCTCCGCTGGCCTGGATATCACCGCCCACTTGCAGACTGGCGTTGCCAGTAGGGGCAGTATTTATACCTACCTTGCTGTTTTGTGGGTCAGCCAAAAACAAGGTGGCACCCTTACTATTTTGCAAAGTTACCGTACCGGTGGTAGTTAGGGATTTTCCCAGAGCAACAAGCGTATCCCTGTTGATGTTAAGAGTTCCGCCGTTTATATCAGTTGGTAGTGAGCTATTGGTTATAGCCGACAGAGAATCAGCGCTAAGTGAGCTCTGCCCCTGGGGGTTATTCTGCCCTCCCTTGGAGTGGAACGGAATTAGTAAGATAACCCCAAAGAGTATGGCAATGGCGGCCACTAACGCACCCCAGCGGCGAGGGCTAAAGCTCGTAAACGGACGTTTTACGGTATTAGCTTCCTCAGGTGCAGGCTGGTTCGGGTAGGCAGATATCTGAGAACCAGGGGTTGGTACTGTACTCGGCGGGGTTTCTGGTGTGTCAAGATCTTGTTCTGCCTCGTTAATTAGTCCCGACGTAGGAGGTTCTAACGAGGGTTTATCTAGAGAGACAAAGTCAGAGGGCATACTTGCCTTTACTGGGCTTGGTTGCGGCAAATCAACGGGCTGAACGGGTTGAATAAGCGTATCTCGTGGGAAGACGTCGTTAACTTGCCCCGTCAAACCCCTTACGGTCAGTGGAGCCGGTCGTGGTGCTGTAGCTACAGGTGCAGCATCTTCCCCGCCCCCTATAAAGCCTTCTTCTGTAGCATTGTCTGGAGAAACCTCTTTAGAAACAGCGGATTCTAGACTTTTAAATGTCTCTTCGGTGGATTTTAGAGTATGCTCGGCTGATTTCTTTAGGGCGGTGGCTTCGCGAGCCAGTGCCTGTTTAGCCCTGTGGAGTTCTTCTGCCTCATGCGATATAACCCTCTTAGCTCGGTGCATACGCATGCGGCATCTATCGGAACAGGTTGTGGCGTTCTTAGTCTTAAAGACCTTATTACAGCCTGGGCAGATTTTGTTTTGGATTTTTGCCATTTTGTTTAATTTTTTGTTCAGTAAAACTATCTAAAGTATAAGCTTTTTTGTAACAGTGTCAAGGTGTAAAACCGTAACATTTACGGTGTTATTAATTAGCCGATTATTGTGCCAAATCCCGTAGTCAGAAATACTATGAAGTGCTGTATTTTTTGTTACTATATGTGCTAAAAATGAACACAATTGTTGCTCTTACAACAAAGTAATGTGTTGTCGTAAATAAGCACCACAAACACTTATCCACAGTTTCTCTTATAGTAATTGCTGGTTGTGTGAGTTTAATTTAGCGGGAGCAGTTTCTTAAGACCAGGCGTAGATTCGAAATATATTGTTCTGGGTTTAAAGAAGGATGAATTCGTAAATAATTCATATGATAGTCAACAAATGAAACATAGTTATCGGTCCATCTCTCTGAGGTTCCCCGGTAGTTTGGTTTTGTAAGATATTTAGGGCTATTCTCCATAGAATTCAAAGCGGCGACTATTTCATCCTCGCTAACCTGATTAATAAACCCAACATCGTTTTTTTGCTTCACTACCTCTATTATACACCTTAGGGGCCAAATAACCTCGTCAGTTCCCTGGTTTCTGTTCTTTCTCCTCCTACAAAGAGGAGGGGTGCTTGTGCTTGCAAAATGTGCTTTCTGGCATAGTATGAGCTTATGTGTCCTCAAGAGATTAATCCGGACCCTATGCCCTATCCTGACTGCATAAAAGGTGCGTTGGAGAGTTCAAACGGTAAGAGAATCGTAGATCTTGGCGCTATTGCTTTAACCAAGCTTCAAGCCGCCCGTCAGTCCATGGAATTCGGGGTTACCACTTTCCAGTGCCAAATGCCCGGTTGTTCCTCAGTTTGTACCGCTCAGGTGTTAGGGGGTGTATTCGAGGTTCTGGGTATACACAATGACAGAGACCCAAACAAGCGCAGAATTGGCCCTACTCCTCCTTCTACTCCCGACGTATAATTAGTTTATGACAAAGCAAGAGATTATCATCAAGGTTAAGGAGTTAGGTCTCCCAAAAGGTTCTTACGTTGTCTTTGGAAGTTGCCCTTTGGCTGCTGTGGGTATAAGAGAGGCTAGTGATATAGACCTGATGGTCTCGCAGGAAATGTTTACAGAGCTGAAAAAGAACGGTTGGGTTGAGGTAAACAAAGGCTCAGACAACACGCCCCTTGTTTTTGATGTCTTTGAGGCCTATAGCAGCTGGAAGTTTGGCTCATATAATCCGTCGTTTGAAAATCTTTTCTCAAGTTCCACCGAAGTAGATTCAGTCCACTTTGCATCACTTCAAGAGGTCCGAGAGTGGAAAGTTGCCTCTGGGCGACCCAAGGACCTTATTGATATAAAGCTAATTGACGAGTATCTAGAAAAACAACTTTAAAAAATAAATCTTCGGGGTGACTTTTGCTTAGGGACGTGTCGGTCTCCCTACCTTGATAATCTATGGTATTTATTGTAAAATATGGTTCATGAGTTCCCCGGAACATGAGTTAACTCTTGATGAATACGTAAAACAGGCAGAGAGATTTGCCTGGTTTAGGGACACCCCAAGTACAGAGGAACAATATGAAATTGTTCATCGTGGCTTTAATGAAGAAGTTGATGAGTTGCTCGACGACAAAGACCATCCAGCAGCGCTTACTGCGTTGCTTTGGGGTCAAAGTGTCAGTAAAAAAATCAAACCGGGTTTGTGCGAGCATAAAACTACCGAGATTGGCGATGTTTTATATTATATTAATGCGGCTGGGATGTTGACCGGTGTTTCTCTGCCTAGAATAGCCATGAGAGGCGTAGAGCTTTATACGGGAACCGCCCCTTCAGTTGAAGTGACAACCTTCAGTGAATTTGATTCATTTATGGGTGATCGCATGGTGGGTGACTTGCCTGGCAGTTACAAGCCCGACTATCTTGCCATGCAAATGTTTAATTTCCCGCCTTTTTATGATTCTTCTCCTAGCAGGACACCCACTAACTGGATGTGGGAGATTAGTGGACCGCTGTGGCTTCACGAAGACGGACGGTACGCGCTAGAAAGAACCTTAAGGCATTTTGAGTCTAGCCTGGTAAGCCCATCAAGTGAGATATATTATGAAGAAGGATTAATTACCGCCGCAGGCCTAGCCTTGGGGGCGCTTTCAGCAGTGGCTCAAAATCGTTTGGGCACATCATTAAACGAAGCAGCTCTAATGAATATTGCCAAGCTAGAAAATCGGAAAAAGAATGACACCCTGGAAGATGGCGCAGGTATTGAAGATTTTAGACCACCTTGGTCTGAGCGCCCCAGGCTAGGCGGATTCGACGTTACTTTACGTGGCCTGGTTTTCTCTCCTCGCCCAGAATAATCGGGAATCAAGCCAAAACCACCGGGGTGCTATTCTATTTCCCTTTACGTGTTGAGGTAGTTATTCCCAACCAACAATTTCTTAATTGCGTTTTCTGTCTTCTTCTAGGGCTTGTTCTTGATATGCCCCTTCGTTAGCCTTGTAGTGTTCTTCCTCTTCTTTCAAAGCAGCGCGATATGTTTCGTGCGCTTCCGGGCTGATAGCATCTAGGATGTACCTCGTTTTAAGTGCGATGATGATCCTCTTTAAGACCCTCTGCATCTCTTCACTATCTTCAGATTGACCCTGACGAGTAAGATTTGCCCTTTCGGCACATGCATTAATAAGCTCACGGCCAGCTCTAGCTAAGTCGTTTTCTATAGATGTAATTAAAGCGTGCCCTTCTTTACACTTCCGGTACAGCAGTTCTGGAGTCGTGCTAAGCTGTTCGTTCATTTATTCCTATTTCCACGTCGAATTTACAGAGGGTATTTTAATATAAACACTTTGAAAAGTCAATTCTCTAAGGTGTAAGTGACGTACTGCCTACATCAAAACCACAGGGACGCTCTCTACAGCGGATGTTCCACTATTCCCTTTCTTATTAATCTTTATTAGTTGTTTGGTGCGCTTTTAGCCAGTGGTGTAAATAGTTGTTTATATAAACTGTAGCTACTGGGGAAATCACTTAAGTAATGGTCACCATCTGAGGCATTCTCATTGAAGTAGCTAACATAGTAGTAATTGTGCGAGGTTACCCAGTTATACACCTGCTGAATAAAGTACGTATCATCGCCGCCGCCGTGTCCATCACTGCGCGAAGCAAGACCCCACTCTGGGAGACTCAGGGGTTTGTTGTGTTGAGCGGCAAAGTTAACCTCCCACTGTAGGCCATAATCACCATTTACCAGGTTATTCCATGCGCTCTGATGGTTACCGTCGTTCCCAGAGTAAGCATCACTTAGCCAGGCCTGGTCGTAAATATCCATGCCCATAATGTCCACATACTGGTCGCCTGGATAATATTGGTCGGTTGGTGCCTGTTGATAGCCATGAGTAGGGTTCCAGTCTATCGATATCTGGCTATAGGTACTCTTTAGCGTGTTGGCTTCCTGGCGAAAACACTGAATCCAATGAGTTAAGTCTCCGTTAGCGGCCCAGTTATACCATCCGGCGTTAAATTCCCATCCCAGACGTACAATGGGTTTTTTCATGCCTAGATCTATCATTTCTTCTGCCAGGGATTGAAAGTATGTATTATATCCGCCAGCAGCACATTGCGAGAGTGTTGTTGCGCCACCGCTTCCAACCAGCATCGGCACCGATACAATCATTCGGTAGTTATTCCATGGGATTCCCGAACCACCAACACCGGTGGCATAAGTGTACAAAGAAGATACCATGCCCCAACCGGCAGTGCCCCATCCTGAACCATCTAGAAAAATCTCCCCAAGCGGAACTTTTACGCCAAAAGCTAACTGATCCGGCATCCAATCCGGGTGCTCCTGGTTGCCTGGGAAAAATCCAAGCAGCGGTATATTGGCAACACCTAGACCACCCGAAGAGCCGCCAGGCGAAGTACTGCCCGCCGTTTCATTGTTCGAACTACCGCCCGAAGCAGTTATACTGGGAGTACCAGAAGTATTATTGCCCGGCTTAGAAGATGATTTTTTGTCTGTTGAAGAGTTACTGCTCGTAGATTTGTTATTAGAGTTTGCCCCAGGAGCCGAATTTTGGGTAGCATATTTTGAACCCGTGGCACTGGTTCCTTGCGAAGAATTTCCCGTCTTGGTATGGCCTACTATATGCCTGTAGGCAAACACGCTGCCCACCACTAAAATGCTGGTAATTGCCAGGGTAATAAGTAATATTGCCCACTTGTTCTTGGCATACGCCAATCTAAGGAACGTTAACGGCCGCATAACTTTGTTGGGAGACGGTGGATATACAAGATTATTGGGGTGTGGATATACAGGATTCACGACTGTCGTGTTGTCCGCAGAGCTTAACGGTGCAGGTATTATTGGCATTTTTTGTGTTGGATTTACAGAGGTAATACTAGCATAAACACTTTAGAAAGTCAATTCTTTAAGGTGTGAGTGATGTATCCGCTACATCAAAACCACCGGGGTACTATTCCCTTTCCCCTTTTCCCTTCACTCGTTTGCTATGATTGTGGTGTGAGTGAAAGACCAACAAACATCTACGAGAAGTTAGTTCCTTCGTTGATTAACGCTGTGGTAGTGCTAGTCATTTCTTTGCCATTTCTTCTCTTGTGGAGTTTTGGTTTGAAATGGAAGATAGCAGTTATAGCAATCTTCTTTGTTTACAATCTGGGCTTTGCCATATTTAACGAAAACCGCTGTCTTGGCATGATAATTGCAAAAACCTCTTGGCAGAAGAAGTTTAGCCTCTTTCAAAAGCTAGTTTATACGATTTTATACACCCTTAGCTTCTCAACAATCTTCTTCTGGGTGTTTTTTCCCTTTGATTTGTTGTTGGCTAACCTGTTACTTCTGCAGTTGCCCTTAATTTTACTGAGGCAGACAACCCTTCACGCCTTCTTGAGCGGCAAGAACAAGACCATCCGTTCTCAATAGCCCAGCGGGGGGGCTGAAAAGATGACGTATTATAAACTTTCCCCCTCCCCAGCGTATAATTTTGGGTATGGAAGTTATAGGTTTTGTTGCTGGTCTATTAACCCTATTTACTTATGTTCCCCAGTCAATCAAGACAATTAAGACGCGAAAAACTCGGGACTTATCTTTATCTACGCTAGTTTTACTATCTAGTTCTGCGGTGCTGTGGGTTGTTTACGGGCTCCACAAATCTCTTGTAGCTGTGTGGCTCACAAACAGTGTTGTCACCGTACTAGGAATAATCATTCTCTCGATTAAAATCAAAAATACGGGAATAAACTAGATATCCAAGCCCAAATAATTCACAAGCTCCTAGGTTCTTAAAAATTAGAATCCGGATATTCTGGCCGTCGGTATTGTCCCTGTTGGCACGCTCTGTTTTGAAGGCTTGTAATACTCCTGTTCGGCTACATGCGCGAAGTATGTTCCTTCCAGTTCCGTAACAGTAGTTTCGCCTGACTCCAAACCTGCGCTCAGAATATCAAAGGCATTCCCTATAGTTGAATATAGTTGCATTTGTTCTGCCGGTGTATAGAAAGAGGCGTTATGACCAGAAGATAGTCTGCCAGCGTGTTCGTCTACCAGATCATCTACAGCCAACCTAGAGCCCTCAACCCTACCCTGTATGCCTTCACGATGATGGAACATAACACGTCGTGGCTTTTTACCGTCTTCATGGACAACCAGTGACCATAGGTCGCTGTCTGGGACTAATAGGGGTTTTACCCCTTCTTTATGGTAAACAGCCTCAATGGTAAGGACTTTTTTATCCTTATCCTCATGCTTATATGTAGCGACTACATCATTTGTGGCATTCTTCATTTCCTCCAAAACTGCTGGAGCTTCGATGAAGCTCTGGACTTTTTGGTGTGCATTACCGTACACATCACTAAGTTCAGGCTTGGCCTGTCTGTTCTCGCCAATCTTGACGAATGAACGTGTTAAAGCTCCCAGTCTGCGGACAAGAGTGGCGTGCGGTACTCTAAGGTCTTCTTTTCTTCGATCCTTGGCTTCGTCAATACTAGCCAACAGTTTATCTGCGGTGTTGGGTATGGCAGGGATCTGCTCTTCGCTCATTTTTTATTTTCCTTTTTGTTGTGATTTAACTGAGGTAATACTAGCATAAACGGGTTGGAAAGTCAATCCTCTAAGGTGTAGGTGATGTACTAGCTACATCAAAACTACCGTAACTCCATTCCCTTACCCCTTCCAAGAACAGAGGTGCTTATGCTTGCAATTTTCACATTTTGGGCAAGAATAGGAATATGAGTGAAAGCTCCCGCGAAATCCAACAAGGACCTTTTCGAAGGCCAGTTGAACAACGAACACATCTTCTGGCTACTGAGGCGGCCGAAAAGGCTGCTGAAGAAGCTCGTGAGTTCTTAAGTGGTATTGAGGACATCATCCCACCTGAGCGTAGTGGAACTATAGTCGAACGCAGAGCCCAGCAAGCCTATTCTCGTGTTGAACAAGCTCGCCAGAATGGGGAAATGGACGATCCTACAAATTTTGGTTTTAAACGAGGAATAAGAGTTATTGTAGGAAGAGAGGCCTTAGTTTCAGCCCTTCGTGGTCGTGGATACAATGAAGAGAGCGTCCATCTCGAAGGAAGTGCCATGCCTGAGACTGCGGATGAGTTGTATGCGTTCCATCTTCCTTGGGGAGCCTATACGTCCGAAAAAGACAAAGAAGAGCCTACCCTTGAGATTTTTCATAGCTGTGGATGCATTACCGATGATAATGGACAGGAGCGTGTATACGATGGAGCCCGCCATTCACTAATCAAAGAGTTCAACTACAGTAGCGTCTACCTTATCGAGGGCGATGACGGCTGCCTCTTCCATGGCGGATTATTCAAGCTACCTGTAGAACATAGCCCTAGCCCATTAGGATAGTCAAAAAAGCAAAAACCACACGAAGGCTACTCCCTTTTTCGGCGGCTTCTGTCGATTCGGTGTTTTCTAAGTTTGTGGCCTTGTATGTTCTCCTCTGAGATACCAAGTGCTACGAGCTTCACCGCAACCGCCCTAACGAACTGCGGAGGACCAGCAATTAGATACGAACCTAAAGGATATTTGGGTACAGTTTTATGCAGTGTTTTCTCGATATCATTTCGTCTTATCCGATATTGTTGGATTGGGTATTTTAGGAATTCCTTCTCGTAAAGATAACCGGCAGATGCCACATGTACGAACGTGATATTTCGGCTAGTTTTACTGCCGATATCGCTACGCAGTAGCGAGCGAAACGGTGTTATGCCAACACCACCCGCAATGCAGATAACGGGTCGGGTCGGGTCTTCGGGAAATGTCATATTTCCGTGAGCACGAGAGCCAAGTATCCGAATCCTGTCACCAGATTCTAGTGACATCATTTTTTGGTGCCATAAGCTCCCAGATGACCCATTGATTGAGAAGACTATGTCTTTATCCGATGGGCTAGATGCGAAACAAATCTTTCGAATGTGCCTTGAAAATACTGGCATGTTTGGGATAAGAAGATGACAGTACTGGCCCGCACGAAATGGAACTGTTTTCTGAGGCTCAAAGATGTAGGTATTTACCCCTCCGTACTCGTTTTTCTTTGTTTTTAACTTGAGCGTATACATATAAAGCTACAGTATCACGTATACTTCGACTTCTTCAATCACCCCAACAAACGCATACAGGACAACCCAGCGGGCTCTACCCCCTTTCCCCAAACCGAGATATAATGCGCTTATGTTAACCAAACGCAACCTGCGGTCAGCATTAGTGACTATCCTAGTTATTTATGGGCTGTGGATGGCATATAACGTTGTGTCCGTCCTCAATGAAGACTCAACGGCCGGTATCAGCGGGAATGCTCTAGTGCTTATTATAGTAATCGGAGTTCTGGCACTTTTCCTTGGCAGGAGATATGCCATAGGCCATAAGCTCTCCCAAGCTACATCTTTGGGCGCTAAGAGGGCGTTGGGCATAGGAATATCGGTCATTTTTCTTCTGTTTAGCCTATTCTACTTCACTAGAGCTATTGATAGTGGTAACCACTACTACTTTATAGAGACTGGCGCAGGGTTGCTTTTCTTTTCGCTAGTAATGCATTGGCTATCTAACCTGTCCCAGCCCTTAGCCCGAAGACAAGAAGTTAATAACACGATCAAGAAAATATTAAAAACGGTAACAATCCTGGTTGCGTTAACGGTGTTGCTCTATGTCGTCTATGTCAGTATAATGCTCGGCTAGGCCAGACAACCACCGAGGGGCCTGAAAAGATGGCGGATTATAAACTTTCCCCCCTCCAAAAACAGAGGTGCTTATGCTTGCATATCGGTACTTTAAGCTGTTAACATACGGCAGAATACAGGGAGTTCAAATATGTTTG
>Ga0182027_10014253_pt1 | contig 11021 bp, 4 predicted proteins | sample 712E1DmetaG_FD_121300 | JGI IMG/M metagenome (GOLD analysis project Ga0182027, IMG submission 121300) | Permafrost microbial communities from Stordalen Mire, Sweden - 712E1D metaG (Illumina Assembly) | ecosystem: Environmental > Terrestrial > Soil > Wetlands > Permafrost | place: Sweden...
CTTTTGATGCCTCAGGTAACATTAAATGCGGTCCCAAATGTGTTACCATAAAGGTTTATGATAGACCAAATGCTGGTTTTATCCTGCCTAATCCCAGCACCATGTGTTATAAGGGAAACCAATTTCAGTTTATAGATAGTTCCAGTGCCGGGAAAAGCGGTGCTCCAATTATATTTCATACCTGGGACTTTGGTGATGGTGACTCTTCAACCATGACCAATCCGCTTAAACCATATAAAACAAGTGGTGTATATACAATTTATGAAACCATATACGATACAAACGGTTGTATTGACACAGCCTTAAGATCTTCCTCAATTATAGTTTTATCAGATCTTGCTCCAAAATTTAAAACAACCTACGTAATTGGTTGTCCAGCCACTCCTGTAAGATTCGATAACCAAACCGACAGCATTGATATCAATGGCCTCGGAAAATGTATTGCTAAATGGTGGTGGGACTTTGGTGATGGCGCTGGCGACTCTTCAATGGGTGGCTGGAATAAACAATTAACTCATGTTTACCATCAGGATGGTGCTTTCAATCCTATTTTTTATGTGCAAAGTTGTTATGGCTGTAGAGATAGCTTTGTTTTCCCTGCAGGTGCAAGAAATATATTTTACTACTTCGATATTAAGAAAAATAACTCAGGACCTGTTTGCTGGGAAGGAAATAATGTTTGCTTTTCCCAAAAACCAAGGCCTAATGCATTGTATTGGTTGTGGACATTTGATGATCCGCCTTCACAGCAACTCAATACCGATGACAAAACCTGGAAACCATGTCACCAATATACATCACCGGGCATGTATAATATAACCCTTAAAATTATTGAACCAAATTGTGTCAGGGATACTACTTTCTGTTCATTTATCCCGTTAAAGGGCCCTATGGCAATGATCAAACTGCCACCTCCTGCACCAAACAGCCAATGCCAGCAAGGCAAAAAAATACCCATAAGTGTTTTTGAAGCAGCATATTCCAAATGCTGGAATCCAAATGGCGATCCTGTTCAATTCACTACACCCCAAAAGACAAACACGCCAACTAAAACTGTTGATAGTTTTTATTGCAATGCTCCTATAAAAAGCATCGATAGTGTTCTTAAACCGGGTTGTGATGATACAGTGGTTGTTCAAATTAATTACCATCTTGCAAATGCCCAGTATGCTGTTACTACTTATGATAGTATCCAATGGTATTTTGGTTCATGGTACCCCGGTGATCCATATCCCTGGGTTCAGGATCCTGCAAAATACAAGAATGTATATTATCCACCTATTACTGCTTGCAACCTCAAAAATATACATGATACAGACCAGTATAAATCAGACTGCCGTGGTCCAAACCTTGTGTTTTTCCCGAATAATACCATAAAATACCGGTTAAGATATGATATTGACAATAATGCTGCGGGCTTTTCAATCCCTCCCGGGCCCGATATGTCAATGGATAAATGTAAAAACCCAAGTTATCCCTGGGGTAGCGACAGCTTGTTATACTTCTGGGATTTTACAGATACCCAGGGTGATGCATGTACTTCTACTGTTGCAAAACCAAATGTGAAATGTATGTTTTCAACTGAGATTGCACCACTTCACCTTTATAAGAAAAATGGCTGTTATTCACCTAAATTAAGGGTAACAGATACAGCTATGAACTGTATCAGCACTGCTACGGTAACCATACCTATGGAACCACCTGATGCAGGATGGGATTATGGTGTTTTCAAAAAAATGGCAGCAGCCGGTTGGGATACATCAGCAAGAAAACTTGACTGGAATCTGCAGTTACAGATGCCTGCCGCATGGGGAAGAAGAGGTATGATTCTTAGCGGAACACCTTGCGTTGGTCAACCTTATCCTCAAAGGCCTTCATTTAGTGAAACCATTCCAAGATGTGACAGACAGAAATGGTGGATGGTATTCGACTCAGCAGCCCAATGTTCAGGTTATTGTAAAGACTCTCAATGGGTCGATACCATGGGCAGGGTCCCGCCTATCAGTAATAAGTTTATCAGAACAGTTGCTGTACAATGCGGATGGATCGATGATCAGACCTTCGCTATGATGGGGAACAAATGGATCTATAATAAAGGTGGTTGTAAAACAGTTGGTCTGATCATAAAAACAGGTGATTGCTTTGATACTTTCTGGTACAATCAGTATAAATATATTGCCGACTTACAGGCAGGTTTTGATATACTTGACCCAAAAAGCTATAACGATACCACAGGAAAATATGATTCACCACTTGATTATGCAGCTAACCAACAACTGAGACTGTGCCCGCCATTTCAGGCAATACTTACAGTTTCTGATACACAACAGGTAGGTATTACTAAATTCAAATTCTCAATAGGTAAATCTTTTGCTGCACCCTGGACTAAACCCTGGCTGGTTCCAATAGAAGATTCATGCAAATGGATACAGAGTGTATCCTATATGTTATGCCAGAAGGATTCCTTTACAATTGATCCGTTCACTTTTGATACTACCTATACACAATGTTTTATTTTCCCGAATCCGGCCTCAACATGCGGTGTTAATCAAATTGGAAAAGCTACGGTTCAGGATTTTCTTGCCCTGGGATATATTAAAAAAGCAACCTATAACTTACTTGACCTCCGGGATACATTGTATATGAATGATGCAAAAGGGAATAGTTTATTAGAACCCGGTAAATATGCAGTAAACGCTATTGTACAAAACCTTTATGGTTGTGCAAATATGGTTCAGGCAGAAGTTTTTGTGGGACATTATACCGACTTTGAAGCTTCCGACCAGATCATCTGCTATGAAAATGGTGGTGATACAGTTTTCTTCAAGGGATGGATCAGATACTTCCAGCAAAAACTGTATCCTTGGGATCCTGAATTAAATCCAACAGAATTCTGGCTTGATCCTTTAGGAATGAGAGGAGGAAATCCTCCAGCCGCTCCATATGTTCCCGAAAGAGTTGAATGGGATCTCAATGGTGATGGCATTTATGGCGATGGTGACTCTGCTATCACGGGTCGTGACGACTCAGTATTCTATGTATATAACCAACCGGGTAATTATACAATCAGGATGAGAACAACCGATAGTAACGACTGTGTACAGGTTTTGGAAAGAAAGAATTTTATCCAGGTTATTGGTGTTGTCGCTGATTTTGATACAGCACAGGGCGTATCAGTGTGTGCCCCTCAAACTGTTAAATTCCTCGATAAATCTTACGGTTTAAACATCTATCAGTACGTTTATGATATTTACGGGAATAAGATCGATAGCTCCGCAGTCGATAGTGTTATAGACTGGCATTGGGAATTCGGAGATAACCTCGGTGGAAACAGAAGCAGAAGTTTCTTAAAGAACCCCATCCATACTTATCGTAACAATGGCTGCTTTACTGTTTCTTTGGTAGTAAAAATGATGAATGGTTGTATTGATACCATCATCAAACCAAACTATGTATGTATCCAGGGGCCAATTCCTGATTTTAAACTTCTTGATTCAACAGGTTGTCAGCCATTTACTGCTTTCGTTAAAGATGGATCATCACACTTGTCAACATGGGAATTTATAAAAGGTGACAATACGATCAGTAGTTTTAAAGCAAGGCCATCTGACTCAACATTCGCTCTGGTATACAATACACCCGGCACTTATTACTTATATCTGCAGGCCTCCGATAGTGTTTTTAACACTGCAGTTGGTAAATGGATGAATTGTATCTCTGCTTATGGCGAACCAAGCGATTCATTGGATCCTCATTTTAAAATAACTGTCTTGCCGATATTACAAGCCAACTTTACCGGTGATACTATTATATGTAACTTCACTGATGCTCATTTCAATAATAACGCTTCAGATACTGCATATAAAACACTGGAATGGATGTGGAATGACGGAACCTCAAGTGAACAACTTCCTAGAGGAGCTGTATCCCATAGATATATTTTGCCGGCAGGTGTTTACGACAAATCCTACCAGGTTGGTATGAATCCTTTGTTTACAGCTTGTCCCGATAAAACCAAATACAGGAATATCAGGGTAGTTGATGTAAAGGCAGGTATTGATACGCCTTATGTCAGACTTCCTCTCTACAAATTTGTTGATCGGTCAAAGGGTGGTCTCGATACTGAACGTAAACGTAAAATTACCATAAAGGGTATTACCAATACATCATATTCTTATGAATACAATCAAAGTGATTTTAAGAATGATTCATTCGTTGAACATAATTTTATGAATGAAAAAGGTAATTTCCAGATTTGTGATATTACATGGATCGAAAGGAATGGGTTTACCGGTTGTCCGGATACAGCATGTATCATAGTAAATAACGATTTCAAGGATACAATTATTATTCCTAACATATTTACTCCCGGCGATCAGAATGGTGTAAACGATTTATTCAAAATCTATTCAATTGGTGTTGAAAAATGGGATTTAACCATTATGAACCGTTGGGGTGAAAAGGTATTTAAAACAACCGATGCTACTACCGACTGGAATGGTAAACGAAATAATACCGGTGCCGATTGTGCTGGAGGTACCTATTATTATATCCTGAATTACCAGCTTAGAGGCAAAGCAGAAAAGAGTGCCTCAGGAACTATTACTTTGGTCAGATAGTAGAATTATTACTTCAAATAATCAAGGCACTGCCATTTGGTAGTGCCTTTTTTATTATATATTCCCTGAATGTATCCATGGCTTAAAATACCATTATTCAGGGCTTTTATACCTTTTTTGTTTGGTATACTTATCTATAAATATATTCCGGGAATCTCCCTGCCCATCCTTTTAGTTGTTATTAGTTTGCCAATTTTTTATTTATTGGTAAGTAAATATTACTTCAGCAGAACCAAACAATATTTCAGGTTCAGATGGATTGATGGCATTTGTTTTACACTGGTATTTCTGTTGAGCGGTTATCTGATTACTAATTCACATAATCAACTCGTTTCAACAACCTATTTTAGTCATTACTTAAAACCCGGTTCAGTTGTTTTATTAAAAATTACACAACCGCCCGAAGAGAAAACAAAGACTATCAAGCTTCAGGCTGATGTGATTGCCGTAAAGAATGCTGATAGCTATATACAGGTTACAGGACAAGTTTTAGCTTATGTTGGCAAAGACAGTATCTCAAATGGTCTTACTTATGGTGATATCATTGCCGTCAAAAACAACTTTTTGGATATTCCTCCTCCATTAAACCCAGGTCAGTTTGATTATAAATTAACCATGGCTAATAAATCAATTAACCAGCAAGCATTTTTAAAGTCCGGGCAGTGGGAATTTATTTGCCATGGGAAACAAAATCCTATAATGAAATCTATGTTTCATGTGAGATCTGTTTTTTTAAAATCGGTCAGGGCCAACATTAAAGAAGATTCACAACAAGCAATATTATTAGCACTCCTGATTGGATATACGAATGATATTAATGATGATATACGGCAATCTTTTACCGAAACCGGAATTATGCATCTTCTGGCTGTATCAGGTATGCATGTTGGACTTATTTTTATGGTGCTTAACCTGATCTTTAAAAGTTTGTTAAAGCTCAGGTACGGGAACATATTATTTATTATTATAATTACATTAATACTTTGGGCTTATACAGGGATAACCGGTTTTTCTCCTTCAGTTTTAAGGGCAACCGTCATGTTCAATTTCTTATTGATAGGGAAAAATATCAGAAAGGTCAATTTTATTTATAATTCTATTCTTGTTTCAATATTTTTACTGTTGCTTTTTGATCCATTAATGATATATAATGTTGGGTTTCAATTATCTTATGCTGCAGTAATTGGAATTGTTTTTGTCCAACCCTACCTCAATTCTCTGCTAACGTCAAAATCATGGGTATTACAAAAACTGTGGCCTTTAATAAGCGTAACATTATCTGCCCAATTCTTCACATTACCCTTAATATTGTATTATTTTAGTCAGTTTCCTGTCTATTTTTTCATATCCAATTTACTTATCATCCCTATAAGCACCTTAGTTATTTATTTGGGATTTGTAATGGTATTTTTTGATGTGCTTGGAATTCAGATATTAACTTTTGTTTTTGCATTCATCACGAAGTATACCATGGAACTTATGACCAGGATTATCTTTTATATACGACAATTACCTTTTGTTTTGATCGATAACATATATATAAGCCCATTAATGACCTTATTCCTTTTCATGGTTATCATCTTTCTGTGTTTCTGGGTATTTTATAAAAAGAAAAGAAACCTGATCCTGTTCGTGGTTTCTCTAATAGTATTTGTTTTATCTGTAACTATTTGGAATTTTAAAAATTTGAAAAGAGATCAGTTAGTAATATATGGCATTCCGGGTCAAACTCTCATTTCAGTCCAGGAACATAAAACAGGATGTTATATTGGTGACAGTACAATTATTTATAACACAAAGCAATTAAAACTAAATTCTTATCGGAATGTTATTGCTTCTGGAATTAGTTTTCATCATGCACCAAAATATTTACTTGATAATAAAATTGAAACCGGTAATCTTTTTGTGAATAACAGAATAATATGCGCTAATTCCGTGAGAATACTTTATTTAGATCAGGCTTATCGTTCATGCAGTCATGGAGTTAGGATTAAATTCGACATTCTCCTGATTGCACATAATCCAAAAATAAAGCTTGATGAGTTAAAAAATGATTTCGATTTCAAACAAGTAGTATTCGATGGGTCTGATACACCATGGAAGATAAAACAATGGAAATCGGATTGTGAAAAAAACAACATAAAATTCTACGATATAAATACAAGTGGTGCAATGATCATTGATATCTAATACCAAAACTTGATAAAAAATCCATAATTTCGCACCTTGATTTTCTAATAAATTCTATCTTCACTTAATACATAATTCTATGCACAGAACACATACATGTGGTGAGCTGACAATCAAAGATGTCGGGAAAAAAGTTGAACTTATCGGATGGGTTCAAAGGATACGCGATATGGGGAAAATGATATGGATTGATCTCCGCGATTATTATGGGATAACTCAGTTAATGATCGAAAAAGGAGTTACAAATGAAGAAATCATAAATGCAGTATCTAAACTAGGCAGGGAATATGTTATAAATGCAGGAGGCAAAGTAATAGAAAGATTATCAAAGAATCACCACATTCCAACCGGTGAAATAGAAATTAAAGTTCAAAAACTTGAAATCGTTAACACATCAAAAATTCCCCCGTTTACAATAGAAGACAATTCGGATGGAGGTGATGATTTAAGGATGAAATATCGCTATCTTGATATCAGAAGAAATAGTATCAGGAAAAATCTCCAGTTAAGGCATAAGGTATCTGTTGAAGCCCGAAAATATTTGAACCAACATAATTTTCTTGAAGTTGAAACTCCATATCTGATCAATTCAACTCCTGAAGGTGCCAGAGATTTTGTTGTCCCCTCAAGAATGAATCCCGGTGAGTTTTATGCCTTGCCTCAATCTCCGCAAACGTTCAAGCAGCTTTTGATGGTAGCAGGTATTGACAGGTATTTCCAGTTTGTAAGATGCTTCAGGGATGAAGATCTCAGAGCCGACCGTCAGCCTGAGTTTACACAAATCGATTGTGAAATGTCGTTTATTGATGAGGAAGATGTTCTCAACATGTTTGAAGGATTAGCAATACATTTGTTCAGTGAGGTACTGAAAAAAAATCTATGCGCATTTCCCAGGTTACCTTACAACGATGCTATGAAGTTTTATGGCACTGATAAACCGGATATTCGTTTTGAAATGAAGTTTGTTGAATTGAATGAAGTTATTAAGGGGAATGGCTTTAAAGTTTTCGACGATGCGGAATTAGTGGTGGGGATTTGTGCAAGCGGTTGTTCAGAATATACCAGGAAGCAGCTTGATGCCTTAACTGAATTCGTGAAAAAACCTCAGATTGGGGCCGGTGGACTGGTTTATATAAAATTCAACCCTGATTGTACCTTTAAATCATCCATTGATAAGTTTTATAGTGATAAGGATTTGCATAAAATAACTCAAAAATTTAAAGCAAAATCAGGTGATCTGATACTTATCCTTTCTGGTGATAAAGATAAAACGAGAAAAGCTTTATCAGAGTTGAGACTTGAAATGGCTGAACAATTAAATTTGAGGGAGCGTTTTACTTTTGCACCACTATGGATTATCGATTTCCCGTTATTAGAGTGGGATAATGAAACACAAAGGTATTTTGCCAAACATCATCCGTTTACATCACCAAGGATTGAAGACATCGAATTGCTAAAAACCGATCCGGCAAGGGTAAGGGCAAATGCCTATGACCTTGTGATCAATGGTAATGAGATTGGAGGTGGCTCAATCAGGATTTATCAAAGGGAATTACAGGAACTCATGTTTAAAACACTGGGGATATCGGAACAGGAAGCACAGAAAAAATTCGGATTCCTGTTAAATGCATTTGATTATGGTGCACCTCCTCATGGTGGCATTGCCTTTGGTTTCGACAGGTGGTGTGCCATCTTAGGCGGCTCCGATTCGATACGTGACTTTATTGCTTTCCCGAAAAATAATGCAGGGAGGGATGTTATGATTGATTCTCCATCCATCATATCGGAAGAACAATTGAAGGAACTGAATCTTAAGATCGTTAAGGAATAAAGGCAGATTGTTATAAAAAAAAAGGCTGACCACAGTCAACCTTTTTTTTTATACTGTATAGGAAATGATCAATTTTTAATAAGTCTGACAGAATAAAAATTACATTGTGGACTAACTGTAGTCCATTCTATTCGGCTCCAGTTGTCTTCAGTTCTTAAAGTAAAATATACTATAGCTCCCTGAAAGGGTGTTTTTGTCCAGAAATAAGCCCTGTTATTCTTATCCTGGTAGCCCAGACTGTTAATTACATCATAATAACCTCCTCCGAGAGCTGTAAAACCACTGCTATTTGTAGCTCCGTAATTAGGAGTGGCCCAATGGCCGGTTCCTGCTTCTTTTAGTTTTGCGCCTGCAATCAGATAGCCTCCCAAATAACTTACCATTAATTCAAAATCGGACTGGGTTGGTAGTCTCCAACCGGTTATTCCATCATCGCATTTCTGAGCAAGAATCCAATCATATAACATACCATAAATGGGACCATTTGCAGGCAGGCCATCATAGACTTTATAATCAGCATAATCGGAAGGTGATTGCCATTGAAAATTTTCTGCCATCCAAGTTTGGGTGCCTATTTTAATGGTTTTATAAACATGACCATCCTTAGGGTCAGTCAATACTCCTTGTATAAGTACTAAAGTAGTATCGGACCGGCTGGTGCAACCGGCAACAGTAACGGTACATAAATAATTTCCCGCCATGGCTTCAGTAGCATTCGCTATTGTGGGATTCTGTAGTGTGGAAGTATAACTGTTCGGGCCTGTCCATTTAAAAGCTGCGCTTGCTTCGGTACTGGTGGCTGTCAGTGCAATCGATTCGCCTGCATTGATCTTTATACTTGTTTTTACAGTAGGCGCTTTTGGAGGAATACATGGTGTAGTAGTGTCGCTACCTCCACAATTAATTAAGGTAAATAGAACAAATAAAGCAATGATCAAAAAGCTGATCGATAATAAATATTTCTTCATGACGTGTAAATTTACAATTATTTATTTGTCAAAATTACAAATTCTATGGGATAATCAGTCGAAAAAGAAAAGTCATTAAATCTTTTTAACAACTTTGGAAAACGTACCTTCAGTTATTGATACTGTAACGGTACCTGCATCATCTTTCCCGGTAAAATGGAAATTCCCGGAAATCTTTCCATCGGCATCAATTTCTGTTATCTGAACTAAACCATCGATTGAAGTGTAGGTTTTTGATTTAGGCGTATCTGCCCATGTTGCAAATAGATCGGTATTACCGGCAGTAAAAGTATAAGTTCCTATTGCAACCAGGCTGGGAAGGTGTATGATCATTTCTTTTGTATCTGTTGCAAGGGCAGTTATGGTAGTTCCGACAGGTGCAGCAATTGAACCATAGTAGGTTGTCGGGCTGATCGATTTCCATGAAGTGCCATCTACTTTGCACTGCACTGTGCCGGTATTTAAAATAGAATTTACTTTAGTACAGTTATTGAAAATCAATAACGTTGATAGTAACATGCCAAATAATACTGTTTTTTTCATAATTTTTAAAAGTTTTATTGATTGAACGAATATATAAAAAAATAGAAAAATTCAGCGGGAAAATTCAACCAATGATTACAGAGTTTATTTTATGAGTTTCCTCTTTGAATAATTATTATTCTTAGGAGAATTTATTTATTATCCGTGTCATCCGTGGCCATCATATCATGTTCGGTTAATTAGTTGCGTAACTATAACAAAAAATCAATAAAAGAGCTAACCGGAGGATGCATTTGTTGTTTTAAGGATGCTATCCCAAAATAATTCTGATGTATTATGCCAGGTAAATTTTTGACGTTGTAATTTCCCTTTTAAAATAAGTTCATTCCTTAATTCAGGATTGTCGGCTATTAGTTTCATAGCAAGGGCAATTTCATCAACATTGAACGGGTCAATTATCAGGCCTGCATTTCCGGCAACTTCAGGAAGAGATGTCCTGTCGGATGTGATGACCGGTATATCGCAATACATTGCTTCCACTACCGGAAGACCAAATCCTTCAAAGTAAGATATATAGGTTAAGGCATAAGCAGAACCCAGATATTTAACGAGCAGTTCATCAGAAACCCTACCCGTAAAAAGTACATCAGCCTTGTGTGTCATAGCATCATATGTTTGCATCATATCATCTGTTTGCCAGGCTTTCCTGCCGATGATCACCAGTTTGAATTCTTTATTACATATATCCCTGAACTTATCAAATGATTTAAGTAATACTGACAGGTTTTTCCTTTTATGCAATGCTCCGACATATACAAAATACTCATTACCTCCGGTCAGGTCCTGCCTGACCTTAATTTTTTCATGTTCATTGACAGGAGCGAAGATGCTGCCTGAGCCACAATAAACAACATCAATTTTATCCGGATC
>Ga0182027_10014257_pt1 | contig 11019 bp, 9 predicted proteins | sample 712E1DmetaG_FD_121300 | JGI IMG/M metagenome (GOLD analysis project Ga0182027, IMG submission 121300) | Permafrost microbial communities from Stordalen Mire, Sweden - 712E1D metaG (Illumina Assembly) | ecosystem: Environmental > Terrestrial > Soil > Wetlands > Permafrost | place: Sweden...
CCTGGGCGCGGATCGAAACAGAAAGAATCAGCGAGGCCGCCCCGGCGAGGACGGCAAACCAGCGGCAAATTGAAAGCATTCGCATTTCTCCGGGTGGGAAATCTGGGCGAAAAACTCAGTATAAGGCGCACAACCCGGATGCCGGCTCGAATTCAGCCTTCCAGGTCTCCACTGCGGGCATGTCGCTCCCGCGCCAATGGCCACCGATCATTTTTTTTCACTTCGTTCCGCTATCCGTGCTCTTGATAAATGCTGCCACCCGGTCGTGGAGTTGTTTGCGGCATTCGTCGCGCACATAGGCCATGTGCCCCGACTCGTACCAGTCGTACTCGATGTTCTTCATCAGCGACGCTGGGATCGGCAGATGCTCTTCTTCGTACTCCGCGGCGAAAAACGGCGTGGCCAGATCATAGTAGCCGTCGTTCACCATCACTTTCAGCCGCGGATTGGTCTTCATCGCCTCGGCCAGGTCGTCGCCCACATTCAACCCGAGTGCGCTGCGAAGGCCGGCAACGCCTCCCCGGGTCATGATCCATGGCGTACCGTTGAACAGCGCATGCGGCAAGTAGGTTTCGCCGGCGCCGTACTTCAGGTCCTGCCGCAGGTACAAATTCACCAGCGAAAAATATGCCGACGAAATCGCCGCGCTTTGCGGATCGTACTGCGCCGCTTCACTCAGCGGATCGAGCGTCGGACCCAGGAATCGTGTGTCGTATCGGCCTGTCGTCATGCCCTCCGGGTCGTCGAACGTCTTCTCGAATTCGCCCGCGGTCACGCGCAGGTTAGCCTTGATCACGTAATCGACCGGCAGCCCGGTGTATTCGTGCAGCTTCTCGGCCACCGATTGCTTTTCCGCGTCGCTCAGATGATTTCCTTCGGCCAGCGCGTGCATGTATTCGCCTAGTGCAAAGTCTTCAACATCTTTCAGGAAGGGATCCAACGCCGGCGGCTCCGGCGAAAGCTTCTTGTGGTACCACGCGGTCGCCGCGTAGGTCGGCAGCGCCAATTCGTACGGCAGATCCATGCCGGGCAGCGACCCGCCTGTCGCGATGGGAAAGTTGAAGATTTGTCCCAGCAGCATCACGCCGTTCAGGTCGATGCTCTTCTCGTCTTCCAGAAGGCCTGCAAGCACGGCCGACCGCGTCGTTCCGTAGCTCTCGCCAAACAGAAACTTTGGCGAGTTCCAGCGGCCGTACTTCACCAGAAAGCGCGCGATGAACCGCGCGAATGCCTCCGCGTCCTGGTCCACGCCCCAGAAGGCCTTTCCTGCGTCCTTGCCGGCCAGTCGTCCGAAGCCAGTCCCCGGCATGTCGATAAACACTTCGTCGCTCACGTCCAGCAGGCAGTCCGCATTGTCAATCAGCTTGTACGGAGCCCCGGGCAAATGCGTGTCGCCGGCCGTCTCCACATACTTCGGTCCCACTGAGCCCATGTGCAGCCACATCGTCGAACTGCCCGGCCCTCCGTTGTAGAAGAACGTGATGGGCCGGTCCTCGGCCTTCGCGCCCGTCTTAAAGTACGCCACATAAAACATGTGCGCCACCGGCGGCGCATCGGCCGGCTCCTTCGGCGCACTCAGTGCAAGCTGCGAGCCCGGCAGCGGTTTTCCATCCGCGCCAAGCTGCGCATCCTCCGTATCGGTCGCGCCTACCGTGATCGTGCCGGCAATCGCGGTGTACGCGATGTGCTGTCCGCCCACGTCAATGGAGCCCTGCGTCGTCGAATCGGCGGGCTGGGCCGGCTCAGCTAGCTTAGCGGTCTTCTCGGTGGCCGATGCGGTGGGATTCACGGCCGTCTTATCGTCCTGGGCGCGGATCGAAACAGAAAGAATCAGCGAGGCCGCCCCAAACAGGACAGCAAGCCGCCTTGAGAGAGAGTTCATTTGAGGTTCTCCGGATAGGGAATTCAGCGAAAGTTCAGTATACGGCGCGAGACCGGGCAGAGATCGCCGGCGTCAAGATCGGTTCCTTGCCAGCCTCATCCAGTCTTCAGGCTTCCGAAGCAAATTCTCGCTCCTGGTCCCTGATCCCGGTCGGCTCGTCACTTTTCTACGGCTTGTCGAACGGCTGCTTTTCTGTGATCCGCGGCCGGTCCTCGGCCTGCAACTGCTTCGACACCTGCTCTACCTCGCGGAAGACCCGCAGCAGGTTCCCACCCAGAATCTTGTGGCAATCCTCGGAGGAATAGCCCCGCGCCATCAGCGCCGCGGTGATCTTGGGCAGATCGGCGGGCGAGTCCAGTCCCTCGGGCAATTGGCCATTGATTCCATCGAAATCCGATCCGAGCCCCACGTGATCCACTCCCGCCACCTTGGCGATGTGGTCGATATGGTCGATCAGCACGGAGAACGGCGGCCGCGGAATCCGGTCGGCCGCGGCGCGCTGCAGCTTGTCGATCTCGGCTTGCGCCGTCTCTCTGCCCTCGGCCTTGTTCTTCGCTTTTAGCGCGTCAATCTCCTTCTGCACCTCCGGCTCCATCGCCCTCTGCGCGTCGCGATAGGACTGCGACAGAAATCCGGAGTAGAAGTTCACCATCACCACGCCGCCCTTCGAATCCGGCCCACCGTAGCGGGCGATCGCGCGCAGCATATCGTCGCTCATATTCCTCGGCGCATCGCAGAGCGCCCGCGCCGAGGAGTGCGAGGCAATTACCGGCGCCCGCGAGATGTTGAGCGCCCGGTAAAACGTGCGGTCGGAGACGTGCGACACGTCCACCATCATCCCCAGCCGGTTCATCTCGTACACCACGTCTTTGCCGAACTCGTTCAACCCCTGCTCGGTGTGCGGCACGGTCTGGTCGTCGATGTCGCCCGAACTGTCGGCCCATCCGTTGGAGTTCATCCAGGTAAGCGTCATGTAGCGCACGCCCAGGGCGTAGTATTGGCGCAGCAGCCCGACTGAGTCCTCGATCGAATGACCGCCCTCGATCCCCATGAGCGCGGCGAGCTTGTGCTCCCGGTGCGCGCGTTCGATTCCTTCGGCCGAAGTCACCAGTTCCATCCGATCGGAATGCTTCGCCGCCTGCTGCTTCACGGAATCGATCAACTCAAGCGTGCGATGCGCGTACTGGCCCTTGAAACGGGCCGGATCGACCCAAATGGAGAAGAACTCCGCGCTCAGGTTTCCTTTGCGCGCCGTCTCCAGGTTGAAGTCGCCGCCATTGAGCGGATCGCCGAGATCAAAATTCTCGTCAAGGAAGCGCTGCGGCGTGTCGGCGTGGGTATCGATGACGATGGCGGACGCATGGACCGCCTGGGGACTTGGCGCTTTTGGTTTCATAGGTGCCTGGTGAGGACTTGCTGGATTCTGGCCCCAAACGAGAGCCGGAACGGCGATGAAGAGCAGGGAAGACAACGCAACGGTGCGCATAGGCTTGCGATGAGTGTACTACCCGAATGGACAACCCGTGATACATCTTCTCCGCTTCAGGTGCTTATTGCGGTGTTGTCCATGCATCTTGACAACTCGATAGTTCAAGGCCTCTTTGCCGCTGGTTCTTAGGATTTAGACTCGACGAGCTTCTGCACCGACTCTAAGAGCGGACGGACCTCCTCAACTTTCCTAGTCTTGGAGCCTTCGAAAAGAAGAGTTGATTCGGCGTCCATGCACAGCGCATGGAAGGCGGACTCAACGCCTTCAACAGCCGCGCGCCTCCGCAACACAACGGCACCGATGTTGTCTCGACCAGTCGCCATCGGAAAACCAATTACAGCGATCTTTCCATCAACAATGACAAAGTCAAATGGGGGACCACCTGCTTTGTAGTAGCGAATCTCGACACCGGGCTGGTTGTATAAATGTTCAACCAGCCACCTAGCGTGGGAGGCGGAGCTTGGAGAAAGCCGTATAACTCGACGAAAATTCTCAAGCGGCTTGTTCGGGTCTTTAAGACGATGCTCTATTGCAGCGAAGTAGCTTTCTTCAAGGTCGCCGCTGCCCTGATGAGCCCTGGTAGTCCAGAGCCTATATTTTGCAGTCGCGGCGAGGACGTCGAGAAAGGACATGACAGTCTTGTAGCCCCTCAGCGTAAAGGAATCTCGGGAGACCAAGACCACGAACAAGAGGCTTATGAGGCCTGCGAAAACACAGATAACGAAGACTGTGGCTTGCCGCGGTCTAGAATCCAGGCCTGTAGCGACAGCCAAGGCTAGAGAGAGCACTGCAAGGACTAAGCTCCAGGATTCAGCCCTAGTCCAAGACCTTAAAATGAATTTCAGCATTGGAGCCTCATACGAAAACAATTGCGAAGCACCCGCCAAAGCAGGTGCCGTTTGCATGCCGCAGTCTATTCCCTACCTCCGCTGACCCCGATCAGAGCAGAAATCGCCGCAAACACGAGAGCGTTAAACGCAACGGCGCGCATAGGCTTGCGATGAGTGTATACCCGCGCGCGTCCTCCTCATCCTCGCCGCAGCAAACCGCCCGTGCAGTTCCTGGCGATTCAGTATTTGGTATACTTGCAGAGGTACGGAACTTGCGGAAGTGGTGAAATTGGCAGACACACCATCTTGAGGGGGTGGCGCCCACAAGGCATGCGGGTTCAAGTCCCGCCTTCCGCACCAAAGATCTTCGCATCCGGGCCGACGGCGCTTTCGCGCTGGCTACCGGATCCGTCTGGAAAGTGGCTTAAGAAATGCAAATTCTCTTCTATTTTGTAATTGTCGTGCACGTGATTGTGTGCTTTTTCCTGATCGGCGTTGTGCTCATTCAGCAGGGCCGCTCGGCCGATCTTGCCGGCGCCTTTGGCGGCCAGGGTTCACAGACCGCTTTCGGTCCTCGCGCGGCGGCCAATGTGCTCACCCGTCTCACCACCTGGTCGGCAATCATCTTCATGTGCACCTCCATCGCGCTTGTGGTTCTCTTTGCGCGCTCCACCAACTCCCACTCCGTTTTGGAAGGCTCCCACCCGGCTCCGGTCAGCGCTCCAGCGAAGCCCGGCAAGTAGAGCGCAGTCTGCGAAGAGCCGCGAGTATACCGCTCCGGCTCACGCAAAGCCCAGTCCATGATCGGCACATTTACATGCGCTGGCGCCGCGCTTGAAGGCGTTCCGGCGCCGCTCAATTCTTCCAGGGGAAATGCGTCCCGACTCATTTCGGCGGCGACGCCGGCTCAGCAGGTTGCGCAGGCGCTGATGAGCCAGGAGGCGGCGCCGGCGGTGCGGCCTTCACCTTCGCCAGCGACTCATCAACACGCTTCTTGAAGTCGCCCTGGTCGCCGTGCCCCCATCCGCTGCATTTCGACAGGGCGTGCATCTCGCAGCCATTCCCTCTTGGCACGAAGGTCAGATGGTTGTCTCGCTGCAAGGACACATCAACTCTGGTATTGCCGCAGTTCAGCCCAGTTTTGGAGAGAGAGCGCGGGAACTTATTTCGTCTCTTCCTTCTTCTTGTCGGTTGGCTGCTCGACGGGTTTGGCGAGATGCAGTTTGTTCATCTCCCTGGCTCCAACCTCGGGGTCCATTTGCGTGACTTTGATGCTCGTGGCCATCGTCCCCGCCGTCCATTTCAGATAGTAGGTCTTGCCCGCTTCCGCCTCGAACCGAATCCTCTCGTTTTCCTTCCTCGTGGCATCGTTGACCGCAGAGCCGGCTGCCGTGAAAATGTCGACAGTGTACATCTCCGGCAATCCGGTCACGACCACTTTGCCTGGACTCACCTCCATTCCCGCATATTCGCCGTTCTTCAGATAGGCCAGATAAACGCCATTGACGTAGAGGTGGTCATGGGAGGCGGAACCGGTAAACCTTCCCACGCGGTAGATGTAGACGAGAGCCTTGCCCGCCGATGGAGCGGTCGGTGGGGGCACCGGCTTGGCATCCTGAGCCGATGCCGGCGCCAAGCTGCCAAAGAGCAACAGCGCGAAGAAGGCAAGAAGGATTGTTGCGAGGAAGTGGAATGCGCTTTTGGCGCGGCAAATCCGAACGACTCTATCAAGCCTGGTGTTACGCATTTGAACACTCCTTTACCGATGCCAACCTGCAGGAACAAAACAGGGGCCCGTTTTGCGACAGCCGAAGAATAGTCCTGTTGGGGATCGTGTCAGTGCGCCGAGTCACAAGGAGCCGTGACAAGCGCTGATGGGCGGCAGTTTGAGCCGGACGAGCGAGAGATTGCCGCGGTTTGCCGGTCTCTGGCTACACCGGCGGCATGGCGTCGACCACCGGCACGCCTGGAGGCGGCGTAAAGTGAAATGCCTCTGCCGGAATCGGGACATCAGGCTGCTCCCCTGTGAACGTGAACCGGGTGATCGCGCCGTCAGCCTCTTCCACCTCAATGGCGGTGATCGCGCCAGCGGCGGTCACAGTCAGCGAGAGCCGCGTCACGCGATTCTCCTGATCCTTGGGCTGGCCGCTGAGTGTAAAGCTGCCGTTCGGTGCAGCGGCCAATGTCAGGCCGGTCAGCTCCTTTTCAATCTGCGTGCGGCCCAATAAGAAACGCAGCGGCGAGCGCAAATCGTCCAACTCCTTGGCCGGGATACGCTGCACTTGCACATCGCCTTTGGTGTAGAACCACGCGTATTTGCCATCGAGCAGGAAGATCTTCCCTGGCGGCGAGCTGTATTCCCACTTCATCCGGCCCGGCTTGCGCAGCAAAAGAGTGCCGCTCTCGCTCCGCGTCGTGCCTAGCCCGGCGTAGCTCTCAGTAAAGCTCGCCTTGAGAGAATGCAACTGGTCGTAATGGCGGTCAACGCGTTGAGCCACGTCGTGCGCGGGAAACGGTAGCGATGCCTGCCCAAAACACGGGATTGCGCAACCACCAAGAACGAGCAGGGCTATTGCGGCGCGGGCCGGGACTGGACCACGGGCGCGCCGCCGGAGGGTTGCGAATCTCATTGCAGCAGTTGCGTGCAGTTGGTGCCGCCAGCCGGATCGTACTTCGGCGAGCCGCCATTCTGGTCGCTGCAGAAACCGCGATTGCCCGTCTTTCCCACCGCCTCCGGAACTGCGGTGACCTCAAACCCGGTGATGCGGTCTGTGCCGGCAACCGTGACCTTGGAACAGTTCGTAATGTTGAAGATGTAGCCCGACTTGTAGCCGGCGGCCAGATCGGCCTGGATCAACTGCGCGGACGTCGGCGTTGGCAGTCCGGAGGTCTGGTCACCGCCGAGAGAAGACAACGAGCAGGCAAAACCGTTGGCCGGAAAGGAAGTCTCGTACTGAATCTGGGCCTTGATAATGGCTTGCACGGAGTTGATCGCCGAGATTTCGTTGGCGTGGATTTTCATCACGCCGATGGTGGGTATGGCCATCAACATCAGAATCAGGATGATGGCGATGACGATGAGCAATTCCATCAGCGTAAAGCCATTGGCCAGGGCAGGACGCCGCACGCGATTGCGGCAGGAGCGCGAAAACTTGCGATTCATGGGATTCCCAATGCCTCGTGAGGGAGGCCGGCATCTTCCGGCCCATCCGTCAAAATCCTACAACGTACCGACGCGAAAGGGAAATGAAGCGCTCGGAAAAGCAGCTCTTAGCGATTCGCTTCCAGGCGCAGAAACGGCTCGCGTTTCTTTATGGCGCAGGCTGCAAGCCTGGCTGCACATTCACAACGGCATGGTGCTGCGGCCGTTCGAGATGGCTTGATTCAGAAGCGACGATCTTTCGCGCGCGGCTCGGGGTTGCTTTACTGGAAGCGTTCTTGCCGGCGTACATGCGCAGATCGGCTGCGATGCAGAGGGATTCCGCATCCGATGCATCGTCAGGAAAGACGGCGATGCCCACGCTGGCGCCTACGCGCACAGAGTGTCCTTCGAACTCGAAGGGATCTTCGAGGAGCTTCTTCAGGGTTTGGCCCACACGTACGGCGTCCGCGCGGCTCATGGGTTCTTCAAGAATAAGGGAGAACTCATCGCCGCCAGTTCTCGCCACGGTGTCGGAGCGGCGCACCCGCCCGGTGAAGAGATTGCTCACGTGCCGCAGCAGCTCGTCGCCGGCGTGATGGCCTACGGTATCGTTGACCTGTTTGAAGCGGTCCAGGTCGACGAGGAGGAGCGCGGCCTGTGACCCGTTGCGCCGGGCACGCTCGATTGTGCTCGCCAGGCGATCTTGAAAGAGGCGGCGATTGGGCAGGCCGGTCAACTCGTCATGCAGAGCCAGGTATTTGCTTTGTTCGAGCTGGTCTTCAAGAAGCAGCAAGATCATGCCCACGGCGACGACGTATTTGGGCAGATTCCAGACCTCGCTTTCGAGATGGACATTAGGGAAAAACGCAAAAATGCATGGTCCGACGACGAAGACAGACGCCCAGGCAAAAAAGCCGGCGATGGTGATGAGGGCTCCCGCGGTGCCGCGCCGGTAGGCGTACCAGAAGTGGATGCCGCAGCCGAGGTAGATGGTAAAAAACACCGCATTCAAAGCGAGATCTGCGCCGTTGCCGGCCCGGTGCTGGAACAGGACCAGGAAAATCGAAAGGCCCACATTGAGGAGAACGATTGCCCAGCGTAGCGGATGCCTGAACCGCGGCAGGTAAAGGAGCGCGACGGCGAGGGGTAACGCCCCGATCAGTACTGCTGCCGGGGTCAATGCCCTGGATGCAACCGGGTCGATGATGAGAAGGCCAAGATCGAGCGTATAGGTTCCCAGAAGCACGGCAAACATCCACCGGCTGGAGGCTTGCTCGCGATAGGGAACAGCTGCCCAGATAAAGAGCACGCCGGCGGCGGCAAGGGACGAAATGCCGATGAAAAGGGCCAGATTGCCCCAGATTCCGGGCGCGGAAACGAACGCAGAAGCCGCGAAATGGAGGGCGATCATGATCCAGCCGATGAGCCAGATACCAGAAACCGCAGTCCGCCCATGCCGTGCAACGGATGCAAACGCTATCGTTAGTAGTGCGACAGCAGCTAAATCCGGAAGTCTGCTCCAGTCAACCAAGGCACTCCAATCGTGCGTATTCGTGCCGCAGCACTTAGTCCATATGACAGAATCGGTGATTTCTCAAGAAAGGGCGATAACGCTTTTGTAGGATTTTGAGAGCAACAGGGTACACTTTAGTAATCTGACCCCTGCACACACTGAGAATAGCAGCGTTCGCGAAGCAACGAAAGCCAAAAAGCGCGCCAAACCGCACTTTGGATTCGAGCCGGCTGCGACGAGGGAAGTTAGGCGTAGCCTTTCTTCCCATTCTCCATCCCGCACGTGATCGTTGCATGGGCGACGAACCCTGTTCAACCTCGGAATCCCCCGTGGGGAGTCGTCCCACACTGGAGGAAACCGTAGATCCCGCCGATAGACAAGAGTGAAAGGTGTGTGCGGACACGCGCTGCGAATGACCGCCCCGGGGGGACCGATGATCTCGTTGAAGAAGTATCTCGATTCGCCACAGGCGGATCCAGCGGCAATAGCGGAGCCAGAGGAAGGAAATCTGCTTCCGGTTGCCATCGAAGCGTATGGATCGGCACTGCTGGAAATGGGGAATTGCAGCCTGGACGCCTGTCCAGGAATGGGAGACGAGCTGAAGCGGAATCTCAGCGAGCTCAAGTCGGGGCTTTCCGCGAAAATGAGCTGCGAGACGCTTGTGGCGACCGACGCCGGCGCGCGAGAGGTGTTGCGGGTGTGGGGCCGAGGGACGGCCCGGCACTATCAGCAGAAGGCCTGCGAAGTGAAAGAGATGCTGCTCATGATGGCGCGAACCGCCGAGTCAGTGGGCGCCCGCGATCAGCGCTGCGCCGGCCAGATGAGCGAGGTGACGGAGCGGCTCAAGGCGATCGCCAGCCTGGACGACTTAACCCAGATTCGAGCCTCGATCGAGAAAAGCGCGACGGAGTTGAAGACGTCGATCGAGCGGATGACGGCAGAAGGCAAGGCCGTTTTGGATCAACTCAAAGAGCAGGTGGCGAATTATCAAACGAAGCTGGAAGAGGCCGAAGAGCTCGCCTCGCGCGATGCGTTGACAGGGTTGAGCAGCCGTTTGTATGTGGAGTGCCAGATTGAGAAAAAAATCGCAGCCGGAACGCCTTTATGCGTCGCGGTCATCGACATCGACGGCTTTAAGAAAGTGAACGACGAACACGGTCACCTGACGGGAGACGAGTTGTTGAAGCAATTCGGCGTGGAGCTGAGGTCTGCGTGCCGCGCGACAGACGTGATCGGGCGTTGGGGCGGCGACGAGTTCATCCTGCTCTACGACTGCGGCTTGGCGGAAGCGGAGGCGCAGACGGTGCGGCTCCGCAAATGGATCTGCGGAAACTACACAGTGCAGGGCAAGCTGGGCGCCATCAAGTTGAGCGTTGCAGCGTCCCTCGGGCTGGCAGCGCACTTAAGCGGGGAGGAGATGAAGGAGTTGCTGGCGCGGGCGGATGCCGCGATGTACGAGGAGAAGGCGGCTTCCCGCGGTAAAGCCGCTTGACGCGATCGACCGGGAAGGCGGAAGTCCGGATTTCGCGCACGACGTCGATACGCGAATTTGGTGGTCCCGCCGGTTTTCTGTGTCTGCCGTCACAGGCCAGCGTTTGCGCAGCCATTCTTGGGCGTTCACTCTCGACGAAGCCGATTCTGGAATCGTCTTTCTCTTTTTCCCCTCTTCTTCCTTGAGTTCCTTCCTCACGAGCAGGAATGTGGAGGGTAGCCTTGCTCGCTGCGGCGCTCCGTGGCAGAGACAACGAGAGTGCAGCCAGGGAAGAAGATGCAGCGAATGCAGGGCGCAGGGTAATGGAAAGGCTCTCATGAGATTACTCATTGCCGAAGACGACAAGGCGCTGGGGCAGTTTTTGAGCCGCGGCCTGGAGGCCGATGGACATCGGGTTCGCGTGGCCTACGATGGCGGCGCGGCGGTGGAGGCATTTCGACAAGAGATGCCGGATCTGACCATTCTCGACCTGAACATGCCGGTGAAGGATGGCGAGCAGGTGCTCGAAGAGGTTCGCTTGCTGGATGCGGATCTGCCGGTGCTGGTGCTGACCGCGCGGCAGGAAGTGGACACACGGGTGCGCTGCCTGGACCGGGGCGCCGACGATCTGATGACCAAGCCTTTCAGCCTGCACGAGCTGCGCGCGCGCTGCCGGGCGCTGCTCAGACGCA
>Ga0182027_10014258_pt1 | contig 11018 bp, 6 predicted proteins | sample 712E1DmetaG_FD_121300 | JGI IMG/M metagenome (GOLD analysis project Ga0182027, IMG submission 121300) | Permafrost microbial communities from Stordalen Mire, Sweden - 712E1D metaG (Illumina Assembly) | ecosystem: Environmental > Terrestrial > Soil > Wetlands > Permafrost | place: Sweden...
GCTTTGCTGGCATCAACTTTAGTTAATTTCGCTTCTTTTGCGATTGCATCGATTAATTGAGCTTTGTTCATTTTTTTAATTTTAATGGTTAATAATTGATGCAAAGATACTGTTAATCCTATTTACACAAAAGAAATTTCTTCAAAAAAGTGCTATTTTGTTAATAAAGCGGCTGTTTTGTTAATAAAAATTCTTCATGACGGGCGAATAACAGCTGTTTTTGGTATGCGAACCGAAATTTTCTTTTCAAAATTTACTAATCTACAATGAATAGAAAATGATCATCATTTAATATTTATTCTACAATAATTCATGCATTGCGTCAGGTTTCTGATTCTTTATCATATATCTGGAAGCGATCGTGCACGAGCTTTTCCCATTCTTCGCATGGTCAGTTCACACTTTCTATAGAAAGACGAAATTAATATTGGTTTCAAAATCTTCACATTAGGATTTTCAAACTTCGAAATTATCTCAAATATTATGCTGCTATAAAAAAAAATAAACTTATATAAAAATTATTAGTAATTTGGACGGATGAAAAATATAACTGATTAATCTAATCTTATGAAAAAAACTTATTTCCTACTTATACTTGCCTTATTAGGTACATTGACGATGGCTCAAAATTTAGAATGGGCAAAACAAATGGGTGGAACCGGTGATGATTATGGCAATGCAATAGTGGTAGATGCTTCGGGAAATGTTTATACCACGGGTTACTTCAACGGGACTGTAGATTTTAATCCCGGTGCAGGAACTTATAATCTTACATCTGCTGGCAGTACTGATATTTTCATAAGCAAATTAGATGCTTCCGGTAACTTTGTCTGGGCTAAACAATTTGGGGGAACCAACGGTGATAATGCTTCTTCTATTGCAATTGATGCATCAGGAAATGTTTACACTACAGGTACCTTTTTCGGAACTGTTGATTTTGACCCCGGTGCAGGGGTTTATAATCTTACGGCATCGGTTAGTAATAATGTTTTCATAAGCAAACTGAACTCTTCCGGTAACTTTGTCTGGGCAAAACAATTAGTAAGTACAAGCCCTGATTGTGCAAATTCCATTTACGTTGATGGCTCCGGAAATGTATACACCACGGGCTACTTTGCAGGAACGGTTGATTTTGACCCCGGCGCAGGAACGTATAATCTTACTGCCGCCAGTGGTAACAATATTTTCATAAGTAAACTGGATGCTACCGGAAGTTTTGTCTGGGCGAAACAAATGGTTGGTGCTTCCAGTAGTGCCGGTTGTTCAGTTAAAGCAGATGTTTCAGGAAATGTATACACTACAGGTTACTTTAACGGGACTGTAGATTTTAATCCCGGTGCAGGAACGTATAATCTCACTTCGGCAGGCAGTTCTGATATTTTCATAAGCAAACTGAACTCAGCCGGTAACTTTGTCTGGGCTGATCAAATAGGAGGGGCCACCGGTGATTATGGCAATTCCATTGACGTAGATGGCTCGGGAAATGTTTACACCACCGGTTACTTTTCAGGAACTGTTGATTTTAACCCTGGTGCTGGAACGTATAATCTTACTACAGCCGGAAGTAATAATATTTTCATAAGCAAACTTAATTCTTCCGGTAGCTTTGTCTGGGCGAAACAAATGGTGGGCGCCTCCAGCAGTAACAGCTATTCGATCAAATTAGATGCACTGAAAAATGTTTACACTTCAGGTAACTTTTACGGAACTGTGGATTTTGACCCCGGTGCAGGAATCTATAATCTTGCTTCAGCTGGATCTGTTGATGTTTTTATGAGCAAATTAGATTCAGCAGGAAACTTTGCATGGGCAAGAAGAATGGGTGGAACCTCCGGTGATGAAGGATTATCAATTGATGTAGATGCCTCCGGAAATGTTTATACTACCGGTTACTTTCAGGGAACTGCAGATTTTGATCCCGGTACGGGAACGTTTAATCTTACTTCTGCAGGATTAAGTGATATTTTTGTTGCCAAATATTTTCAGCATGCTGTTATTCTCTCTCAAAGCACAGATACCACCATATGCAAAGGGAGTAATGTGACATTCCATGTTACTGCAGGGGGCTCTCCTCCCTATAACTATCAATGGAAAAAGAACGGTACCAATATTGGCACGAATAGCAGTACGTATAATATTTCATCGGCTACCGTATCAGATGAAGGTATTTATATATGCATTGTCAGCAATCCTTACGGCTCTGATACTACCAATGGGATTACATTAAAAGTAATTGACCTACATGTGAACGCAGGACCGGATATTACTTTTTGTAATGATACAGCTACTCATTTATTAGCAGTTGCAACGACAAATCATATCACTGAATCAGGTTCTTTAATTTACAGCTGGACTCCTACGACGAATTTGGGAAGTCCAAATTTAGCAAGCACTACAGCACAACCCTTAAATAACACTACTTACATAATTTCGGTCAACGATCAAGTGGGCTGTAATGTTAAAGATACCATTAATGTTATTTCAAAAACACCTGTAAGTATTACCGCAAATCCTCTTGCCCAATATAAGTTCATTGGTGGCAATGTCACATTTTCTATTACGGCAAGCGGTACTCCAACCATTACATATCATTGGAAAAAGAATGGAGCATATATTACCGGAGCCACATCAAATACATATACCATTAACGGGCTTACCGTTTTGGATAATGGCATTTATTCATGCGTAGTGAAAAATTTCTGCGACAGCATTGAATCGCTGGGAGCAAAACTTACCGTGATCCCTTTCAACGGTACAATGCAACATTATTCTGTTCTGCAGCTGGACACAATAATTTTAAATGCAACCGGATATCATGGCAATATTCAGTGGCAACAATCTATTGACAGTACCACTTGGAGCAATATTACAGGTGCAATTTATAATTCCTATAAAACAGTTGCCGGGGTCGTTCCAGGCGGAGTAAAATATTATCAGGCAAAAATTACAGATCCGCTATGTCCGAATGCTACTCCTGTATACAGCAGTTTAATAAGATGTGTTGTATATCCTGATATGTCTTATGCAAAGATAGGTGATAACATTCACGGAGGCATTGTATTTTATGCTGATGGTGTGGGGAATGGATTAATATCTGCTCAGCAGGACCAAAGCAACAGCGTTTCCTGGGGCTGTTATGGAACTTCCATACCCGGAGCTGTAAGTACAACAAACGGTGCATCCAATACATCTGCTATTGTGGCAGGATGCCTCACAAATCCCATTGCTGCAAGTATTGCCGACACACTTACATTAAACAGCTTTACCGACTGGTATTTGCCGGCAAAGGATCAACTCGATTCCCTCTATCATAAAAAGAGTCTTGTGGGAGCGTTCACCAGCAATAATTATTGGAGCAGTTCACAGAACACAGCATTCTTAGCTTATTCAATAAGTTTCAGCAGTGGCAGTCTGATAACCGATAATAAAAATAACGGGAATCATATTCGTTGTATCAGATCTTATACATCCACGGAGAATGTAACTTATACTACTGCAAATGCAATAGTAGCTAATCAGCCTGTGACAATAACCATTACCGGTCAGACGGCAGATCAGGCAAAGTGCCTTGGCAGCAATGCTACGTTTTCTATAACAACTACAGGGACTACAGCCATTACCTATTTATGGAAAAAAGATGGAACACCCATTACAGGAGCCACATCAAATACATATACCATTTATGGAATCAACCTTCTGGACGAAGGTATTTATACCTGTGAAGCGACAAACCTTTGCAGAACCGATACCAGTAATAATGCAGAATTAAAAGTTATTAACATTACTGCTGATGCCGGATCAGACGCTACCATATGCCATGGACAGAATGCTCAGTTACAAGCCACGGGCAGTACCAATCATATAGCTGAATCGGGCACATTGCATTATAGTTGGAATCCTTCCACAGGCTTAAGCAATTCCGGTATTGCAAACCCGGTTGCAAATCCTGTTATCAATACTACATATACAGTAACGGTAACCGATTCGCTTGGTTGTACCGGAATAGACAGTGTACACATTGTGGTAGGAAATGTTTTCCAGAACGAACAAATCTGTATAGTTACTGTTGATACAACAATCAACGAAAATAAGATCATTTGGGAAAAAACACCTAACGTGGGAACTGATACTTTTTTTGTGTATAAAAAAGATTTTTCAGGATTGTATAATATAATAGGTAAAGTGCCTTATGACAGCATGAGCGTTTTTATTGATACTTCTTCGGCACCCGACATTCATTCCGACAGCTATAAAATTTCGGCGATTGACACTTGTCTTAATGAATCTGCTTTATGTTCTTTGCATAAAACAATGTTGCTCTCGGTAACTCAGGGAGCACAACTGGGCCGACATAATTTAAACTGGGAAAATTATCAGGGTTTTACATTTAACTATTACCGTATTTTCAGAGGACTTTCACCAAACGGCTTATCACTTTTGGATTCTGTATTGATCGGCACAACATTATATAATGACACGGTGACCATATTAGCAGATGTTTATTATCTTGTTGAGATTGTTAAGCCTGATACATGTTATGCTACTTCAAGCAGTAAAAATCAAACCCAAAACTTTAACACTACTATTTCAAACATGAAAGAATATTCAATTATCGGAATTGCAGAAGCCCAACCCGATTTGTTTGATTTGAACGCATTTCCGAATCCATTTGAAAATTCCATCAGTATCAGTTATAAATTACAGAAAAAAACAAAAGTGAATATTGAAATTTATAATGTAGTACAGGAAAAGGTTGCTGAGATTGTGAATACGACACAAGCACCGGGAAATTATAAAATTGAATTTTTAAATGGAGAAAATAAATTAGCGAACGGTGTTTACTATATCAGAGCATTATTCAATGATAGTAATGTGATAAAGAAGGTTATTAAATTGTAATCCTTTCGAGATGGATTATTTGATCTGGTTACGTTCATGATTCATATAATAACCTTTTATATATTTCAAAATTCTCATCATCGAAACAAACAAAGAAAACTTTTTCCATTTTATCTGTTTCCGATAGAAAATCATGAACTGCTTTGATCGCGATGACTGCTGCTTTCACTTTTGGAAAGCCATAGACACCGGTGCTAATGTTCGGGAAGGCAATTGTTGTTACTTTATTTTCGATCGCTAAATGTAATGAGTTCTTATAAGCATCCTGAAGCAGAATATCCTCATTATTATTTCCACCCCTCCACACCGGACCGACTGTGTGAACGACAAATTTCGCAGGTAAATTTCCTGCGGTTGTAATAACAGCTTCACCTGTTTTACATTTGCCCTGTGTTGCCACGATTTTTTTACAATCATCCAAAATCGCCGTTCCGCCTACCCTGTGTATTGCACCGTCAACACCACTGCCACCCATCAGTGAATTATTGGCAGCATTGACAATGGCATCCACTTTTACTTTAGTGATGTCTCCTTTTATGAGCTCGATTTTATTTTGATGTTTCATTTATTAAAAATCAGCTTTTTTTATATACTTGTTTTTTCCAAACCTGAATCCAATATAAAAACTAGCCAGGTATGTGGAAGCATTTAAACTGATAGCATCAGCAACCATTTCGTTCGAATCCCATTCAAATAAAACTCCTACATAAATTATTTTCCCTCTGTATCCATAAGCAAGTTTAAAATTGGAAGTCAGGAAAACGTTGTTTCTATTAACATCTCCTTCATCAACATCCATATTTCTTAATTGGTATCCGGTACCAATGTTCAACATCGGACTAATATAAAAATTGCGTAAAAAGACAAAACTATATGCGTAACCACCCAATAAACTAAGGGAGGCAGAAGAATATCCTTTTAAGCCTCTCATGCTTTTATACTTTAACTCTTCTCCGGGTGGTATTATTGATGAATCTGCTTTAACTCTTGAAAGTTGTGCGTCTACATACATTAAAAAAGATCCTGCAGATTTCTTTTGTTTTTCAGTATGTGAAAGAAAAGCTTTCATTGAAAATTTTTTTTCATTGAAAATATAGCAACCTCCTAACCCCATGCTGGTATAATGCAAATCGCTCCTCTGTGGGTATGCACCTCCATTCCATGTTGGGTCCAGGAGTTTTGGCTGACTCAGAAAGAATCCCTGATAATTTCTATAATAAGTATCAAAGCCAATTTCTCGCAAGAGATAAGAAAACTTGAAATCTGTGTATTTTGTCTTGCCCATAACTTTACCATATTTTCCTATAGTGGGTAACTTAAACGCAAAACCGGCACCCCATCCTTTTCCTGACATCGAAATACCATAACAAGCTTTAATATTTGGAAGATAAGTAACTATATGCGTCAAAGAAGAACTATCAATTTTATTTGTACTAAAAGAAAGGCTGATTGCCTTGATAAAAAAATCTGTTTTTATATTATATTTTTGTTTGTATTGGCCTATATATAAGGAGTCATAAGGATGTCCTGCATATAATGAAAAACTACAAAAAATAACATAAATAATTATGAATGATCGTAGTTTCCTTATGGAATATTTATTGTTTGATAATGATTTAATAATTTGCTTCATTAAAAAATTGTGTTTTACAAACATTCTAAAATTTAAAATAATTCATGTTTATAAGATAAAACAAAGGTAAAAAAATTATTTGTGTTTTCAAATGTGTTAAATTTTCCCTTGCATCAGCTATTAAATTATATCATTTACAAGTATATATTCAGTTAACAATTTACAATTGATTTATTCTATAACGGTAATTTACCTGTTATATTGTTTGGTGATTTTAGAAAACCAATCAATGATTGTTTTACTTGAATAATTTTCTTTCATGCGCCATTGCCAGTTGTTCAAAACCGTTCCTGGTGTATTCATCCTTGCTTCACTGCCCAACCCAAGTATATCCTGCATCTGCGCAATAGAAAAAACTGCCACTGATGACCATGCCTGCCTGATCATTTCTTTCACAATATTTTTTTCATCACAACCAAGATTTTGCAGAACTGTTTTTTTATTCGAAGGATCAAGCCGGTCAAACCACCCTTTAACTGTATTGCTGTCGTGGGTGCTTGTATATACAACACTATTTACGGAATCAAAATTATGAGGAGCGAAAGGATGATTACTTCCGCCATTAATTCCTTCCTGCAAAAGTTTCATACCAGGGAAATTCATTCTTTTCATTAGTTTATCTACTCTTTCAGATTTATTTCCCAGATCTTCTGCAATAATTGGAATATCTCCCAATTCTTTCTTCAGGTATTTAAACAAATCATTTCCCGGAGCCTTAACCCAGTTTCCTTTTATTGCTGTTTCACTTCCAAAAGGAACAGCCCAATAGTTTACAAAGCCAATGAAATGATCAATGCGTAAAATATCAACTAAATTTAAAGTTGCTTTTATATTCTTAAGCCACCAGAAGAAATTTGTTTTTTTATGGGCTTTCCAGTTATACAAAGAGTGCCCCCACAATTGTCCGTTTGGGCTAAAATAATCAGGAGGGACACCAGATACTTTTAATGGATTGAGCTCTTCATCAAGCAGGAAAAGCTCAGGATTAGCCCACACATCACAACTTCCATATGATAAATATATCGGGTTATCCCCAATTATTTTTATGCCTTTTTCATTAACATATTTTTTCAAAGCAAACCATTGCCTGAAGAAAATAAATTGCAAAAATTTATTAAAGCCTATTTCGTGTCCGAAATTTTTTACAACTTTTTTTAAAGTGCTTTTATCGCGGAACTTTAATTCTTTTTGCCATTTATACCATGGTAAATTATTGTTTTGATCCGTCAATGCCATGAAAAGAGAGTAATCATCAAGCCATGATACATTGCTGGCGCAAAACTTTTCGTATTCTGATTGGAAAGAATTTTTTTTGTTTATAAAATTTGAATATGCTTTTTTAAGTAAACGGGTTTTATGAATTCTGACTTGTGAATAATCAACAAAACTATCAGAGAAATGAAATCCTTTTGTATCCGATTTCATTAATAAACCATCAGAAACAAGGTAGTCAATATCAATGAATAGAAAATTTCCGGCAAAAGCTGAAAGACCTATATAGGGACAATTTTCTGATCCAATCGGACACAGAGGAAGAATCTGCCATAATGATTGTTTGGCATCACTAAGGAAGTCGGCAAATTTAAAAGCCTCTTTACCAATGCTGCCTATACCATATTTTCCTGGTAAAGATGATATGTGAAGTAATATTCCGCTGCTGCGTGAAAACATTGTAAACGTTTATTCAAAATTAAAAAATAAATCGAAATAAGATTGCTTATTATATTTGATTTGAAGAAGTCACTTCAATTTTTACACACCCATGCAGATACCGAACCGCCTTTGGTTTTAAATTCTCCCCAGCCGTCAGTATTGATTGTAACTTCATCCAAATGATTACCGAGAAAATCAATAAAGATTTTTCCTGCATATGCTTTTCCTATTTCCATCCATTTCCAACCTTCATCACCATTGCTTAACAGCACCGCAATTCCTGACCCAGGATGATCTGGGTCTCCTTCCCTAGTCCAGCCTACAACATTGGGGTGATCGAAATAATCACGCTGTGGTCCGTATGCATATAGTTGACGTGCTTGTATCAGTTCCTGAATTTTCTGAACAGGTGCAAGAGTGATGTCATATTGTTTACCATCTTTTCCAAAGTCGCGGTATGATGCACCATAATAGTCAGGATAAAAAACACAGGGATATCCTTCTGCTCTCAATAAAATAATTGCATAAGCTAAAGGTTTGAACCAATAGTCAACAGGAGATTCCAGTGATTGTAAAGGTTGTGTATCATGGTTGTCAACAATCGAAACGGTGAAGGAAGGTTGAGATTGCAGCAATGTGTTATCGAAGATTTTTCTCAGATCATAATTTCGTCCCTCCTGAGAAGCAGTGTGGAAATTCATGTGTAGAGGAGCATCAAATAATGACATTTCGTAATTGGATTTTTCCAAATACAATAAAAGAATACGCAGATTATAATTCCAGTACTCGCCCACAGTAAAAAGTTCTTTGCCTTCATACGATCGCATATCGTTGAGCCAGTCTCTGAAAAAATCAAATTTAATATGCTTGATGGCATCTAGGCGGAAACCGTCCACACCGGTGAAATCAATATACCATTTGCCCCAAGTCCTTAGCTCTTCGTTCACATCCGGATCCATGAAATCAATATCAGCGTACATCAGATAATCATAATTTCCTAACTCTGTGTCCAAGATTGGCTCCCAGTTTGAATCCTTCATGGTAAACTTAAAAATGGCTTTTTCTTTTTTATTTTCATCCCAGTCAACGCCATCGAAGTGTTTCCAAAACCATTGAAATGTTGAATACTTTCCGTTTCTGCCGGGAAATTTAAAAGATGTCCATGCATCAATGTAGTCAGGCTCGCCATATTCAATGTTGCGGTTGTCGGCATAAACCCTTTTGGCTTCCACACGTTCGTAATCATCAGCACCAGCTTTATGATTCAGAACTACATCAGCGTAAACCTGCATTTTTGCATCATGGGTTGCTCGGATAACTTCAAGGTATTCGTCTTTGGTACCGTATTTGGTTCTGATGGTTCCCTTCTGATCAAATTCACCCAGATCGTAAAGATCATAAACTCCATAACCGGCATCATCAATGCCTTTTGTAGCCTTATAAGCCGGGGGCAGCCAAAGTGCTGTGATTCCTGATTCCGCAAGTGTTTTTGCTTCTGTTGCTAATTTCTTCCAGAGAGAACCATCATTAGAATAGTACCAGTGGAAATACTGCATCATGGTGCCGTTATTATTTTTCATAGATAGTTTATTTCATCAATACAAAGCAGCCTACTAATGTTACTTGGTATGCTGTGAGAATACTATCCTCCATCCAAAAAAATGAAAGCGTCTATTGGCGCTTTTATTATTTGTGATTTTCAAAGGTTAATTTATCTCTCCTTTAAACGATTTTAAAAAATCTTCGTAAATTGTTTTCAGATAAAAGTTCTCCCCTACCCATTTGAGATAAGGCTCCAGTTCCTTAGGCAGCAGATAGCCCTGAGCCAATGTGATCTCATTCAATTTTTCATCCAGAAAAACTACTGAAGGAAAGACAAGACGCCCTTTCAGTAATTCCGAAGCGAGCTGATGCTTCGATCTGTAAACAGTTGGGTTTGGATTGACATACATTTTTCCATTGAAATACATGGTGTCTAAACTCTCGGCATTCAGTTTGACGGCATAAAAATTTTTGTTGATATAATCTGCAATGGTTTTATTAGTAAATGTGGAATCGTCCATCTTTTTACAATAGCCGCACCAGCTGGCAAATACCTTTATGAATATTTTTTTCGGAGTGGTTTTATTTTTTTCAACAGCTTTAGCAAAACCCATCCAGTTTACTTTACCTGCGGCGCTTTGCGAATAGCAAAGCGCCGCGTAAAGTACAACCAGTAATGAAAAAATGAAAACTTTTTTCATTATAGAAAATTTACTTCTCGTCCACTTTTGCCCTGAATGAATCCCAGATAAAGTAGCAGATCAAACCGCAGAATGCAAGCAGTGCAATTATTTCCGGCCAGATATTACCATCTTCCCAAATCCAGTTTTTATCTTTATCCAATACCTGGAAGAATTGCATATTTAAATCTATATTAAAGAATAAAAGTAGTGCACCAAATACTCCAAACAATGCTGCACCGGCAATAAACCCTGAAGCAATCAATGTTCCGCGCTGAATTCTTGCATTATTCTTCTTTTCATTTTTTGTGCTTTTCGAAAACCAATGATTTAGCAAACCTCCGACTACTAATGGCGTGTTAAGCGGAAGAGGAATAAACATACCTAATGCAAAAGCCAATGGAGAAATCTTAAGCCAGTTCACAAGAATTGAAATAATAGCCCCGATACCCAATAAAGCCCAGCTCACACCACCACCTGACATTAATGGTTCGATGATAGCAGCCATAGCATTCGCCTGAGGTGCAGTCATAGGTTGTGCATGCTGTGGTGTTTGTACAAAACCATAAGCCTGATTAAGAATAAATATTACAGCACCAACAGTAGCAGCA
>Ga0182027_10014259_pt1 | contig 11017 bp, 9 predicted proteins | sample 712E1DmetaG_FD_121300 | JGI IMG/M metagenome (GOLD analysis project Ga0182027, IMG submission 121300) | Permafrost microbial communities from Stordalen Mire, Sweden - 712E1D metaG (Illumina Assembly) | ecosystem: Environmental > Terrestrial > Soil > Wetlands > Permafrost | place: Sweden...
TCCGGGAAGAATTTTTCTGACTCATCCAGCCAGTATTCTTCAAAATACGGATCGATAGTGATATTCCGTTTTTCAATTATTTTCAATAAGAGCCTGTATGCGTCCATTAACTTGGATAATCCCTTTTCGGAGGCCTGTAATGCTTCATTAGAGAAATCGAGCGTGCTCCGGTAATGGGCCTGGAGCATAAAGAACCGGATGGTCATCGGGCTGTAAGCCTGGCTGAGACCGGGATGGCTTCCTGTAAAAAATTCCTCCAGGGTGATGAAATTACCCAGTGACTTGCCCATCTTTTGCCCATTGATGGTGATCATGTTGTTGTGCATCCAATATTTCACCGAATCAGATCCGTTGGCGATACGCGATTGGGCGATCTCTGACTCATGATGCGGAAACATAAGATCCATTCCTCCGCCATGAATGTCGAAATTCTTACCCAGGTATTTGGTTCCCATGGCGGAGCATTCGATATGCCAGCCGGGGAAACCTTCACTCCATGGAGACGACCACCGCATGATGTGTTCGGGTTGTGCTTTTTTCCAGAGGGCAAAATCCCCGGGGTTTCTTTTCTCTTGCTGTGCCTCAAGTTCGCGGGTATTTGATAGCAGGTCTTCCAGGATTCTTCCGGAAAGTTTCCCGTAATGGTATTTTTCGTTGTATTTAATGACATCGAAATAAACGGAACCATTGACTTCATAAGCATATCCTGCATCAATGATTTTCCGGATCATTTCGATCTGTTCGGGAATGTGACCCGATGCCCTGGGTTCGATGGATGGGCGCTTCACATTCATCGCTTCCATAAACAGAAAATAGCGATCGGAATAATACTGTGCAACTTCCATGGGTTCCAGCTGTTCCAGTCTTGCTTTTTTTGCTATTTTATCTTCCCCTTCATCCTCGTCATTCTCAAGATGCCCTACATCCGTTATATTCCTGACATAACGAACCCTGTAATCCAGGTGCTGAAGGTAACGGAAAACCAGGTCGAATGTAATGGCAGGCCGTGCATGCCCCAGATGGGGATCACCGTATACCGTGGGCCCGCATACATACATGCCGGTAAATGGGGGGTCGAGTGGCTGAAAGACTTCTTTCGTCCGGCTCAGTGTGTTATAAATAATTAATCTGGATTCCATTCTGTTTGGGTTCAAACAGTAAAATTAGAAATTATTCATGAGACTTGAATTGTCAGAACGAAGTGCATGAAAATTTGTATGGAAAATTGATCTCAATAATCCATTTATTTATTTACCGGTTACTTAACGGGGAAAAAATTCCGGAATTGTTCAAAACTTCAGAATTTCTCCATTTTTCGGGTTCATCTTTGCATGCAAATCAAATTCAACATTAACTTAATAAAAAATCAGCACTATGAAAAAAGCATTTGTGTTAATCCTTGCAGCTGTATTTGGTACAGCAGTAATGTTTGGTCAGGAAGTAGAAACAAAAACCAAAACGACCACTGAAAAAAAAGAAGTTAAAACGACACCGGTAAAGAAGGAAGCTGCTAAACCAGCAACGACAACTACAACCACAAAAAAGGAAGCTGCTAAACCAGCAACGACAACCACAACGACAACCACAACGAAGGAAGCTGCAAAACCAGCAACCACGACCACAACCACAAAAAAGGAAGCTGCAAAACCGGCAACCACCACCACAACCACAACCACAACAAAGGAAACTGCAAAACCAGCTGAAAAGAAAGAAGTAAAATCTGCAACGACAACCACCACTACGACAACCACCAAGAAAACTGAAAAGAAACCGGTAAAATCAGCAACACCAACAACACCAGAAAAAAAATAAGGATCGCCAAAATTCCTTTATTTGGAAAACGTCCTGCAGAATGATACCTTCGTATCAGCATTTCTGCAGGATGTTTTTTTTTGTCCCTCTCATTCTTCAAAAAATTCCTTATTCGATTCCCTGATTATTTACTTGGTAAAAAGGAGAAGATTGTATCTTTGATCCGGTAAAAAATCATAAAGATGGAATTCATTGAAACCCTTGATGGTGCTGTGATCGTAAGTAACTCTGCAGGCAATATCATTTACCTGAATGATAAAGCTGCAACAAATTTTCAGAAAGATGGCGGGCGGGCACTGATCGGAAAGAACCTGAAGGACTGCCATAAGGATTATTCCAATGAGAAGATCCGGGAAATGATGCAGACCCATGAGAAGAACGTTTACACCATTGAAAAAAAAGGCAAGAAAAAACTGATCTACCAGGCCCCTTGGTATCATGATGGTGTATTTGGCGGGCTGGTGGAGTTATCCCTTGAGATTCCATTTGAAATGCCGCATTTTATCCGTGAATAAATCATTTTTTTGTATGCCTTTGTGATTATTTTTTTTCCACAAAGGCGCACAAAGTTCAACACCAGGGTCCACAAAGGAGTTTGATTGCTTTTTTCTCCCTATTTTTACAAAAAATTCTCAATCAATTTCTCTGTAAATGGAAAAAATCCTGGTTATTGGTTGTTCCGGTCAGATTGGTTCTGAACTGACAATCGAATTGCGAAAGAAATATGGCAATGCAAACGTAATTGCTACCGATATCCGCCCCGCTCCGCCAGAAATATCCGATTCCGGTAAGTTTGAGATACTGGATGTGCTGGACACTGCAAAGCTGCAACTTATCCTCGAACATGAAAAAATAACCCAGGTCTATCACCTTGCTGCCATCCTTTCGGGGAATGCTGAGAAAAGACCGCTGGCTTCCTGGGATATCAATATGAAAAGCCTCCTCAATGTGCTTGAGCTGGCCCGCGAACTGAAGATTAAAAAAGTATTCTGGCCAAGTTCCATTGCGGTTTTTGGTCCAACAACCCCGAGGTACAATACGCCCCAGTACACAATTATGGAACCGAACACGGTCTATGGGATCAGCAAACTGGCAGGTGAACGCTGGATCGAATATTACAACAACAAGTACGGAGTGGATACACGCAGCCTTCGTTACCCGGGTTTGATCAGTTATAAGACCGAAGCTGGCGGCGGTACGACTGATTATGCCGTTGAGATCTTTTATGATGCCATCCGCCAGAAGAAATATGAATGTTTTCTCGGCCCTGAATCAGACCTGCCCATGATGTTCATGTCGGATGCTATCAAGGCTACCATCGATCTGATGGAAGCAGATGCCTCGAAGCTAAGCCTCCGCTCCAGCTATAACGTTGCCGGTATCTGTTTTAATCCGCGCCAGCTGGCCGATGAGATCCGGAAACACATTCCCGGGTTTGAGATCACTTATAAACCTGATTTCCGCCAGGCCATCGCTGATTCCTGGCCGGCCTGCATAGACGATTCTGTTGCGAAGAAGGACTGGGGACTTTCAAGCGTATATGATCTTCCGAAAATGACGGAACTGATGATTAAAGAGATCAGGAAAAAATTAGCTTGATCTCTTTTAGTTTGCGAACTGGCGAATATAGGAATCCGGGAATAATGTTTGATGCCGTCATTCCCAGATTTCCATATTTGCATGTTTTCCGGATCCTCTTTTTACTTTTTCACTTTTTTATAAGTGATCTTAATGTGGTAGATAGAGAAACTTTCCGCCATAACAGCGGTGGTGTCATTGATACTAATAATATCATAGGTCGTTTTCGTTCCGGGGTCCTTGCTGATAATCAATAATCGGGTTCCCTGGTTTCTGAGTTTCCATTTGGCCGGAATGGCTTTTCCCTGAAATTCCTTAACGGCTGTTTTTTTTGCAGTGAAGGTCAGTGAACTCGTTTTATCAGAGTAGAAAGCCAGTGAAGATCTGAGTTCGGCCATGGAACTCTCCTTTTTTCCACTTTCGGGCTGTTTGACGTTGTTGGTTGTGGAAATTGTTTTCCCTGTCCCTGAATTGATTTTTCCCTGCGTACCCGTTGTCGGGCTTGGGCGTTTTGGCAAATTAAATTTTTCAACATTTACGGGTCTCCAGGTTCCGATCAGGAACTTCTGGTTCGTAAGATTTGTTGCACAGGATGATATCAGAAATGCAACGGTGACAGCAAAAAACAAAATCAGTAGTCGTTTCATATTCATCTTAATCATTTTAAAAAAAACGTGATTTGTCAGGTTTTATTATGAGTTTATAATTCTTTCATAACATCCACAGTTGAATCCTGGGTGTTGATTTTGATCCCGAAGCCCCGTTTCCGGAAAACCGAGATCATTCGTTTGTTGTCAGTCGTAGTCTGGGCAATGAAGCGCTTCAGGTTCCAGCTGTTGGCAATTTCCAGACAGTAATCCGTAAGCAGGTTTCCCAGGTCCTTCTTTTGCCATGCATCTTCAATCAGGATGGCATATTCCGCGCTTTCATGATCGGGATCTGCGATCAGGCGGCCTACGCCAATTATTTTTTTGGAATCCCCTTCATTGAATTCAGCAACGATGGCGATTTCCCGGTCATAATCGTTATAACAGAACCTTGTAGCAGCTTCGTGCGACTGCCAATGGAAGAAATACCGGAATCGCGAATAGAGCGAGTCTTTCGAACATCGCCCGATCATGGCGAGCCACAGGGGTTCATCTTCGGGTTTTATGGGCCTCAGCAACAGGTTCGTTCCGTCTTCCAGCATGACCTGTCTAATCAGTTTTTCAGGATAGGGGTGCAGGGCAAGGTGAGTATAAGGATGATTTTCCTGCCGAACCGTTCCGGGGTCGATGATGATCCTCGCATCAAGGGCGATTGCCTCTTCCGTTGTCACCAGGAGAGGATTGATATCCAGTTCGAGGATCTCCGGGTAGTCTGCTGCAAGATAGGAAAGCCGGATAAGAACCTGGATCAGCTGATCAGTATTTTTGGGCTTACTGCCCCTGTATCCTTTTAGTAAAGGATAGATTTTCAGCGATTCCAGCATTCTCCGGGCAAGACTTTCATTGAGGGGAGGAAATCCCAGGGTCTTATCGCCGAAGAGCTCGGCCGTGATCCCACCCATTCCTACCATCAGCACCGTTCCGAAAATTTTATCCTTTTTAATGCCAAGGATCAGTTCAACTGCATCCCTGGAAGAAACCATGCGCTGCACGGTCACACCTTCGATTTTTGCTGATGGCTGATGGATTGCTGCAGCTTCCGTGATTTGTTTGAATGCCTTTTTAACCTGCAGATCATCGGTAATGTTCAGCATTACCCCGCCTACATCAGATTTATGTGTAATATCGGGTGAATGGATTTTCAGTACAACCGGGTACCCGATATGGGTCGCAAGGCTGACTGCATCCTTTGCTGAAGCGGCTATAAAGGGTTTCGTGGTCGTTATACCATAAGATTCCAGTATGATTTTCGAGGTTTCTTCCGAAAGGACTGCTTCCTTTTTCCTGAGGATCTGTTCAAATTCAGTGCGGGATTTGTCACGGTCGACAGTGAACTCAATAGGCACATCCCGTGGGGTTTCGTAAAGGATCTCCAGGTTACGTGAATAGGAAACCATGGTCATAAAAGCACGGATTGCCTGTTCCGGTGTTTTATAGGAGGGGATACCGGCTTCAACCAGGATATCATCGGCTGCATGCATACTCTGACCTCCCAGCCAGGCAGCCAGGATCGGTTTGTTTGTCAGACTAACCAGGAAGCTGATCTCTTTTGCAGTGGCATTGGGGTTTGTCATCGCCTGTGGAGTAAGAATTACCAATACGGCATCCGTATTCTGATCCTCCAGCACAATCTGTGTGGCCCTGGCAACACGCTTTGCACGGGCATCTCCCAGCACATCAACAGGGTTCCCATGTGACCAGAAAGCCGGGAGGTTTTCATTCAGTTTCGCAATGGTTTCTTCTGAAAGTTTGGCGAGAACGCCGTTTGAAGCAATAAGGGCATCGGTGGCCATTACGCCTGGTCCACCGGCATTGGTAATGATTCCCAATCGCGGACCGTGTGGGAATTTGTTTCTGCCAATCAGTTCCGCCACACTGAAAATATCGCCGATCTCATAAACCCTGGCAAGTCCTGCCCGCTGAAAAGCTGCATCATATACCGCATCCTCCGAGGCCATGGCTCCGGTATGAGATGCTGCAACCTGCGCGGATTCGGGGAAACGTCCTGCCTTGTAAACGATGATAGGCTTTTTACGGGCGAAGGCACGCGCAGCTGTCATGAACTTCCGGGCATTGGTGATGGATTCAATGTAAAGAATGATGCAATGCGTATTTTCATCTTCCCCGAAATAATCAATAAGGTCACCAAATTCAACATCCAGGCTATTTCCGATAGAGACAAACTGGCTGAACCCGATCTTACCTTCCATGGCCCAGTCAAGCACAGAGGTGCACAGAGCGCCGGACTGGGAAATAAAAGCAATGTTGCCTGGCCTGGGCATTGATGCCGCAAAACTGGCATTAAGTTTCAGGGAAGGAACGATTACCCCGAGACAATTCGGACCGATGATCCGCATACCTTCATATTTTTTTATCAGCTTACGGATCTCGGTCTCAAGTTTTTTCCCTTCTTCCCCGATCTCCTGGAATCCGGCAGAGATGATGATCAGGCCGGGAATGCCCATTTCCCCGCATTCATTTACAATACCTGCAACTTTTTCAGCCGGTGTGCAGATGATCCCAAGGTCGGGAACTTTCGGCAGACTTTTTATATCGGGATAGCAGGGAATCCCCATTACCGCTTCATGGTCGGGGTTAACAGGATAAACCACACCCCGGAAACCTCCGCTGACAAGGTTGATCAGTACTTTTCCGCTTACGCTGTTGGGATTGGTCGTAACGCCTATCAGGGCAATCCGCTTAGGGTTGAAGATCGGGTCGAGATTGTGGATGTTCATATTAGCCGTAGAGCTGGTAATCCGGTTGGGCAAAGGTAGTAAAATCGGGGGAACCCGTCACGTTTGTTCCTCACTCACACCCGCAGATCCGGTATTCAGCTTCCGGTACCTACTTTCCGGCATACGTGGACGGATCCATCGCCCTCACGTTCCACATCTTCAGGAAGGTCACCACTTTCGCAGTGTCGTATCCTTTCACAGTGGCATGTTCCAGTAATCCCGAATCCTGTGTATGGATCCGTTTTCCTTTACCATCCAGAACAACGAACACCGGAAACCCGAAACGGTTGGGATATTCCAGTTGTTTCATCACATCCATATTTTTGTTTTCCTTGCTGTAATTGATCATAAGGTAAACATAATCGGCCCGGATCAGTGAATCCACTTTTTGGGCACTGGTAGCCATGGCATGAAACCGGAGGCACCAGGGACACCAGTTTCCTCCAATTTGTATCAGAACATGTTTATTCTGTGCGTTTGCTGCCAGGATGGCTTTTTGAAGATCTGCCTTTGCGTCTGCATTGATATTATAGGGTTTTGCCTGATCCTGTGAGAAAACAAGGAAAGAGGCAAACAGAAAAAAGATTGAAATAAGAGTCGTTTTCATAAACAAGATTTTAAGTTGAGATTTGCTTTGCAAAGGTAAGTGTTTTAGCAAAGACAATGTCATATAAAACAAGACATCAGGCAACAGGTATTGGGGAATCAGTGAATGGGCGGATATGATAAATAGCGAGACAGCATATTATTTCGCCACCTCGCTATTTCGCCATTTCGCTATTTATTTACATTCCGTACATCTCAATGATCTCCTGCTTGGTCTTTCCAAGAATGTTGTATTTCGTTCCCACTTTTTTAAAGGCTGCCAGTGCTTTTTCGAGATGATGGATCTCGTGTCCTGCAGAGATCTGTGTGCGGATCCTGGCCTGGCTCTGGGGTACAACAGGGAAGAAGAACCCAATGGCATAAATACCTTCTTCATAAAGATCGCGGGAAACATCCTGTGAAAGCTTGGCATTGAAAAGCATGACCGGGACAATGGGCGTATCGCCTTCCTTGATGATGAGACCCATTTCGGTGAGGCCCCGGCGCCAGAATTCAGTATTCTTTTCGAGTTTATCGCGGCGTTCGGTAGTAGCGGAAAGAATCTCCAGAACCTTGATCACCCCGGCAACGACAGGAGGCGCGATGGTATTGGAGAAAAGATACGGACGGGCTTTCTGCCGGCACATTTCCACGAGTTCTTTCCTTCCGGAAACGCAACCGCCGGATGCCCCGCCCAACCCTTTTCCAAAGGTGGTAGTAATAATGTCCATACGTCCCATGACCCCGCATTTTTCGTGGGTTCCGCGGCCGGTCCTGCCAATGAATCCGCTGGCATGAGAATCATCACAGAACAACATTGCATCGTATTTTTCGCACAGGTCGGCCATCTGGTCCAGCTTTGCCGTATCGCCATCCATAGAGAACACGCCATCTGTGATTACCATTTTCAGTCGCTTGTCATTATGAAGCTGGAGTTTTTCTTCCAGGTGGGCCATGTCGGAATGTTTGTAGGTATCATGCATGGCGCTGCAAAGGCGGATCCCGTCGATGATGGAAGCATGGACGAGGCGGTCGGAGATCATTACATCATCCTTGGTAAGCACTGCTTCAAAAACACCGGCATTGGCATCCATGCAGGAAGGAAACAGGATGGTATCTTCTGTGCCGAGAAATTCCGTAACCATTTTTTCGAGTTGCCTGTGGATATCCTGCGTTCCGCAGATAAAGCGAACGGAAGACATGCCATAGCCCCGAGCGTCAAGGCCTGCGTGTGCAGCCTTCACAACCTCCGGGTGACTGGATAAACCGAGGTAGTTGTTTGCACAAATGTTGATCACTTTTTTTACGGGAGCACCTTCCGGAAACTCCACTTCAATATCTGCAGCCTGTGCAGAATGGATATACCGTTCAACTTTTAAAAGGCCGGCATCTTTCATCCCGGTCAGGATTTCCTGGTATGCTCTCCGTACTTTGTCGCTGTATGCCATATGTTACCTCCGTTATTTTAAATATTCATTAACCAGTGTACAGATCTTGTTAACCGAGTCGAAAGCCTCAGGAGTGGCTTTATCATCAGGAATGGAGATCTTGTATTTGTTCTCGAGAAACCGTTTCAGGGATACCATCGAAAAAGAATCGACAATACCGCCAGAGATTAAGGGGGTATCGTAATTTACTTCGCTGTCGTCTTCCACATACTCATTGATGACGTAGGTTTTTACTATTTCTTTCATGTCTTCCATGGTGAATTCTCCTTTTAAGTTTAAATTATTTTTATTCTGATTTCAAAATTCGTTGATCAATATTCGATATTCCTTAGGAACTTAGTCATTCTCAAGAGTCGAAGTATCCCCTATCTCCTCTCCCCATTCCTTGGCATGAAGGATTCTTCGCATGATCTTGCCACTCCTTGTTTTGGGCAACGAATCAATGAATTCGATTTCCTGTGGCATGGCCAGGGGAGAGAGTTTTTTTCTTACGAAATTCATGATATCAAGATCCAGGTCTTTGCTGGCGATAAATCCGGGTTTCAGGGTGACAAAAGCTTTTACCACTTCCATGTTAACGAAATCCGGTTTGGCCACTACGGCTGATTCTGCCACGGCCGGATGTTCCAGCAAGGCCGATTCCACTTCAAACGGGCTGACCAGGTGACCTCCGGTATTGATCACATCATCATCGCGTCCGACAAACCAGAAATAGCCTTCATTGTCGATACTGGAACGGTCGCCGGGAAGGTACCAGCCATTCTTGAATTTATTCTTATAGGTTTCTTCATTATTCCAGTACATCCGCATCATGGAAGGCCAGCCGGGTTTGATTGCTATGAGCCCGATTTTCCCGGTTTCGCCAAAGGGTTCAAAAGTATCGGCATTCACCACGGTAGCCGTGATACCGGGAAAAGGTTTACCCATCGACCCGGGTTTGATTTTCATCCCCGGGTAGTTGGAGATCATGATCGACCCGGTTTCTGTTTGCCAGTAGGTATCCAGAAACGGGATCCCGAATACTTTTTCCGACCAGATCACCGCTTCTGAATTCAAAGGTTCCCCCACGCTTGCCAGGTGACGCAGGCAGGAAAGATCAAACTTTTTTATGATCTCATCCCCTGCTTTCATCAGGGAACGGATGGCCGTAGGGGCCGAATACCACATCGTGATGCGGTGTTTCTCGATAAACCGGTACCAGCTCTCGGCAGAAAAACCGGAGTCAAGAACACATTGTGTTACCCCATTGCTGAAGGCGCCGATAATTCCATAAGAAGTTCCGGTAACCCAGCCCGGGTCGGCAGTGCACCAGTAGATATCATCATCCTGGAGGTCAAGAACCCATTTTGAAGTAAGGTATTGCGAGATCAGGGAATAATGAACATGTTTGACACCTTTCGGTTGTCCGGTAGTTCCGGAAGTATAATGAAGGACCGAAGGTGATTCTGCGTATGTGGGATGAATGTCGAACTTCTCCACTTTCGGCAATTCTTCAAGGTTTAATGCCACTTCCCGTTGCTGCAGTGGCTTGGCCGGGTCCTGGTCGACAATGATCAGGTATTCCAGCCAGGGCATCTTTTCAATGATCTTACGAACCTTGGGAGCATGTTTTTTCTGGGTAATGATGGCCCGGGTCTGGGCATTTTCAAGGCGTATAAAGAGAGACTCATCTCCAAAGGCAGAGAACAATGGTTGTGCAATAGCGCCGGTCTTCAGGATACCGAGAAAACCAAGGTACAGCTCGGGAATTTTATCCATGAACAAACAAACACGATCTTCCGGTTTGATCCCGAGGTCCCTCAGGAACTGGCCGATTGTATTGGTGGCAATGCGGATGTCGTTGTAAGTGTATTTCTTTTCAACGCCGCTATTTCCTTCCCAGATCAGCCCCAGTTTATCTGCTTTTCCCATCTGGCAGATCCGGTCGGAACAGTACCAGCCAATATTGATGATATCCCCTGGTTTATAATCCAGTTCCTGCTCTGCAATGTTCCAGTTGAAATTTTTTACTCTTTCTTCATAAGATCCAATGTGCGGCATAGTGTGTTCAGTTGTTTGGTTAGTACTTGCATGATTAAAAAGGTTATTCGCAGTTCAAACTTCGTTGATCAATATTCGATTGTTCAATTCGTCGACCTCTGATTTCATTCCATCTCCACAATTACGATGGCGGTAGCAATCTCTTTTACATGCGATAAAGATACATGAA
>Ga0182027_10014261_pt1 | contig 11017 bp, 13 predicted proteins | sample 712E1DmetaG_FD_121300 | JGI IMG/M metagenome (GOLD analysis project Ga0182027, IMG submission 121300) | Permafrost microbial communities from Stordalen Mire, Sweden - 712E1D metaG (Illumina Assembly) | ecosystem: Environmental > Terrestrial > Soil > Wetlands > Permafrost | place: Sweden...
AGGTTTGGGACCTTGCGATCCCGGTTCAAATCCGGGCAGCCCCATTTCATATTTCTAAATTGCCTTACGTCGTCGCTTCAGCGACCTTTGTTTTTTCCGAGGTTTTTCTTAAAAACACAAAGAAACGAAGTTTCTTGTGCGCAAGAACTCTCAGTTCTTTACGGCTCAGGAATATCTCGGGCAGCCCCATTTATATACCATTTATATATTTTATATTCGTTGCCGTTAAGCAACCTTTTTATTTTGATATGCAAAGAAACTTTGTTCCTTGCGCCCATGATTTGGTCTTTGGAACCTTTTATAAAAGGTTTCCGATGGCATTTCCATATTATATATTAAATATATTCTCAAATTAACCTTATACGTAGCCAAAATCTTTATATATTAGTATGTATAATATAGGCTTCTGTATCCGAGGTATTGTATGACTAAAGAAACTAAAAAATCCGAGAAGAAAGAAACTTACGACGTCGAAGGAATAATAACAATCGATGATAAGAAAAAAGGTGAAGATTTTGATTTAGGAAGAGATGAACTAGACTCTGGCGACGACGACGATGAACTGGATTTCGATTCAGATTTCGAATTTGATGATGGTGGAGACTAAATCCACAATATGTGATTAATAATATTTTATTTCTTTTTAGAAGTTTTCTTGTTTGTAGTTGATTTGACGGACGTAGTTGGTTCTTTTACTATCTTATTATCCTTAACAGTATCTGTTTTTGGTTCCATCTTCACAGCCTTAGTACCAGGTTTTTGAAATCTGTTTTTTCTAGCTTCAGCCTTTGCAGCCATTTCTGCAATATATTTTTCTTTATTATGAGAAATATATTTTCTTTTCTCCTCGATGATTTTTTTGTCAGCATCATCCTTAGGTATTTTCTCTAAATATCTGCATGTAGGATACGCTGAACATCCTAAAAATTGTCCATACATAGATCTTCGCAGCGCAAGATTTTTTCCACATACTGGACATGCTTTTTCTATTTTTCCAGATTCTATCTTATCAACTTCTTTTTGAATCGCCTTATCTTCAGATTTTTTTGACGAACAATCATTGTTCAGACATGTTTCTTGAAATCTTCTACCAGATATTATTTGTATTATCGGATACTTGCACTTGTCGCAAATCTTTTCTGTGGCTTTGACTTTACCAAAGGGCATGTTAAAAATATTTTTACAATCAGGATAACCGTCGCACGCAATAAATCTCCTCTTACTCTTCCTAGAATATGTAATTCGTAAATTACCCTTATCACATTTTGGGCACTTGCCTATATAACTTTCAGTCTCTAATGCTTTCTTATATGATGTTAATAATTCTGCTCCGATGATTTTCTCGCTTTTCTTGAATTTCTCAAGCAATTTTGTCAATTCATCCTTTGCTTCTACCACTATTTTATGTTCGCTTAATTTCTTCTCTCTAATTTCTTCCATTTCCTCTTCGAAATGCCTAGTTAGCTGCTCATCATTTATTTCTGGACAATATTTATCTAGAACTCTTACAGTTTCCATTCCTAACTCTGTTGCTTCTATAGGATCATTCTTGATATAATTTCTATCATACAATGATTCTATTATCGCTGCTCGTGTAGCTTTTGTTCCTAAATTTCTGTTTTCTAATTCTCTGATTAATGATGCTTGAGTATATCTTCTAGGAGGTTGCGTAAACTTGTCATGTTTTGTGACTTCTTTATTTTTGAATTTATCTCCCTGCTTTACTGCCGGCATCTCTTGATCCTCTAATTTTACATATGGCTCATAATATGTATGCCATCCGGGGAAAGTTGTTCTTGTTCCTTTCGCTATAAAATTTTCTTTTTCTATATCTATAACAATTGTTGCTGTTTCTCTTTTTGCATCTTCTCCAAAACATGCAAAGAATCTCTTGACAATTAAATCATATACTTTATGCACTCTATCCTGTACATGCGGTAATTGTCCTGTAGGATATATTGCTGGATGTGCAGGATCTGTCTTCTTTCCTTCTGTCGGAATAAGTTTGGTTTTCAGCACTGATTCAGCTAAATGTTTATATGAAGAACTTTTTGATAATGAGTCAAGTATCTTTTTGTATCCAATCTCTTTAGGCAATTTTTGCGATGATGTTCTAGGATATGATATATACCCCCCGGTATATAATTCCTGGGCAATCTCTAATGTCTGTTTTGGACTTATGCCAAAAAATCTGTATGATTCTGTCTGTAATGTCGTCAAATCAAATGGCACTGGAGCTTTTTGTATAAATTCCGTTTTAGTCAGACTTTTTACTGTTCCATCCTTGCCTTTTACTTTATTATAAATCTTTAATGCTTCTTTCTCGTCTTTAAATAGTCCTTTTTCGTGCCATGATTCTACATGCTTATTATCTAATAATCCATCTGCCTGTATTTCCCAATATGGTGTTGATTTGAATTTTGCAATCTCTTTTTCCAGGTCCACAATTGTTTTTAACGACGGACCCTGAACTCTGCCTGAACTCATAATCTTGAATTGTCCTACACTCTTCAATGAATGCATCAATGCCCTGCTCAAGTTTATTCCATACATCCAATCTAAGAAATGCCTTGCTTCTCCAGCATATGCCTGACCCCAATCTAAACTTTTAGATTTATGAGCATAACTCTCAATTAAGTCCGGCTTTGTCAACGTCGAGAATTTCATCCTTGAAGCATCTTTCTGCTTACATATATATCTAATAACATTCCATCCAATTACTTCACCCTCGATATCATAATCTGTCGCTATAGTAAATTCTTTAGCATCTTTTGATATCTTCTTTAACGCTTCAACATATTTTCTTGTGAAACTTTTAGGGTCGACATCGCATGTTGCTTTCCATTCTAATACAAAGGAAGGATATTTGAATGACTTTGTGGTCTCAGCTATAGTATATAGGTGTCCTACCGCACATCCTACTACAATATCTTTACCCTTGTGTGTAATTTCATAATAAGGAACGCCTTGAAATGCTTTTTTTATAGGCTTATAATCTGCTAATGCCTGTGCTATTTTTTCTGCAGCATTCGGTTTTTCAGTAATTATTAATTCATATGCCATTTTCTCGTCGAGCAAAATATTTTTTTAATGAAATATTATTATAGTATATCCTAAGAAATATATAATCTTTTTGATTTTGCCAAAAAAACGCATGGTTTTATCGTCGATAAAACGCGGTGGGAAAAAATGTTTTAGGAATTTCAGTGCCCAAACTGTATCAACAAGTCAAAATCATTGTTTTTAGCGTCGAGAATTTCAGGGATATCGCACTTGCCATAACAGCTGTTTAGCCAGAAATAGATTTTACAATTCTGAATTTGGCTTAATATGTGTTCCTGTATATCTGAAGCTTGAGGTTTTAATCCCTCTCCTAATTGTATCAATACTTTCTTAGCCTTATGATTCTTTATCTCTGCAACGACTTTTTCTAGTTCCAAATCGTAATCTTCATTGACCATGTGTTTGAAATAAATTAAAATAAATTAAAAGAATAAAATAAAAAAGTGAAAGATTTATTGTTCTGTATCTTCTTCAGATTCCGCATCTTCATCATCAGCTTCATCTTTCGATGTTTCTGCATCTTCTGGAACATTATTTACTGGTTCATCAGTATCTTCATCTTCAGTATCTTCAGATTTATCTTCAGAATCTTCAGTCACGCCTTCTGAATCGTTATCCTCTGACTGCTGTCCCTTGGACTCTTGCTCTGCTGCTTCCGCCTTTTCTGCCAATTTCTTATCCTGTTCCTTCTTTAGCTTCATTAACATTTCTTCTTCGACAGTTTCTTTCTTTTTCTTATTCTCTAATTCTAATACTCTGATGTCGAAGTTTCTTAACGGATAAACCTTATGCAGCATCTCTCTGACTTCTTTCTGGAATTTATATGTTACCATATCAATTATTAATTGCTCAAATTTTATCTTATTGACAAGCTCTTTACATACTGCTCTACATGTTTTTATCAATGAAGCAAGTACTGCACCTTTTGTCATTGCATTTGTTATCATTACAGACTTTAATCTTACTAGTTTTCCATCCGCCGTCTTTACGACAAAGCTGTCTGATAATTTATCTTTCTCTCTCTTTGCTAATCTCTTCATTGAGAATGCTGAGATTTCGAATTTTACTGCCTGAGTATAAGCTTTTCCATCTTTTACATCATTGACTTTGAACATCACATTAACACTTTGCTTCTTCATGTCGCCCATTAATTGCATCATATTGACTTTGACTGTCCTATTCATTAGTACCGAAGCATCTTCTAACAATACTTCTCCGATTACCTTGCTCTGGAACGCTTCTGGAGCGATTATTGGGAACCATTTTCTCTTCTTTGCCTTCTTTGAATCTGCAGCTGCTTTTGCCGCGTTCTTTGCTGCCTGTTTATTATCTTCAACCATTTTTATTTTACCTCTGTGTGTGGTGTTATTGCCCAGCGAACCATCGAATATATATTTGATAATACTAGACTCGGTTCAACATGTGTTATATTAACAATGTGAGCGCAATAACACAAACTTATATTGTATTATAATATTATAGATTGTCAACGACAACCACGTTCGACGCATGCTACGAGAATTACAATGCATCTGTACGGTTTGAGAACCGTTTATTATTAGAGAAGGAACGATAAATTGTTTATAAATGTTTTGATGGTTCTGTAGGACTTGACTTGCAAAAGTCATAGAATCTTTGCATATACTCAGGAATATCTTTAGATAACAATTGTACTAATTCTTTAGATAATTTTTTAGAATACTTACGACCTTCAAAACTTCTACCATAAAAACTTAATATTCCACCATTCCAAAAATTAGCATCCAATTTAGGATCCTTACATGCTTGACATAGATATATCACATTACCATCAGTATTATCGGGATTACATTTATGATCAAGATACCATAAAAGTTTTTTCTTATTCATATCAAATTCTACAATATCTTTCTTCATATCTCTATCTGATAATTTTATAGAATCAGCACTAATATCAGCACAATAATTTGCAATATTATTATAGAAATTTATTGCAGTAATTACTTTTTCTCCAAGAGAATTAAGCGAATCTGCAGGTTCAAGACTAATAACTTTGTAATCATTTCCTAGATTTGTAACAGAAAAATTGTTTCCAATTCCGTCTGTTGGTCTACCGCCGTCACCCATTCCAGCCATCTAAATTCCTCCAACAAAATATATTCAATAAAAATTTTTTATAAAAATCATGTAAGAATTTTCTTCTTACTCTTCTTGTCGTACTTGAACGCGCCAAAAAAACTAAGGAATCCAAGTCCACCACAACCTAGTACACTATAAAGTATTCTTTTATTCTGATTATCAAGCTTGGTTTGAGCAATCATATATTCAGCACTATCGACCAGACTAGCACTATCTTTTTGCAATACAGCAATATACTGTCCAATATTTTCTTTCTTTTCAACATCCAATCCAATCAACTTATCAGTCAGCTCTTTCCTAGAACTATCTGATTCGGCAGGAAATTGTAGTATATTGTAAGTATAATTCAATGCAGCTCTACTATATGCTAAATGATCAATCACAAAACCATACTGGGGTAATGATGCAGTGTGCTTGTTTTTGGCTGTCGTAGGCAAACCACATCCTATAAATCCTATTTCACTCACAACAAAAAGCCATCCAGCAACAAACATCTTATTAGATCTCATCCAATATTTATGCCTTAAAATTTTATCATCCTGCTCAGTTATAAGAGCAGCACGCCGTTCTGAACTTATATAATCAGTTGAATCCGTCATATCAATCCCCCAACATAAAAATAAATTTATAAGAATTCAATTCCTAATGAATCAGTCATCTCTCCTTTCTTGTCTCTTCCCTCGACGTTGCTTCGACCTGTTATTTGAGAGCTCTTAACGCCTGTAACAATCAGCATTACTCTTACTGTGCCTTGCAGGTCTTCAGAAATCTGTGCACCCCAAATCATTCTGGCATCTTCATCCAACTTAACACTAATCGATTCGACAATTTTCTTTGCCTCATTCAACGTTAAATCAGTTCCGCCGCAAACATTTATTAGTGCACCGTTTGCGCCTGTAATATCAACATCCAATAATGGATTATGAATTGCCTTCTCAACAGCTTCCATTGCTCTGTTTTCAGTATCACTTTCACCAATTCCTATTAATGCTATCCCGCCGTTGCCCATCACTGCTTTGACATCTGCAAAATCTAGATTTACTAAGCCTGCTCTTGTGATTAATTCAGCAATTCCTTTTACTGCATTCGTCAATATCTCGTCTGCAACTTTGAATGCAGTGTGTAATGGTAAGTCTGGAGCTAACTCAATTAATTTATCGTTTGGAATTACAATTAATGTGTCAACATTCTTTTCTAGATTATCTAGACCATACATTGCATTTTCATATCTTCTATGTCCTTCCATCGAAAAAGGAATTGTAACAATTGCAACTGTCAATGCGCCTTGCTTCTTTGCAATCTCAGAAACAACAGAAACAGACCCTGTGCCAGTTCCTCCACCTAAACCGCAAGTCAAGAACACCATGTCAGCACCCTGAATTGCATTCTTTATCTCATGCTCCTGCTCTCTACATGCATCCTCGCCGATTTTTGGAACTCCGCCTGCACCCAATCCTTTAGTCAAATCTTTACCGATTAGAATCTTTTTATCAGCCGTAGTATATAATAAGTCTTGAGCATCAGTATTGATTGCAATAGTCTCAGCTCCTACAACTCCTACTTCAGCAATCCTATTGATAGTGTTGTTGCCTGCTCCACCGCATCCTATGACTTTAATCGATGCTTTTTGCTTCGCTAACATCTCTTCTAGCTCTGCATCTAACACATTTCTCTCAGTGCCATCTTTAGAAGCCAACTTTGGATTTAGAGCCTGATGAATTTTATCCATAACAACCACCTACCATTAAATTATAACAAATTATAACTACTAGAGAATCGTTCTATTTAAAAATTTTAAGAAAGAAGAACAAGTGTGCTTGAAAAATCTACTTAAACTCTACATCAACATCAGTCAATTTCTTTAGCTCAGCAGCGATTGGTCCGCTAACATCATCTGGAATCTTTGTCTTGAACTCGACTGTCGCCTTATCATTTTCAAAATGTACTTTTTCAAACGGTATTCTAAACACATCTAATGCTGCCTCGACTTTTGTCTTAGGATCAGTAACTATGCTCTTGATAACAATATCATATGTTATATCTTGAGAACTTAATGGATGATTAAAATCAACAATGACTCTTCCGCCGCTTATTGTTCTGACTATACCTCTATGACCATCTAGTTCAACTTCTAATCCTGGAACTGGTTGTATCTCGTTCTTGTGGAATTCTTTGATTGATACTAACCGCAATAATTTTGCATTCTTCTTGCCAAATGCCTGCTCCGGTTCAAGTTCGACTTTGTATGTTCCAGGAGTTTTATCGACAACAAATTCATCTAAACCCTTAACCAATTGGCCTTCGCCAACTTTGATTATTAACGGCTTATATGTCATACCTTTAGAATGTATATTATGCTTCTTTGCATCTGCCTCTAATGTTGTATCGAACACTATATCGCTGTTCTTAATCTTAGCAGTGTAATCCAGTTCAATAAAATCTCCTTTCTTAATCTTTTCATCCATTATAATTACCTCGTAATAAATATATAATATAGAATACAGGATTAGAAGTTTATTTATAAATTTATTTAAGAAACTAATTATATATTAAAACTTCCAAGCTCCAGTCTCAGTGTGCAATGAATCTTTCGGAAAAACATTTTTGTCAGGTTTTTCATTTGTCACAACCAAGTTTTTATAACCATTTTCCAAGATTTCATCAGCATGAAGCTGCAGTATAAAATATTGTTGTAGTGGAGCTAAAAAAAGTCTGAATGTTCTCTGAGAAAGTTCTCCACGAATACCGATTTTATGATAATCTTTAAAATTGGAAGGCGCTAATATTGTGGTTTGGTAGTTGTCTATATCATATAGCTTTTTTGGTTCTAAATAGTCTGTTCCTAAATTATATCCCCAAGAATACAAGACCACATTATCTATGTAAAGTGGAACTTTGAGTAATAATATTCTGTGTATTAAAGTATTTATAGAACCTGTTCCAGTATGTGCATCTGTTGAATCAGCCATAAGAGATGTGAGTCTACATTAATTTAAAAATTTATTTAAGTCCCGTGTACCATTTGCCGATTGCTGAATATAATCCGTCTTTTCCAAACAATCTAATATCAGGACGTATATTAGTAATAACAAAATGATTAGATATATTAGAAAAGTGTTTTATTTCTAAATCCACGATAAAATTAGTCTTCGTAAAAACTCCAAAAAGATATTTTTTCTCTGATTCGTAAAGTTTCGCAGAAATATTTTCATAATCTCGCGATGCGATAACTTTTTTAGGTCTATTCTCTCCAAAGACTTTATCAGGACCTAAATAATCTTTTCCAGAGCCCCAACTCCATGTATATAATATCTTTTTTTGCCAATTAGATTTAGACCACTCAAGCAAATCTCCTATTGTAGAATCAACAGTATCTGTTTTCTGTTCAGCGCTCAAATCTTTCATAACTATCAGGTAGTTAAAAATCGTTTATAAAGTTTATCCTAGAAATTTATCGCCTAATCATAGAAAGTTTACTTAGAATTTTCTCAACAGTCCGCTCGATTGTCAATTTCGATGTGTCAATTATCAAGTCATAATTTTTAGGATTAGTAAAATCTTTTATTCCATAAATTTTTTTATATCTTTTTCTATCACTCTTATCTCTTTCAATACACAATTTCTTAATTTCAGAAATAGAAGCAGTCCTTGATTTACTATTACGCTCAGGATTATTTTTATCGAGCAATATCCTCTTCGCAGCAACATCAGAAGAAACAGTAAGATAAACTTTCAAAGATTGTGGAATAAAATAATAAGCTACTCGACCTTGAATAACAAAATTCTTTTTTGTCTTTGCAAGCCGCACAGTTTCCGCATCAGCCTCTTTATCAGTCTCAGGATGCGTCTCACCATATTTATTATACTCTTCGATTGTCATTCCACGCTTTTGCGCAGCCATCTTTCTCAAAGTGCCAATATCATAGAATCTATAATTTAATTTTTTTGCTAATGCTCTTCCTGTACTCGTCTTTCCAGAACCAGCCTGACCAGAGATTGAGATAATCATAATAGATACAAATTGAAGGAATATAAAAAGGTAATTACTTTTTTGGAATAGGAGGAATTGAATAGTTTAACATATAAGGTGTGGTGTTAGTTGCTGATTGTTGATACGGAATAAGTTTTATGTCGAAATAATGTTTGTCAACAGTATTTGTCTCTCTTTGTTCCCTTAAAATTGTTTTTGCTCTAATATCTTGTTCTGCAGTCATTTCATATGTATTCGTCTTATACTTCATATCTTTTGGACCGTTGACAAATATCATATTTTCTGTAATCTCTTTTGTAACAGAACAAGCACTCAATCCTAACACTATTGGTACAGCCAAATATATTTTCCTAAGTTTTGAATCAATCGACATGATAACCACCCCGTGTAATTATCTAACGCAAACATTACGACACATAACATATAGACTTAAAGGTATAAAAATGTTTCTAAAGTAAGAACAAAAAAAGTTTATGTACTTTAAATTAGATTAATATTTTGTCATAGTTCTCTATTAACCGTCTTAATTTGGAATGGATTTTCTTATCTTCTTTTTTACAGTAAAAATACAGTTCTTTTCTTATTGAAGTATTAAGTACAATGTTTCTAGCCTCAGAATATTTTCTGTTTTTGATATAATTTAATACCGCGCTTAAGTTTCCTTTTCTTTTTTTAAATAATATCTCCGGCAGCCTATTCGCGCCAGATATTAAATCACCAAATGGCTCATGATGTGCATCAAAATAGTCATCAAAATCATCCACAATTTGTCGGATTATTCCTAATGACTCGGCTTCTTTACTTAATTTTGAATCGACATTTTTATGTGCTAATAGCTGTCCTATTTCTAAAGCATATTTTATGTGCCCCCCAGTGAATGTCTTTATCATAACAAAATATCTAGATAATAATTTAGGACTATATATTCGTATTTTGGATAACTCTAAATCTATTCCTTGCCCAATGTTTATCTGGTCTATGAATTCAGAGAATTTCTTTAGAATTTTTATCTGAAATGGTTCTCCCGTCTTTGATTCGAGCATTAAATCATATAAACAATCATATGCTTGAGATTGATATTTTTGTGCTGTTATGCTTGCATGTTGAATTCCGTGAGTTCTATGTAAACAAGGTTTACCGTTTCTTGAGATAGAATTATCAAAAATATCATCTAAAATAAGGACTGAATCATCTATTAGAGATAATTTTGCAAATAACTTTTCCTGTTTAACAGAAGGATTACCTCCTGCAAGAATAAAACCGTATTCAACATAGAATCCGAAAGATTTATTCTTAGGTTGTAACGAAGCCATGTGTAATGGAGCCATTCGCTAGAGTTGTATTTTAGGGTATATAAATGTTAATGTTTTACAAAAAAGAACAAGCACAAAACTGAATGTAGCATATGCGATTAATAGAAGTGTAGTAAGCAAAATTTATAAAGAATATCTTATTCATAGCATAGTTAGAGAAATACATTCGGGGTGCAATTAATATGTCTAAAGATATTCAACCAATATTTATCTTGCCAGAAAATACTCAGAGGACTACGGGCAAGAATGCTCAAAGAACAAATATCATGGCAGCAAAACTTGTGGCTGACATTGTGCGAACTACTCTTGGTCCAAAAGGGATGGACAAGATGATTGTTGATGGTCTTGGAGATGTTATTATCACTAATGATGGCGCAACAATTCTGAAAGAGATGAATATCGAGCATCCTGCAGCTAAGATGCTTGTCGAGATTGCAAAGACTCAAGAATCAGAAGTCGGCGATGGAACAACAACAGCAGTAGTACTAGCTGGAGAATTATTGAAGAATGCAGAAGTATTATTAGACCAGAA
>Ga0182027_10014262_pt1 | contig 11016 bp, 3 predicted proteins | sample 712E1DmetaG_FD_121300 | JGI IMG/M metagenome (GOLD analysis project Ga0182027, IMG submission 121300) | Permafrost microbial communities from Stordalen Mire, Sweden - 712E1D metaG (Illumina Assembly) | ecosystem: Environmental > Terrestrial > Soil > Wetlands > Permafrost | place: Sweden...
GGAGTACGCAGTCGAGTGTTCCATCCTCAAAGTCTACGGCTCTGAGATGCTCACCCTGGTGGCCGATGAGCTGATCGCCACCATGGGCGGCTATGGTTTTGTCGAGGAGTACCCAGCGGAACGCTATTACCGCGATGCGCGGATCAACCGTATCTTTGAGGGGACGAATGAAATCAATATCCTCATCATCACCGGCTGGTTGATGAAGCGCGCCCAGAGCGGTCAGCTCCCGCTGCTCCCGGCCATCAAGAAGATGATGGATGAGGTAACTCAGCCGCCCAGCCTCGACTCCGGCTCCGATGCGGGCGAGTTGTTGGCGCGAGAGGGTGAGACGCTTGCCGCCGTGAAAAAGATCGCGCTCTTCTGCGCCGGAGTGGCCAGCCAGCGATTCATGATTGCTCTTCAAGACCAGCAGGAGGTAATGGCTGACCTGGCCGAGATCATCATGCAGGTCTATGCGCTCGAATCGGCCTTGTTGCGCGCCCGTAAGCTGGCCGTTGCCAGCCATAGCTCCGCCGAGGCGGCTGCTGCCATGACGGGTCTGCTGTCGGACGAGACCATGGGAATGGCGGAGCGGGCGGCGCGGAGGGTGCTGGCGGCCTGCGCTGAAGGCGACCTGCTACGGACTCAACTGGCTATCCTGCGCCGTCTGGCGCGGTTTACGCCGGCGGATGCAGTGGCACTGAGCCGCACCGTGGCACGGCACTGTATTCAACTGGAACGGTATCCGTTCTAAACGGTTCCACAATTCACGTACTCTTGTTGGCGTAGTACAAGGTGGCTTTTTCTTAAGGAAAAAGCCACTTAGCCACAGTTGTTTCGGGGGGCAGTAATTGTGGAACCGCTTGGCTGCGGCGCGCGGATGTCTCTATTAAAAATATGCTATTTACTACTATGATCCCCGGCAGCGGGTATGAGCTGCCGGGGGAGTGAAGGCCATTTTACTGTTTTATGGCTTTTGTTTTTGCGGGATGACCATCCATCTTCCGGATCTCGCTCCCCGCCAGCAGATAGGCGCCCACACCATAGGTATAGCTCGCTGAGGCCCTGAAGGGCGCCGGCTCCGCGCCGGTCTGCTGGATGCAGCCTAGACGCCCGTCTGCATAAACATGGTGCAGCAGCCCCGCCCACGCCTTTTTAACCACCGGCAGGTATGTCTTCTTGTCCAGCCATCCCTGGTTGATTCCAGCCGCCAACGCATAAGTGAAGAAGGAGGAACCGGACAACTCCGGCTGATCGTAGTCTGCGGGGTTGAGCAGGCCCGCCCTCCAGAGCCCGTCGGGTCCCTGGAGTTCTTTCACCCGTGCGGCCATCTCCTTGAACTGCGTAATGTACTTGTCGCGCGCCTGATCGTCCTGGGGAAGGTATTGCACGGTTCGTACGATCCCGCCCATGACCCATCCTTCTCCACGCGACCAGAACATCTTCTTTCCATTGGCCTCAGTCCGGGTCACATAGGTGATATCGCGCGCATAGAGGTGCTCCTTGGTGTCGTAAAGCCGGTCTGAGGTCTTGGCCCACTCTTCATCGAGGTATGTAATGTACTTCCGGTCGCCGGTCGCGGCATAGATCCTTGCCCAGAGAGGAGGCGCCATGAAGAGTGCGTCGCACCACCACCATTCAATCTCCTTGCCCGGAATCGTGTAGGTCCGAGGTGAGACCAGAACAGTATCGAAAACAGCTTTTGTCGGCTGAATCATGACCGGATCATTCTTCTGCAGGTAAAGATCCAGATAAGCCTGCCCTACGCTCTGATCATCGGCATTGGGACGGTTCCCCCTCAGTTTCCACTCGAACTTCTTGCCCATGTCCATCATGGCGTCGCGATATTTGGGCTCGTTCAGCGAGTCCGCAGCGGCCAGGAATCCGACGTAGAGGGTGCTCCAGGTCCATACCCTATCGAAGTAAGGCTGAGACCTTGCCAACTGCCAGTCGGCGACCTTGCGCATCGCCTTGGCCACGGCCGCAGGCCTGGTGGAGTACGAGAGATCGGTAGCAATCGGGCCCGGATTGTCGGGCGCGTCGCCGAAGTGCCGCATCTCGTTGTTTGCAATGTTTGCCTGTTGCCGCGCGTCGGGCTGATGCTGCGCCATTGCCAGTTGTTGCCCAAAGATAAAAATGCCCGCCGCAACGGCGAGCATGAGTGCCTTCTCTCGTATCGACATGCGATTTCCTCAATCCTGGATTCTATAAAGGTCCGGCTCCGGATGGGCGGAAACTGCGTGCCATCCGAAGCCGGGGTAAGTGAACGAGCAAACCGTTAGAAGTTAAAGTGTCCGGCGAACTGGAAGTCGCGCGGGTTGCCTGAGATACCGCTGATGTTGCCGAATGCAGTTGATCCGGAAGTCCACGTGCCGCTGGGACCGCCGAATGTCACATGGTTCAGGGTGTTCAGGCAGTCAGCTTCGATTACGATGTTCATGCCTTCGCGGATGGGAATTGAACGGCGAATGCCGCTGTCCAAATTCCACGTATAGGGACCGCGCAACTGGAACGCATGATTCCGAGGCGCATTCCCAAGCAGATATTGGGGCAAACCACTGACCGTTGAGATGTTCTGCGGAGTCTGGAATGCGACGTTGTCGAGGTAATGGATTGCGGTACAACCGGTTTGTCCGACCGCATTAATACCCAGATTGCAGGTATTGAAACCATTCGGTCCGCTGCCCCACTTCCCGTTGATGTGAGCGCTCTTGTTGGGGTATGAAGGGTTAATGTCTGGCGAGTACGTCGTACCTTGCCCCGGTAAGGTCGTAGCAGTGCCTCCGGACCAGGTAACTCCAATGGGCGTGCCCTGCGAGAAGGTGTAGATGCCCGAAAGCTGCCATCCGCCTGCAAGCCAGCTCACGATGGCATTATTGCCGCCGATATGCCCCTTCCCGAAGGGCAGTTGATAGACGCCAAAGGCGTTTACCTTGTTGGGAATCGAGATGACCGTGTAGCCGCGGTCCATGCGATCCTGCGGATAGCTTGTGCCGCTGGTGTTGTTGGAGACCGCCGCCGCCGGAATATAGAAGCCGCTCCGGAAGGAGCCGTCGTCACCGATGTTCTTCGAGAAGGTGTAGTTGAAGTTGAACGTCAACCCGTGGCTCATGCGCTGATTCAGGCTGACCTGCACTGCCTCGTAGCTGAAGTTGCCCACGTTGCCCCAGGTATCGCTCAGGCCGCTGTACTGCGGGAAGGCGGTCAGCATCTGCGCGATGGTGGCCGAGGAACTTACCGCAGCCGCAGCCGTAAAGAACGAAGGGCCTGTGATTCCGGGCATGGCAGCCGCTGCGAGAGCCACATTGGCTGTAGTCGCAGCAGCAGTCAGGATCGGAGTATTGGTAGAGGACTTGACGGGTCCGAGAGCGACCAGATACTTGGGATCAAGCTGGTTGACCCAGTATCCGCGCGCATTGGCTCCGTTGGTTCCTGAGTTGATGATGAAATGGCTCTCGTTGCCCACATAATTGATGGCCAACGTCAAGTCAGCTGTGAGACTCCGTTCAAAGCCCGCGTTCCACATCAAGAACTCAGGAGCGCGACCGGAGAGATAGGGATCGGCATAACCGACGCTGCCCGCGGTTAGCATAGCGCCCGCTTTGCAGGCGTTCCCACCTGGGCCGATCAAGCTTGCCGGGCACAACGTGAAGCCAGTGTTCAGCTCCTGAGCCAGGGTGCCCGGTGTTGGGGCAGCGGGATAGGCGTATCCCGACCCGTATAGCGAGGTGTTGGCTGCGTTGGCCGAGGTGAAGCCGGTGCTGTTGTTCAGATAGAAGGATGGTGCTGCCGTCACGCCCGAAGTGGTTTCGGCAGGCCCGCTGGCGGTCATGTTAAAGCCGGGGTCGCCGGTGCCATTGGCGGCGCCGCCGCGACCGCCCACGCCGCCGGCTTGCGAGTAAACCTGCGCAAAGCCGGCCCGTAGAACGGTTTTGGTGTCTACCTGATAGGCCACCGAAGCGCGCGGCCCAAAGTGCATGTAGTAGGTCTTCACCGGCGTCTTGCTATAGCTGGCAGTGGCTCCTCCGCCCCAGCTGCCGGCGAACTGTAACAAGCCGAGTGTGTTGGTGAGCGGGTTGGTGAGGCCCGGATTCAGGAATGTCCAGCGATTCTGTCCTTCGTGGAAGGGAGGCAGGTAATCCCAGCGAAGTCCGAGATCGAGGGTCAGCTTCGGCGTCAGCTTGATGATGTCTTCCGCATAGGGCGCAATCGTCTTATACCGTCCGGCATATTCGCTGACGGGCTGCAGTCCAAGGGACGGCGTGCCGCCGATAGCACCCAGCAGATAGCTGGCGTAGGAGTATCCGTAGGGACTTGTGGCGGAGCCCATGAAGCCCGAACCGCCCGTAGTGAGCGCACTCCCCGAATAATTGGCCGTTGCATTGGCGTTATAGGCAAAGTCCATAACGCTGCTGTACGTGGCCGGGTTCGCGTTGTTGATCTGCTCGAACTGGTACGTCAGGCCGAAGGTGAGCGAATGCTTTCCTTTGAGCCACTGGAGGTTATCCGTGTAGGCGTAGTTGTTCGGAGTAGCGAGCTGAGTAGAGATCGAGGCGCCATAGGCTGTCCACGTTTGCAGCGCGGTGCCGAAGCCTGACGTGGTTGCAAATTGCGCACCAGGGAACTCCCGCCCCGCCTGGCCCTGAGGAATGTTGGTCATTCCCAAAGCACTTGGCCCGTATTGCGTGATGCCATCTGTGGAGTTTTGGATGTTCTGGTAGAACCGGGTAAAGGAGCCCTTCAACTGGTTGAGCAAGTTTGGCGAAAAGGTATACGTGTCGCTGACGACATAGTCCTTGGGATAGATATGGGCCAGATCGCCGCCGGTGTACGGCTGGGGAAGAAGGGGAGCCCCGTAGTTGTTGAGGTAATTCATGACGCCCATCGCTCCAACCGACGAGATCCGCTGCTTGGCGCTCATATCGTAATCGACGCGCCAATCGGTGGCATGGTTGTCATAGCCGCCCGGATAGCCCCCAAGATAGTTGTTCGTCAGGACTGCGGGGTTGGATGGCGCCGGCATCCACTGCTCCATGGCCTTGGCGATAGGAGAGATCAGGTTCGACGGAATGACGTTGTTCGACACCACGCCGCTACCGGGCTTTGCGCCCGTGAGGGCAGTCCGGGTACAGACGCTGCCAACGCAGCTATTGGAGAGCGGATTGAAGAGGAAGGCCGGGTTGCTGGCTCCGGTTCCGCTCTGTCCCGCTACCGGATTGACCGGCGCGGTCGCCGAGGTTGCCACCAGTTCCGTAAAGTCGCCCTGCACTTCTGCCGCGGTCGGAATGGTGTAGAGGGAGTAGCTGGCGCCCTTGCGATAGTGATATTTCAAGTAAGCGGCATAGAAGAACAGCTTACGCCCGGTGTGAGGAACAAAGCCGCCGCCGGAGAAGGACATTTCATTCTGATGCTCGATCGGCTTGGGAGCCTGAATGGTATTGCCCAGAGCATCCTTGGTAGTGGCAGCCTTGGCCGTAAAGGACCATGCATCGAAGGCCGTATTGCGCACGAAATCCGATGCCTGCCCGTGGAACTTGTTGCCGCCCGACTTCAAGGTGAAGTTCTCGGCGCCGGCGCCCATGTACTGCGCTGGAGGCGAGCTGGTCATCAACTGGAACTGCTCGACCGCGTCCAAATCTACGCTCAACGACACCAGCCTGTTGTCGCCCTGCTGGCTGACGGTTTCAGCCGGCATGCCGTCAAGATAGAGCTGCCCCAGATAACTTCCCGTTCCGCCGATGATGGGCATACGTCCGCCGTTGTTGGCCGCCTGCGCGCCCGGTGTGAGAACGCCGAAGGCCGTCGGATCGCGCTGCGTGCCGTTCATCTGCAGTGGCAGATTCGAATAGGTCTCGTTCTCCATGGTGAGGCCCAGAGTGGCATCTTCCGTATGGAGCACAGGTGGCGCCCCCGTTACCGTGACGGTCTCCTTCGCCGTGCCGACGGTCAGCACGGGGTTGAAGCCCAGGGTCTGGAGAGCGTCCAGAACCAGGTTCTCTTGCACGTATGTCTTGAATCCGCTGGCCTCCACCTGCACGGTGTACAAGCCGGGAGGCAGAGGAGCCTCAGTGTAGAAGCCTGACGAGGACGTCATGCGCACAGTGGCTATACCTGTGGCATTGTTTGTCGCTGTAATCTTGGCGTTAGCGATGAGCGCGCCGGTCGCATCCTTGACCGTGACCACGATTGCGCCTTCACCAGAGGTTTGCGCCGCGGCCTGCGTAGCCGCCCATCCCAGGCAGATCATCAGCCCGAGTAAGATTGCAACTGCGCTAACCCAGCTTCCGCTGAGCTTGCGCCGGACATTCATTGTGCCGTTAAACCTGTTTGTTTTCATACGTCCGCTTGGTAAGCCTCCGTAAATGATTGTGGGCAGTGCAACTTCTTAAGCGTTCAGCGCGGCTTAAGGCGTTTTTAGGCGCAACTAAAGATGTTGGTCAGACCACCGCAAAAAGCTAAGTCATGGAGATATGAAAAGTCAATAGAAAAATTATTTTCTCTCCGTGGACAGAGAACTCCGTCTCTTGTGGGCGCAATCCCATTTTGATATATCGACTTATTTCAAAGAGCGCAGGAAGTACTCGGATCCCTAAAGCGCCGGGGGACACGGTATCTCTTCACTTCCATCAGCGCGTCTCCATCCGTCGGTCACATCATCTTCCTCTCCAGCGAAAACGACCCGTCGCTGGCGTCTGAGGTTTAGATGGCAGAGCCGGTGTAGGAACGTGGCGCCGGAGCTAACTCAAGGTCAGGGTTGCACAAAATATGGGGCAGATTCAGCATCGAAAACCCGCGTCGTTCAAGGCTGTTTGGAGCTTTCCACAGGCAAATACTGGTGTTTAGAAATTAGATGCCCAGAATGGCTCAAAAATACAAGATATTGTGGTTTGTTGTTGACTTGTACTACGGACAGCGGTACTTTTTCATCTGCGGCTGTAAAGGAACTGTAACGAATCCGGCTCGAAGAATTGCCGGGTGGCCGCTGAGGGAAGAGACCTCGCGGTTGATTTAAGATCCTGTTCCCCGTTCTTTGTCAGAGATTCAACCTTCACCCTTCTTGGCTTCTATCAGCCGGATCAGGTGAAGTATTCACCGATTTATTGCCGATTGAGGAGATTTTATGAACGAGGCCCGTCTAGACATCTCAGCCGCTTCCCTGCAGGCTCCCTACACCCAGGGGGGGCTGACCTTTTCCCGCCGCTTTTCCAAGGAGGGCGTCTCCCCCTACGACGATCTCCAGTGGGAGCTACGCACTGCGTCCATTACTGATAACAAAGGCAATACGATCTTCGAGCAAAAGGACGTCGAGGCGCCGGTGGACTGGTCGATAACCGCCACCAATATTGTGGCTTCAAAGTACCTGCACGGCCAGATGGGCACACCGGAGCGTGAGACCGGGGTGCGGCAACTGGTGGGACGAGTTGTTGAGACTATCCGCGACTGGGGCTTGGCAGGCGGCTATTTTGCCACCCCTGAGGATGCGGCCATCTTCCACGACGAGTTGGCTCACATGTTGCTGACGCAAAAGTTGGCCTTCAACTCGCCGGTATGGTTCAACGTGGGTTGCGACCGCCTGGAGCCGGACGCGGACGGCCAGAACTGGCACTGGGACCCGGCTACAGGAGGCGTGACATACTCCGCTACCGGCTACGGCAATCCGCAGTGCTCGGCTTGCTTCATCAACTCCGTGGACGACTCGCTGGACTCCATCCTGACCCTGGCCAAGACCGAGGGGATGCTCTTCAAGTGGGGCTCGGGAACGGGAACCAACCTGTCGTCAATCCGCGGCTCCATGGAGACGCTGTCGGGCGGCGGCCAGGCCTCGGGGCCACTCAGCTTCATGCGCGGCTTCGACGCTTTTGCCGGGGTGATCAAATCCGGCGGCAAGACCCGCCGCGCGGCCAAGATGGTGATACTCAACGTGGATCACCCGGACATCATGGATTTCATCGATTGCAAGGTCAAGGAGGAGGCCAAGGCTTTCACCCTGATCAAGGCCGGTTACGACGGGTCAGGGCCGGATTCGGAGGCCTATTCGTCCATCTTCTTTCAAAACGCCAACAACTCGGTGCGAGTGAGTGACGAGTTCATGCGCGCTTATGAGAATGACGGCGAATTCGCCACATATACGGTGAACCGCCACGAGCCGGTACAAACTTACAGGGCGCGCGAGATCATGCGCAAGATAGCCGAGGCCACCTGGCTCTGCGGCGATCCCGGCCTGCAGTTCGACAACACCATCAACCGCTGGCACACCAGCAAGAACACGGCGCGCATCAACGCCTCCAACCCTTGCTCGGAGTACATGTTCCTTGATAACTCGGCCTGCAACCTGGCCAGCTTCAACCTGATGAAGTATGTGACTCCATCAGGCGGCTTCGACATTCCCGCCTTCCGGCACTCCATCTCGGTGGTTATCACGGCCATGGAGATTCTGGTGGACAGCTCGGGTTACCCCACCGAGGCCATCGCCAAAAACTCCCACGACTACCGGCCGCTGGGGCTGGGATACGCAAACCTGGGCGCGCTGCTGATGGCCTCAGGTTTGCCCTACGATTCGGCTACAGGGCGCGATCTGGCTGCGGCTCTCACCGCCATCCTGTGCGGCCAAGCCTATCTGCAATCGGCCATTATCGCGGCAACGTGCGCGCCGGTGGCTTCGGCCACTCCGCTCACCGCAAGCGTCGAGCGCCAGGGCGGAGCCTGCCCGGGGTTTTACGTTAACCGCGAGCCCTTTCTCGACGTGATCCGGATGCATCGCGCCGAGGTGAACAACATCGGCACATCCCGCTTGAGCGGAGAGCCCTTCAGCGTACCGCAACTTGAGGCTCTCATCGACTCCAGCCGCGAGTGCTGGGACATGGCGCTGGTCTATGGCGAGCGCTATGGCTACCGCAACTCGCAGACCACGGTCCTGGCGCCCACCGGCACCATCGGCTTCATGATGGACTGCGACACCATGGGCATTGAGCCGGAGCTGGCGCTGGTGAAGTACAAGAAGCTGGTGGGCGGCGGAAATATCAAAATCGTCAACAGCACCGTGCCCGCCGCGCTCTTCAAGCTGGGCTATGACAACGACCAGGTAAACGCCATCGTCAGTTATATCGATGCCACGGGCACCATCGAAGGCGCGCCTGGCATCAAGCCGGAGCACATGACAGTCTTCGATTGCAGCCTGAAGCCGCTCAAGGGTACCCGCACCATTCATTACATGGGACACGTCAAGATGATGGCGGCGGCGCAGCCGTTTCTCTCCGGCGCCATTTCCAAGACCGTGAACCTGCCCCATGAGGCCACCGTGGATGACATTACCGAGGCTTACGCCGAAAGTTGGCGGCGGGGTATCAAGGCCATTGCCGTCTACCGCGATTGCTCCAAAGGCACCCAGCCCCTGAACATGAGCATGAATTCCGGCCATGACGCCTTGCGCGAGCCTACGCCTTTGGACGCCGCAGGCAGCCGCGTCCTGGCCCAGTTAGCCCTTGGCCAACCGGCCGCAGAAGCCGACGTGAGCACGCTCGAGGCCAAAATCAGTGAAAAGCTCGAGGTGAGCGCAAAACAAGTGCTGACTGCTGCCGTGTCCTTCCAGAATGCGTTAGAGGAGATTGCCCAGGCTGCATCCGTGCCACTGCTCACGCCCGCCTCTGAGCTCGATTCTGCGCGGGAGTCCGGCAAAGACGATGCGCAGGACCCCAACGGGCCGCCCCGCGCCGTTCGCCATCGGCTGACCGATGAGCGCGCCTCTATCACTCACAAGTTCACCATCGCCAACCATGAAGGCTACATCACGGTTGGCCTCTACCCCTCCGGACAGCCGGGAGAAATCTTCATCAAGATGGCCAAGGAGGGCTCCACAGTCTCCGGCCTTATGGACGCCTTCGCCACCTCTATCTCGATTGCCCTGCAGCATGGTGTGCCGCTCAAGGTGCTGTGCGAGAAGTTTGCCCACACCCGCTTCGAGCCTTCCGGCTGGACCGGCAACGAGCAAATCGGCTACGCCAAGAGCCTCATGGACTATATCTTCCGCTGGCTCCATCTGCGCTTCCTTTCTGGCATGCAGTTGACGCTGTTTGCGGGCTTCGCTCCGCAGGCGCCGCAACTGCCCGCCTCGCCCTCCCTGATTCCCGACCCAGAACTCGAAGAGGGCGGAGACTCCTCGCAGGGCCACCTGGCCCGGCTGGCCGAGGAGGTAGCCAGGCGGCTACAACAGGTGAGCGGTAACACCGGCGGCCCGGCTGGGGGCGGCGGAATCGCGCCAGAGATGCATGCCTCAGGTGCGGCGGAGGCAAGCCCCACCCACGGGCCCACTTTGCAAGACCGAGGCATATACCACGCCGCTGAGGCCATGCGCGAGTTCTACGACATGGGAGACGCCCCCAGTTGCAGCATCTGCGGCGCCATCATGGTCCGCAACGGGAGTTGCCACCGCTGCATGAGCTGCGGCTCAACCAGTGGATGCAGCTAGGGCAGGAAGAATAGAAGCGGAATACCCAGGGGTGTCTGGCGGCTGCATCATGCCAGGCGCCCCTTTTCATTTGACCTCTTAGGAGAGAAGGCGTGTCTCAACTCAGAGTCAAATTACTCGCCGGCGGCAGAGCCGCGGCCAGCGCAGCCACAACGTCTGCATCAATTCCTGTCGTTAGCGATAGTCTGTTGGCGCTTTGAAAGTTGTGCAGGGCAGTCAATGTATGGGCGCCAGCCTGGCCGTCCACGCCATGTGGATCGTATCCCAGGAAAAGCAGGTATAGTTGTGCCGCGCGAACTGTCAGGTCGGGAACGTTGGCGCCCGTCTTGAAGACGGTATACGACTGGGCCAGCCTGGTATCGTAGCTGTTCTTCGCATACCCTGCGCCGTTATACCCGCGCGCATAACCGGCCCAATCCTGGTTCTGAAGCGCCTTCTGAAGCCGGTTGGAAGTGATGAAACCCACTACCGCGGCCAGTTGGCTGTCTTCCGACGCCGCCATGGCTTGCACCATGCTGCCAACGTCGGCGAATCCGGCTATGGCATAATTCTCGCCCATCACCTGGCCC
>Ga0182027_10014263_pt1 | contig 11016 bp, 13 predicted proteins | sample 712E1DmetaG_FD_121300 | JGI IMG/M metagenome (GOLD analysis project Ga0182027, IMG submission 121300) | Permafrost microbial communities from Stordalen Mire, Sweden - 712E1D metaG (Illumina Assembly) | ecosystem: Environmental > Terrestrial > Soil > Wetlands > Permafrost | place: Sweden...
ACGGGCTATTGCATTTGTTCCTACCGGATATGGCTATAGGAGAAGGATAAGTTGCGGTCGTTACGCAGTCTTCATTCACAGTATCGAGCGTGTATGGGCTAGAACATGAATATACCACAGTAGCTGGGACGGGAGATCCTCCGCGAATATGGGCTCCGTTCGCCGCCACGTAATACATGTCTTTGACTGTACCGTTAACGCCGCAATAATAACTGGTAAATCCTTTCCATCCGCCCGCAACGTTGGCTGTTGCCATAAGCAATAATTGAGAATTATCCGGATCTGTTTTGCTTGTGTTCAACCCGCTCATACTGCACACGTCGGTGTCATCAGAGGTAATGCTCGTCCTCCATGGGCACGCTTCTTTCGAGAGGCAGAATCTGGCTATGCCATTTCTACAATATATTTCCATATTGTCGTTACTTCCGCTTGATCCGGTATCGTTCATGTTGCCGTTAGCGATGACGCCTGTCAATCCTTCACCAATGCACTCTGAAATAGATGCCGATACTGGAGTCTGCCAGCTTGCTATTCCATTCGCGTCGCTCATCAAGATTTTTCCGGGACCCTGATTGCCGTCGACTATCTGAACCTGGCCAAGCACCTGCAAACCTATCTGCTGTATATCGTCGTAATTGAGCGTTAGCGGGCCGTTCTTGGTCTGGGCATTTGAACCGACATTAATAGGCGCAACGCATCCAGCATCATAATTCGGGTCATTCGGATTGGTGATACAGTTAGGAGGTGTCGAGTGTGGCGCGCTCCAACCGCTCGTTTGAGCCACTGCAACCAAGGCCGATGCCCCCAATAAGAAACCTGTGCACACGAGCGTGAATGAAATGATCTTCTTTTTCATAATATATTAAAAGTATTTATTATTTATAATGATTAATGGATAAGTAACGCCTGTCTCGCCTTGATTTCTTCAGGAGACAGACCAGAAGGCGGATTGGGGACTGAGATGAGAGCGCGAGCGGCTATCACAGAGTTCACCGCTGGTGTCGCCGGCGGTACCGATCCTTTTCTCAAAGTAACTACTATGGCAATAGCGACAATCATCACAGCGATTATCGCTGTGATCAAAGTAATCATCTTCGTGCGATCGTTAGAATCGGTTTTTTGGGAGTTGACTATTGGAGGTGAGGTGCCGTCCATAGACCCATTGTAACTCTCTCTCTCTCTCGCAAACGCAATGTGGGGATAAGAAAAGAGATTTTATACCCCCTCCCCCTTCAATTGCTCTATCAATCTCTGCGCCTCTTTGGACAGCTTCTTGGGCATGATGACATGCGTGACTATAAGAAGGTCGCCTCTCCTACCATGAGAGCCGAATACGCCGGAGGTCTCGTAAGGCACGCCTTTGCCTTTGACGCGCAAGATCTCGCCATGAGAAGTCCCTTGAGGAATCTTGAGCTCGATCTTTCCGTCAAGCGTATCCAGATCAATGATTCCGCCGGCTATGGCCGTGGTTAGCTTGATCGGCAATTCCATGATCAGATTGAATCCTTCTTTACGGAAAGCAGGATGCTCCTCCACCCAGACGCGGACAATGAGGTCGCCTCTGCCGCCCGCGCCGTCCTCGCCTTTGCCGGAAACACGCAAGCCTTGGCCGCTCTCTATTCCTGGAGGGATCTTAACGACAAGTTTTTCTCTTCCATCGATGGAAATTTCTTTCTCCGTACCGAATATGGATTCCTTGAATGGGATCCTGACATCCACCGATATAGTCGCTCCTTTCCTCGGTCGTCTGCCGCGTCCTCCGCCACCGCCGAAAAATTCGCCGAATATGTCGCCGAGGTCGAATTCAGTGCCATCCTGGCTGAAATGAAATCCTCCGCCTTGATTGAATTGCGAGAAGTCAAAGCCGCCAAAGCCTTGGCCGCCATTGAACCCTTGGAAGCCGCCTTGAAAACCTCCTTGGCCTGCCCCGGGATTGAAACCCGCGCCACCCGGTCCGGCTGAACCGAACATGTCGTATTGTTTGCGCTTAGCATCGTCTGACAACACTGAATAGGCTTCGCTGGCTTCCTTGAACTTCTGGGTAGCCGCCGGATTATTCCGGTTCTTATCGGGATGATTCTCGTGCGCCAGTTTGCGAAATGCCTTCTTTAAGTCGTCCTTTGAGGCGCTTTTGTCCACACCCAGGGTTTTGTAGTAGTCTTTCATGCCAGTAGATTGGTTGTTAATGCTACCATAACATCCTTTTCCTTGGGGTCGCTCTCGGCGATGAGCAACGCCAAAGCCACCAATGTATTATCATTGATCTTTTGTTCACCGTTAGCACGGCGCGATATGCCGTTCATCTCCAAGAATAGAATAAAGAGGAACGCACCGACGCGCTTGTTACCGTCGGAGAACGGGTGATCCTTGATTATAAAGTATAGGAGGTGCGCGGCCTTCTCCTCAAGGCTCGAATACAATTCCTTGCCACCGAAGGTCTGATAAATAGTCTTCAGTATGCCCTGGAATGAACCGTCGCGCTCGGAGGCGAAAAGTTCCGAGGCCTCTTCTTTCTGGGCTAGGACGTTCCTTAGCTCATCTATCTTCGGCCTGACATATTCATAATCGAATATGATCTTGCTTTTGGTGCGGCCCTTCTTCAACACTAAGCCACCCTCGTCGTATTCCTTGAGGTAGGTCCAGGAATGAGCGTAATCATGGATGACCGAAAGCAATCCGTCTACTTCTGATTTGTTGAGCTCGCGTTTTTGTATAGTCCGCTGGATGAAGCTGATCTTTTCTTCTAAATCTTTGAGAATCTTGTCAGGCAATTTCTTTATGCGTTCAGTATTTGCAACGAAGCCCTTTAATAGGTACTCTCGCAATGTCTTCGTAGCCCAGATGCGGAATTGAGTAGCTTGTTTGGAGTTGACCCGATAACCGACGGCAATTATGGCATCGAGGTTATAGAATTTACGGCTATAAACCTTGCCATCAGGACCAGTTGTCAAATATTCTTTGACAACTGAATTCTCTTTCAATTCGCCCTCATCGAAGATGCGCAATAAGTGACGGCTCACCGTTTGTTTTGATGCGTCAAAAAGATCTGCGACCTGATCTTGAGTTGCCCAAATAGTCTCGTTGCCTGCATCAGCGCGAAGCTTAACACCGCCCTTGGAGCCGGTGTAAATAATCAACTCGTCTGAATTTTTGACAGTGTTTTTGATCATGTTTGGCTATTATACCATGCGTGTCAAGCGGAACTTGACAGATAGATGTGTTTCGTGCTAGCTTAATTTTAGTTAATTCGCAAGGCATCTTCTCGGGTGGCCCCGAAAATGAGGCTTTGTTTCGGTTCGTTGAATTCAATAATTGGCTTTTGAAAGGAAGCCAGAAAAATGAAAGCTAAGAAGCAACTTCCATTGCGGAGAAAGAGGCGGACATCACGAACATCAAAGAGAAGAATTGTTCAATATGGCGATCCGTATTTTAATATCATCACCAACTTCCAACATTAGGCCGTATTCTATTCGTTTTCTTTTTCTTCAAGGCCCCCGTTCGCTTCCCTGAACTTATGCATTTCAATGCGTCTGTTCCGGGAAGCTGACAGGGGTCTTTTTTCTTACCCCCGACAAAGTGTCAACTTTCTTGTCACTTTCAATAGGCGGCCGAGGGGGGCACGTCACCCCCACCTAGGCTAGGAATGTCTTCACCCCCCATCCTCCCAGCGTGCTCGCGCCGCCACGCCTTACTATTTCTTCTCCTTAAACTCCGCATCTTTCACATTATCCGCGCCGCCGGAACCCCCTTCCGGGCCTTTTCCGTCATTTCCACCCGGATTCCCACCTGTTTGGTTATTGGTGTTTGGCGCTTGGTTATTGCCCTGCATATACTGTCCTATCTTCTGTATCTCGCTACTCAACGCCTCCGTAGCCATCTTCACAGCCGCCATGTCTACCGGCGTAGCATCTTTAGCCCTCTTCAAATCAGCGACCTTATCCTCAATAGACTTCCTCAAATCGGCAGGCACTTTCTCGCCAGCTTCCTTCAGAGCCTTCTCTGAAGCGTAGACTAGTTGTTCGGCTATATTCTTGGCTTCAATGCCTTCTTTCTTCTTGGCATCTTCGGCCTCATGGGCCGCGGCGTCTTTCTTCATCTTCTCGACTTCTTCCTTGGACAGACCGGATGAAGCGGTGATCTTGATCGAATTGGCCTTGCCGGTGGCCTTGTCCTTGGCGGTGACATTCAATATGCCGTTGGCATCGATGTCGAACGATACTTCTATCTGCGGCATGCCCCTGTGCGCCGGCGGAATACCGTCGAGGATGAAGCGGCCAAGCGACTTATTATCTGCCGACAATGCGCGCTCGCCTTGGGTGATATGTATCTCCACGGAAGTCTGATTATCAGAAGCCGTAGAGAATATCTGGGAACGCTGGGTGGGAACGGTGGTGTTTTTCTCGATAAGCTTGGTGGCCACGCCGCCCATTGTCTCGATGGCGAGCGACAGCGGTATGACGTCGAGCAGGAGTACGTCTTTGACGTCGCCGCCCAATATTCCGCCTTGAATGGCTGCGCCTACGGCTACCACTTCGTCCGGATTGACGCTCATGTTGGGATCCTTACCGAAGAATTTCTTCACGGCCGCTTGCATGGCCGGCATGCGGGTCTGGCCGCCGACTAGAACTACTTCATTGATTTCGCCCACCTTGAATGGCGAGGCGGCCATGGCTCGCTTGGTTATCATCATGGCGCGGTCTATGAATTCGGCGCATATCTCCTCGAGCTTTGCGCGAGTGAATGTGACCAATAGGTGCTTCGGTCCGTCCGCGCCGCTGGTGACGAACGGAATGTTTATCTCCGTCTGCATAGCCGTTGAAAGCTCGATCTTGGCTTTTTCTCCTGCTTCGTCCAGCCTTTGCAAGGCCAAAGGATCTTTCTTCAGGTCTATCCCGTTCTCTTTCTTGAATGTATCAGCAAGCCAATTCACGATCTTGGCGTCTATATCGCGGCCGCCGAGATGGGAGTCGCCGTCAACGGCTTTGACCTCGATGGTATCACTGCCGATATCCAAGACGGATATGTCGAATGTTCCGCCGCCGAAGTCGAATACGGCTATCTTCTCGTCTTTCTTCTTGTCGAAGCCATAGGCTAGGGCCGCGGCCGTAGGCTCGTTTATGATTCTCTTAACATCGAGCCCAGCAATCTGCCCGGCATCTTTCGTCGCTTGGCGTTGAGAATCATTGAAGTAAGCTGGCACGGTTATGACCGCCTCGGTGATCTTCTCACCAAGTCTCGTCTCCGCATCAGTCTTCAGTTTCTGCAGAATCATGGCGGAGATCTCTTCAGGCCTCATCCATTTTCCTGAAAGGTTCACTTCTATGCCGCCGTTCGCGGCCTTCCTGACCTCGAATGGCACGTTCTTTATATCGCTCTGCACTCCAGGCTCGTCGAAGTTGTGGCCCATGAAGCGCTTGATCTGCGATATCGTATTCTTTGGGTTCGTGACCGCCTGACGCTTGGCCAAGAGGCCCACGAGCCTTTCGCCAGTCTTCGACTGCGCCACTATGGACGGTGTCGTTCTCTGACCTTCAGCGTTCTCTAATACTCTCGGGGTTCCAGCCTCCATAACGGCAACTGCCGAGAAGGTCGTACCCAGGTCTATTCCGATGATTTTGGACATGATTTTAATGGTTAATTAATGTTGATTTATAAGGGTATTTTGGGTGCTTGATTTTGCTTGACAATTAGGTATTAGGTGTGCTATAGTGTTAAAAGTTAGGTTGAGTTCTTTGAGAGCGTTGGAGATTTGTTATAGAAACCAATTTCTGAAACAAATTCGGAAATTGCGACTATAACAAATTGAAATAACCAAAAACAAAAGGTGAATTATGCAAGTTTATCGTATTCTTGCCGATATTGTTTGTTGTTTTCACGCCTTCTGGGCAATCTTAATCCTTTCGGGGATTTTTGTAGCAATGAGATGGAGATGGTACATGCCTTATCATTGTATTGCTCTGATCAGTACCGCGGTCTCACAGGTTTTATTCCTTGGTTGTCCTCTTACGGCCTTAGAGAATTCATTGCGTGCTTCGTACGACCCTAAGGCAGTTCATACTGGGTCGTTCACTTGTTACTGCCTTGAAAGATACTTCGGCTATAAAATTCAACCAGAGATTGTTACCTTGGTATTGTTGATAATCATCACTCTCTCTGTTTTAGTAGTTTATTTCAGGAGACCATTAAAACAGAGTTAATTCTCGCAGCCTGTCCCAAGCAGGCTGCTTTTTATCTGGCCTTTCAACGTACTACCCCACCTCCACTATCTTCCCCGGCTTGTGATGCCCGCTTATGAGCTTGACGGACTTGCCGGGAAACATGCTTTTCAATAGTTCCAAGACTCTCTCATTCGCCTCTCCCCTTTCCGCCGGCTCGCGGACGGACACGGCATAAAGATCGTCAGATTTCCGGACGACCTTTTCCGCGCGCGCATCAACGGTGACTCGCACTTTGATGAGCATGCGGATTTATGCGAAAGCGGGTGCTCTCGTTGGTTGGCTATTGAGCAAGTATTCTAATGAGAAATATGGAGATGCAACCGGAGTAACGATTGAAAGATTGAATGATTGAAGATTGAAAGATTGGGCACAAGGAAGACACGCATTGGCCTGACTTCTAATGGTCGAACCCTTGAGAAGTTCAATAGGCTGGGCTGAAACGATGCGTCCTCTGACTTCACCATCAATCGAATACGACACGGCGAAGACCACGCGGAATTGGCGGCCGAATGAGTCAGCGAGGATCTTTTCTACGAATTGTGGTCTATATGGTGCTAGCATATGGTTAATGCCGCTATTATAGCTCATTTATTTCACTCATGCAAAATTCGAGGCGGAATCTAAAAATTCATCGTTTCTATATCAGATCTTCATCGTTTCTTCATAATTTCTTGAACGTTTCTATATCACCCCTCTGATAGGCTTGTCCCTACGGAAGGTATCGGCCTTTCGAGTGGGACTACCTGTTAGTAGGAACCAAACTTTTACCAAGTATGGTATGCGGGTGCAACTCCCGCTAGTTCCACAATAATAGATAGCTTGACACATAACGTAGATTGGTTAAGATTATTATGTCGAGAAATCTCGACTGGTGGAACCGGCAGGAGTTAAAGCTCCAGGCACGCCCCAATCTTCTTCAATGAAGATTTGTCACTGGTAACACAACGCCCCTTTCGGGGCTTTTGTGTTTATGAGTTTAATTGCGAATAACCTTAAGATTTTTTATATTCCCCCACTTTCACCTTCGGCGGACGCATTGGTCTGCCATTCAAGGTATAACCTTTTTGAGTCACAGCTATGATTTTGTGATGCTCTGATTCATCATTAACCGGCACATATTCGGCGGCTTCATCGCGATTGTGGTCGAATTGCTCACCTATAGGATTTATCTCCTCCAAACCAGCGTCGTTCAAAGCCTTTTTTAATTGCGAATATATATATTCAACACCAGTACGCCAGTTCTTGTCAGCCTTTTCCCAAGTTTCCTTATTGGCCATAGCCAGTTCGAAGCTCTCTAATACCGGAATGAGGCCGTCTATCAACCGCTCATTGGCAAACTTCATAAATTCGATCCGATCACTCTCATCGCGCTTGCGGGCATTGATGAGGTCGGCCTTTGCTCTCTGCCAACCGGTCAGATATTCCATGCGCTCGGTCTCGCTCTTTTTCAGCTTTTCACGGAGCTTTTTTATAGCTTCAGTCGCATTCTCTTCCGCCACGACCGAATCGTCCAGATTTTCAGCCACTATGTCATTGTCGTCGTGTTTCTTGAGCATATGCATTTAAATAATTAGGTGCTAACAGCATAGCGGAAAATGAGGAATGAAGCAATAAAAAGCCCTTGCCTAACGGATCTTCCGTCGGCAAGGGGTGAATCAAACTGGGACAGCGACAAGCTCACTGATCTTCCGTCGCCCACGAATGATCTTCTTCATCCAATTCACCCAATGGAGATAACGTTCATTGCGATGGATCGATTTTCCAATTTCAGCGTATAAATCATCCCAATCATCTCCTTGGAAGCCGACCTCACTTGGCGGTATCGTGTAATGCTTGGAAATTCGCTTGATTTCCTCGTAGATTTTCATAGCTTGTTCCTCTCCGCACCCATGAGAATCTCGAATCCTCAAGATGGAACATTGGATATCCTTTATCCTCCGTTGACGTTTACGTTGACAGAAGACGCGGATGAACAGTCGTAATATGAAGTAGCTCACATCACAAATAGTTTCTTTCATATGAAGTTTTCCTTGGTTCAAAAGTTTATAAAAATCTTAACATGAAAAAATAAAAAACACCCGTTCAACAAACAACAGTTGTTGAACGGGATAAGTCTGTGTCGCCACGATCAAACCTTTTTAGGCGTAAGACTCTGGGTAGTCTCAAGTCGTGGTTCATAGCGCATCTTGGTTTTGAGTGCGAGCAATTCGGATTGTACCGTGTCCAAATTACGCCGAGCCTCCTCGACAAGATCATCAGCATGTGCCCGCTTTATCAATAAACCAATGGGTGAATTCGGCTCTGCTTTGGGGAGTTTATAGATATTGGCTCTTAGTCGATCGTGTTCCAGTTCACGCCTCCGGACGAATGTGCGCAATGCAGCCACGGCAGCCTCATGCAGTTCCTGGATATCCGGATAACCTCCCTTTTCAGGTTCAGTGAAATTATAAAACCGGTAAAGCTTCAGGGAATGGTTGAAGACGCCCAGAATCTGGCCATGGACATATTCATTCACGTTCACCAGGAACCGCTCGTAGTCCTTGAGCGTTCCAATCGCTCGTTTTTTATAGGATTGGAAAATGTGATACGGTGCCACAGCGCACAACAATAATACCGAAACCACAATAATGATCTCCAGTAAAAGTTTCATATTCATAAAGAGCTTTCTTTTTTGTTTTTACTTTCCTTTCGTAATGAAAACTACCACGAAAAAAGAGGTCTTGCAACCTCTTTTTTCCTTCTTGAAAAAACGGCAAAATTTCTAGCGTTTCGCCCACTGCGGAGACTTGCGAGCCTTCTTTAGACCGAACTTGCGGCGCTCCTTGGCGCGAGCGTCTCGCTTGAGGAAACCGAGCTTCTTCACGGCGCCGCGGAGATTGATGTCATATTCGAGGAGGGCGCGAGCTATGCCATGTCGCACGGCTTCTGCTTGGGCATTGATGCCTCCGCCTTTCAATTTGACCGACACAAAGAATTTCTCGGCCGGCTTGCCCTTGCCTATGGCTTCGGTGACCGTGGTCTGGAGCTCACGAACCGGGAAATAGGCCTCTAGAGTCTTGTCATTGATAGTGTAGCTGGTCTTGCTGTCAGCGAAGAGGCGAACACGGGCGATGGCGGTCTTGCGGCGACCGACGGCTTCGAAATATTTTCCTGTTGGCTTGGTTGTAGGCATTTTATTCGTTATTCGTAGTATTCGGATAAGATTCGTGAATTCGTATTATTCTTTAACAATCAAATTCTTCATGCGAAGCTTGCGCAGCTTGTTATCCGGCAACATGTTATAAACGGCCAGAGTGAAGACTTCCTCCATGCCACGGCGGTTTATGAGCTCGCCTAATGTCTCGCTCTTCAGACCGCCCCTGTGGCCGGTATAGCGAACATAGTCGTCGCCTACGCCTCCATGCTTCTTCTTGGCGGTGATGTAGACGCGCCCAGCGTTGACTATCTCTACCTGGGCGTCAGCGACGTTATTCTTGGCGAAAGAGACAGTCTTCTTACCCATGAGGCATGAAGCCGCCTCGCTGGCGATCCTGCCTATCTTCTTATCTGCTGCGTCAATGGTGTATTTCATGTTCGTGGATTCGTTTATATTATACAAATTCTATTAATGCCATCGGCGCGCCATCTAAATCTCGATTCGGCACCTTGATGATTCTGGTATAACCTCCCGCGCGACTCTTGTATTTCGGCGCGACCGTGTCAAAAAGCTTTTTGGTCTCCGGAGCTCCTTGGATGCGAGTCATGACCAAACGGCGGGAGGCTACGGTACCACTCTTGGCGGTGGTGACGAGCTTCTCCACGAAAGGACGGAGTTCCTTGGCCTTAGCCAAAGTGGTCTTTATGCGAGAATCGCGGACGAGGTTACGCGCCAGAGAACGCATCAAAGCGTGTCTTTGAGTCTTTTCCCTGCCGAATTTCCTTGTGTTTGAATGATGGCGCATATTCGTTATTCGGATTATATTACTGCTTCATCATTACTCCGTGCTGGGCCAGTAATTTCTTGATTTCTTGTATTCCTTTTGCTCCGAGGCCGTCTATGTCCATGATGTCTGACTCTTTCTTGCGGGAAAGGCCGCCCAAAGTACGAACATTGGCGGCGGAAAGAGCTTTGGCGGTGCGGCCGGAAAAGCCCAGAGCGTCGATCTTCGTCTTCATGAGATCACTGTCCATGTCAATTTTTACCTTTTTGCCTTCTCCTTTCTCCTTACTCCCTGCTTCTTGCTTCTCTTCCGCGACTTCCTCTTCCTTGAAGCCAACTATGGCCTTTAGCTGGTGGATCATGAGGGTTATGGACTTTTCTAGAGCTTCGCGCGGAGTGATGGTGCCATCGGTATCAATGGTCAGACGGACCCTATTGAAGTCCGTCCTGTCGCCCACGCGCATGTTCTCTACTTCATAGTTAGCTTTGCGGATAGGGGTAAAGGCGGCATCGAGAGTGATAGCACCTATGTCCACGCGCTCTTTCTGCAAGACTTCCTTTGAGACATAGCCCAAACCTTTCTCAACCGTCATCTCTATGTCTATGGAAGCCGACTTGTCAGTGAGCGAGGCGATGTGAAGCTCCGGATTCAATATTTCGGCTTGGCCGGGAGCTTCTATGCTCTTGCCGGAAAGATCCTTCACGCCCTTGGCCTTTAACGTGAGAACGACAGGCTCATCGCCAGTGAGGCGTATGCGCAACTTTTTTAGATTTAGGAGTATAGCAATGACGTCTTCTTTGACGCCATCTATAGCCGAAAATTCGTGTTCTATGCCGGCAATCTTGACCTTTGTCACGGCAGCACCGGGCAAGGACGAC
>Ga0182027_10014264_pt1 | contig 11014 bp, 12 predicted proteins | sample 712E1DmetaG_FD_121300 | JGI IMG/M metagenome (GOLD analysis project Ga0182027, IMG submission 121300) | Permafrost microbial communities from Stordalen Mire, Sweden - 712E1D metaG (Illumina Assembly) | ecosystem: Environmental > Terrestrial > Soil > Wetlands > Permafrost | place: Sweden...
AAAATAAAAAAAAGGTGCACAATTTTTCAAAAAATTAAAAAAATTCTGGCCAAAAAAACTTTATTTTTGGCTCAGAAAAAATTTATTTAAGAATGAAAACGTTTTTCTGTGCCAAGAATAAAGTTTTTATTTTTGAAAAACGTTTTTAATTTTTAAATAAATTTTTTCTGAGCCAAAAATAATTTTTTTATTTTTGAAAACTTTTTTGAAAAACTTTTACAAAAAAATAAATTTTTTACCTGCCAAAAATAAAGTTTTTATTTTTGAAAAACGTTTTTTCCAATTATTAAAAACTTTTACGAAAAAAAACTTTTTTATTAAATTTTTTATAAAAGTTTTTTTAAACTCGTTGATTTTCGAGTTATAGACTTTGTGTTTTTTTCCAAAAAACAATTTCGAAACATCACATTACTCAAAAAAACGACGATGGAAATTTCGTTTTCACTTTGTGCCCTAACGTCACGAAAAAAAAAGTTTTTAAACTCAATTCTTTAAAAATCCATCTAATCATGCAGCACATTTTCTTGTCTGCAATCTGTGTCTTCCTTCTGCTATCCACAGTGATGGCGGGTCACAGTGAAGACCACAACCTCGAAAGTGCAAAGTACGAGCAACAACGCGCGCAAGACGCAGTGCGCTATGCAGAAATGGCAAGAAACAAGGACCAGATACAAGCTGCAAAGGCGGCTGCTGATCGCGCACAAATGGTAAAAGAGGCTGCTGAAACAATGAAGAAGATGGCAGATGCCATGAAAGGAAAATATTGAAATTTTATTTCTTTTGTTTCTCAAATAGCCTCCCCCCCTCCCTCCCTCTTTGCGATTTGATGGAAGGAGGTGTGGTGTATTTTTCATTTTGGGAGCATCATTTTCTCGTCCTTCGTTGGAGTGAGCCTCCTCATGACTGCCTTGATGCGCCGACATGTCATACATTGACAATTTTGAGTTTCTTGTTGGGCAAAGTGGTCAATTTCTTTCGTGGTGAATTGGTTTGAAGTGACAAGTGTTTTTGAAACTTCGGCTTAGTTTACCAAGTCTTTTGATGCACTTCTTTTGCATGTTGTTGTCTCCTTTGATGTTGTTCAATTAATGTAGCATTTTCTGGGTGTCCGTTTTCATGTGCGACGATGCAGGCCGTTTTCCCATCCTCGCGTTTAATGTCTGGATCAGCGCCAGCCTTCAACAGCAACTCCACAATTTCAGTGAGTTCTCTCTTGCTTGCAACATGAAGTGGAGTCATTCCGTTATTGCATTGCTTGTTTGGATCAGCGCCAGCCTTCAACAGCATCGTCACAGTTTCAGTGTGTCCAAGCAAACAAGCAACATGAAGTGGAGCCCATCCAATATTGTCTTGTTTGTTTGGATCAGCGCCAGCCTTCAACAGCATCATCACAATTTCAGTGTGTCCGTTCCAACATGCATCATGAGGTGGAGTCCATCCATCATTGCTTAGCTTGTTTGGATCAGCGCCAGCCTTCAACAGTATCACCACAATTTCAGCGTGTCCATACCAACATGCAAGATGAAGTGGAGTACAGCCATCTTTACCTGGGTGGTTTTTGTCAGCGCCGAGTTGGAGAAGTCGTTCAACCTCGTTAGTGTTACCATTCTCCGCCGCCTCACACAACTGAGTTCCCAACATACTATTTACTGCCATTTTTTTGGGTTTTGCTTTATGTAAATCTGGGGGGGGAAAAAATTTTTTTGTCACCACAATAAACAAACAAATATCACATTTGTGTAAACCCAACAAAATGTGGGAAGCAGTGACTGATAGTGGTTATTCTTTCTCTTTCCTAGAAGAACCCGAACATTTTGACAGGCATTACATAGCTTCCCAGTGTGCAGAATTTGGTGACCCAGAAGACGACCACACCAGACCCACTCCCACTCCACGCGAGACTATCCAAGCAATTCAAAAAGGACGTGATAAACGTGGATGGACACAAAAAGATCTGGCAAAGAAGATGAATGTCCCAGCTTCAACTGTCACGTGCATAGAGTCGGGAGCGGGTCTGTATGACACCAGTATGATTTCGTTTATATGGCGTGTCTTTGACGAGAATCCTCCACCACCAACTCCTCCCAAACGCGAGGAAACACCTCCTCCACTTCCACTTCAATCCATTGTAAAGAAGCCACTGCATCAGGGAAAGTCAAAGGCAGTTGTACCAGATGATCTATTTGTCACAATCAAAAAGAAACAACACAAACAAGTGAGCAAAAAGAAGAAGTAATTTTCTTTTGTGTGCATCCCACAATTTTTTTATTGCCCATGGGAGTATCGCCCTACTTTAAAAGAAAGACGATGGGTTGTCCAAAAAAAGGAAAATGCAACAAACGTGTGTTGACATTGTTTTCTTCGCTGACCGCACTTGCGCACCAGCAGTATACGAGCGTACGTGGGTACCCAAAATTGTGACAGAGTTATCGAATGCTAGAAACTTCGCGCTAGAGTGCATACACAAACGGCTGGGATCTTCCATTCAGGACATCCACGCCTACATGCACTACATCCTGGACCTACCCACAGGTCCTCGCTTCATTTACGAGGAATCTCGCAAGGTGGCAGGGATATCCACAACGCGATCGATATTTGTGACAATCCACTACACAAAAGAACACACTTCACCTTTCAACAATCCTCCGCCTCTCCCTGATGGCCATCCTCATTTGAGAAAACAAATACCAACTTAACTTTTTTTTAGTTTGTAGTGTCATGAAGGATGTCAAATAGAAAATGTAGTAAGAATGTGTCATGTGAGAACTGTTGTGCTGGGCTGAATACTCCAAGTCTGTCTACACACGCCATCCCAATTGCTCTCACTTTCTCCATCTTCCGGTGCTCTTCGATCATCTTCACAATTTCAGCGTATCTATACCAACATGTAATTTCCATCGCTGTCTTTCCATCACGAGCCTTCAATTCAACATCAGCGCCAGCCCTCAACAGCATCATCACAATTTCAGTGTGTCCGTTCCAACATGCATCATGAAGTGGAGTCCATCCATCATTGCTTGGCTTGTTTGGATCAGCGCCAGCCTTCAACAATGTCGTCACAATTTCAGCGTGTCCATACCAACATGCAAGATGAAGTGGAGTGCAGCCATCTTTATTGAAGTGGTTTTTGTCAGCGCCGAGTTGGAGGAGTCGTGCCACTTCGACTGCATCACCCTTCACTACCGCTTCTGATAACAGTCTTTCAAAGTCGTCTTGTTTCTTTATTTGGTGCGATGGTGCTGTTGCTGCCATTTTTTTGTTGTATGCAAAAAGTTGAAGATAAATAATTTTTGTCGCAATAAAAAGGGTTTTCGACAACTTCTGTGGGTCGTGATCTTCCTTCCAGTTGTGGCATGCGGACCATTCAAATTTTCTGGAAGTACCAACCCATATTTTGAATAAATGAAAATGTTGGTATTTATATGAAGCAGACACGGTCTGTCTCACTATCGACTCGATGGATGAATATACTCAGTTTCTTATTGGTGGAAAATGTGGATATTGCCACTCAAAAAAAGTGGTTGGACTCTGTTCTGGTTGCCACAAGGTTGGCTATTGCGGGCCTGTGTGCCAGAAAAAAGCATGGCCAATCCACAAGAAATACTGCAAAAACCTTGCCAATCCTACGAAAGTAGTTTACGTTGGACCAAAACGTGATTATCCATCAGAAGAAAGCGACGATGAAGAAAGTGATGAGGAAAGTGAATCAGAAGAAGCAGCAGCATCAACAAAAGGCGTCAAAGAAAAGCGTCGTCGAGAAGTGTTTGAATTGCCTGACACTGGAGATCTAAAATGGCTCGGAAAAATGCACCAACATGTATGGAGAAAAATACTCGCTGGCAAGTCACAGGCGGGTATTGATGGTGTCAAAGAATACAAAAAAGAGTCAAGAGCAGTCCAACGGTTCTTTGAAAGGGCTCAAGAATTTCTGGAAGATGCAGATCAGGGGTGGGTTGCAGATGTTAAAAGCGATCCTCTCGTACTGACAGGTGAGGCAGCACGGATGCAGAAATTGGCGACGGCTGTCCGGTTGTATGCACGTGGTTCAATACACGATCCGGACGATCTAAGTGAAGCGGTCGATCTCTTTCCGAGAACAAACAAGTGGCTACACGTCATTCGTGGCGAACGACAATATCAACGGCACACGTATGACAAGAGGGGTGAGCATGGCAAAGAAGACCTTGTCAAAATTCTGAAGGAGGGGACGAGGACAGATGCACTCATGCACGACTTCTATTCGACCACAACAGAGAACTCCAGTGAGGTGGCCGTAAATTTCAGTGGGGGACCACCCAATGGTATAATCCTCCACCTGTACTTGCCGCCAGGAACAAGTGGGATTTACATTCAGGCAATTGCCGATCTCGAACGTGATTACATACCTCTTGACTGGTTTATGGATGAGGGTGAATTTCTACTGGCACCAGGAATGATGTTCTTGGTTGTTTCTGTAAACGGCTGTCATGTTCCTGACTTGACAGACAAGTACTGCGTGGGTGTGAGAACATACCACTTGGTGGGATACTACCCATGCCCTCTGAGATCTGCTGTATTCAGAATTAAGGAGTCCAAAAAGAAGGAAAAGGAACGAGAACCAGTTGCAAGTACGAGTGCTTCTGCAAGTAGTTCTGAATCACCACCATTTCCTTACACACAATGAAAGTGAATAGGAATTTTCATTTGGTTAGTTCTGATTGACTTGTTGTTGGTGGATGGTGGTGATGCTTCGCTGTCCGCCTGAACTCACGCGTGGCAGGGATATCGATGAAAAGGAAAACTTTGTCTGCGTTGTCGCGTCCACACGTGTTGGAGCAATCGCGACAGCAAGAATGGAGCTCAACTTCGCCGTCCATGTAGCCAGTCACACCTGACATCATTATCGTCGTTCCCTCGCAGTCGCACCCAAGAGTGTCGGGTGCACCACAGCCACAGTCACACCCTAGACCAAACTCACCGTACGCCTTGTCACGCAGTTTCTTCCTTGCCTTGAAGCGCGCCTTGTACTCTTTCATCATCTTCTTGTCATCGAACGAGGAAGAAGAAGACGACGACGATCCATCCGACTCGGTTTCGTCTTCTGATTCTGGAAAATAGTCCTTGTCGTCGTTGGTAACTACAAATATGCAAGCAGCCGATGCGCTGTACCTGCACTCTTTGATGGCACATTCTTTACATACCCCGTAGAGTAAATCGTCTCCATCGAGAAAAACATATGTCCAGAGGTCGTCGCCTTCTGGTAGCTCGTCTTCTTGCTTATCACAAATGTGACACTTCATTTTTTGAGCAGTTGTCAAAGTTTATTTAGTGTTTTAAAAAAAATGTTTTTGCGTTCTCACACACAAAAAAACCCACAAAAAACCACAGATGAACACAACTACACAATGACCGAACCTTCAGCATATAAGACGGCGTACATCACTCACCCAATGGACGAGCAACACGAAGTCGTCGGAGCAATGCGGCGCATGATGTCCGATCTATGGGAAAGAGCATGGACTGTCCGTCAGGTGGACATCCATCTGGGTGAACCAGAATATGGCCCTTACGTTGCGGATCTAAAGGTAATGCAAGCCCTCGACGCGAAGATTTGCAGTATATTCGGGACCGACCTTCTGGCTAAAGACGAGACGCGTTGGGTCTACTACTGCTGTGGAGGTGGTGGAGGTATTGACAGTTACTACTTCAAACCTCCTACCAAATGAGAAAAGACGCACTCTCTCGAACAATTAACTAAAATTTGAGTTCCGTTTTTTTTAAGAATCATCCGTTGGTGGTCTTTTCTGGCGTGCCGTTTGAGTGCGCGCTCTGCTGTGTGACATGGTTGGAGTTGTCTTTGTCAGATCGTCTATTTTAGAGAACTCTGTGAACTTCTCGTAAAACCTGGTGTGTTCGGAAAGAACCGACGTGTTCGCGACGATGTACTCGAACGTGGCGTCGGGGCACTTGCGCTCGTCGACGGTTCTCTGCTCTTCTGGTGGAGGGAAGAACGCTTCCATCTCTTCTTGGTCGCGCGGCGGTCTGCTGCTTCCGACGATGATGCAGCGCTCTTTCCCTCTGGAGCAGGCCGTGTACAACTCGCAGCGCGTGTAGTTTGTCAATGCTCCGTTCTGTATGTCATCCAAGTAGACAACGACAATCTTTGCCTCTCCTCCTTGCATCTTTGCCACTGTAGCTGGTTGTGCGCGTACGATGTTCTCTTTCTTGTAGACGGATAGACATATGAGAGCATCGACTGGGGCGGCGATGTGAATCCAACGGATGCTGTCGGGGGAGCTCTGAGGATCTGCAGTGTCAGTGAGCTTTTTGAGTGTTTTCTCTTTAGCACATGTGTCTTCATCGAATATGTCTGCGATAACTCCAATTGTGCCGTTCATCACGGGCTCCGAGTTGTATTCGCTCTTGGGGAGCGTGCAACCATAGTTGTTTTCCAAGAACATCACCTGCTCTCCTACGCGGAACTCATGTTCTCTGTACTCGGGAATGGTCTGATGTATCGGACTTGCATTGTACCAGTGTCTCCCGAGACTCTTCCTCCTGTCGTTGGTGTGCACCACTATCTGGTAGTCGCTCTTCTCGTCGTCCGGGTCCATGCCACTCTTCCGCAGCGCGTCTCGTATGACTTCTACCGACTCTTGCTCAGTACTTCCTCGGTGGATAAACACGAATGGACACTGGGAATCAGGCGAGTCGGACCACTCCAAGTAGAGCGAGGGCCGCTTGTTCGTGGACGGACCTGGGGCGACGAACTTCTTCATACCGTTGTATGTGCAGATGCTGTTGAGGTTACGCAAGAACGACCCGCTCGCGTCTGTCACGCGCATCGACCTATTCAGCTCCACTGAGAGTGGTGTTCCATTGTATCGATTCATCAGTGCCACTGCCAACGAGGAACCTCCACCCACCGGTGGCATTTGGCGATAGTCTCCACAGATGTAGATGCGGCGTAGAGACGGACCGAGCGCCTCGAGCAGGAGGCGGAATAGGCGGATCGACATTGTCGACGACTCGTCCACGACAAGTACGCGCTTCTTGCCGTAGTCATACTTGGGATGTGCACTGTTGCAGCCGACGTGTCTCCACGCATCAATTATGCGGTGAGCAGTGACACCAGTCCCAACCGTTTCATGAAGTTTGCGAGCCGCCGCGCCTGTGAATGCCACTCCAATGACTTGGCCGTGTGCAAACATCGACACAATGCTCTTGAGCACATACTTGGTCTTTTTTTTGAGGTCGGTGTGAGTGATTAAGTGAGTGATAGAAAAAAATGTGTGAATCACGGAACTTTACCCACGCCTGGCTTTCCTATAATATTGAGCAACCTCCTGTCTCGAGCAGAGTTCACGACAACTGCTTGTTCTTCGTTGAGTTGAGGAGAGGATGTGTCATTCCATGGCCAACAATGTTGTTGGTCAAACACAGTGACGTTGGTGTCGTCTCCCCGCGTGGTGATCTCCATGATCTTGGTGGCTACCTGTTCTTCACAGAGACGGTCTCCAACGACACCAACAAACATCTCCAACTTATCAGTTTCCTCATTTTGGTACCGTAACACCTCAACGATCTTATGCTTGAGAAGTGCAGCTCGAATGGCACTGTTCGGCACTTTGGTCTGGAATTCTGCCATCGGAACGAATGAATCACCTCGATCACGCGCCACACCGAACGGTTGGTCAGAGTAGGCAGTCGCCGCAGACTTGTAGAGTGCAGCCAACTCTCCCGTCTCACTATCGCCTGAATTCCCACAGAATATTGCATGCAGTGTCTCTGCGTTGACAGCTGATATCTCCTCGACGATGGGAAGGTCATGCAGCCACCAGAAGCACAGTTTCCACGAGTTGTTCGCGGCCATACGCACGAGAGCAAAGATGTCGCATGGCGAGAGCGATGTCAGTGATCCATACGTGTAAGCTGGAGGAGTCTGCGGAGAGATGCGGCGGCTCATCTCGTTGATGTACCACCGATAAAAGTACATGGGAAACATGCCTTCCAGCCGCTTGTACCACGGCTTGTCCCCGACCTCGCGCAGGAGACTCCCACAAACTCCGTTTCTCGCACCTTGAGAAAGCTTGTTCGTGTCTGCGCAAATTTCTGATTCGCACATGCCACAGTAGCGACGGAGCAGATCGCGCAGAGTGCCAAGTTCGAGTGGGATTGTTTCGTATGCCGAAGTGTTCACGACGCGCCACCCATCCTTTGGTTGTGGGTCCGGAGCAGCTGGATGGAGGGTGAGTGGACGACCAACTATTCCAGAACTTGCTTCGCGCACGCAGTCAAATGTGTAGTAGTGCAATGGATCTAGCCGCTTGACTATTCCGACAAACTTGATAGCTGGTGTGCTGTCGGAAAGGAATACAACGAACTGCTTCTTGTATGTCTCACCAGGACTCGGTGGAACGTCAAAGTAGCCTTTTGGCCACAAAACCCTGGCCACTCTGACTCGCTTGAACGGTCTTGGAGGTGTGTCAAACACTCTGTACGACTTATCGACTATGGGACCACCTCTTTTCCCTTTCTTTGTTCCAGTATTGTCCATCACAAGATTTATTTGGAGAAAGAGGTGTGCCTCTTTTCAATAAGTATTAAAAAATATTTTATATCTCGATTTCAAAAAAAAAACACTCCAAACAATGGCATCTGATGACATTGCCAAGTTTTCTTGTTGTTGTTGCGAAAAACCAGCCACCGGATTTTGTTCGAGGTGTCGTGGTGCCTTCTACTGCGGGATAAACTGCATGCATCTCTGTTGGCCATCACACGTGCACGACTGCTACAGCACACTCCAACCGCTCTTCGTATTTGAATACATCAACAATGGGGGAGTAGTACAGCAACATCAACACGTGGCGCACATCCTCACCTCTCTCGGGCATTGGTATAGATGTGATTTCGTCAGGAATGTCCTACCATACAGGTCACAACAACAACCCGGTTCGAATTGGCTCGACTCGATCAATGACTACCTTGACTACTTTGAACTTGCTGGAGATGCAACGCCCATCGACTGGGGAGTTGTCACAAAGATCACATCTGACATCACCGCGTTGGTAGGAACGACCCCACGTGTCATGAAAGAGGAAACTACCGCGCATGATACTGGTGTGTACCGGAGGTACTTTGTGCGCCACCGTGGTGCGTCCCCCTACTTGCTGTGGCAGACTGGCGACAAACAAATAATGCCAACAAACATGAAGTGGATCAAAGTGGTCAACGACATACTGCGCCTCATAACCAAACTCAAAGACTTGCCACAATCATGGAATTGAAAAAAAATTATTTTATTATCAAGCATTTTTTTTGCGCACACTCAAATGGAAACGTATGTTGATCAGTATTATGATGACGGGTATGGCGTGTTTGAGCTGGTACCGAATACCGATGTTCACACCGTGTATGTGCCCTTTTTTTTAGGGGGGGGGGAGGGAAGAGAGAAATGCTCCCATTCTTTCATCTTCAATCTCTCTTCCATTTGGTTTTCTTTAAAAAAAAGTGGTGAATTTGGATGGACTCCTCTACATCGAGCATGTCAAATGAATCAAACCGACGAAGTCGCGCAGTTGATCCAGCAGGGAGCTGATTGTAACGCAAAAACTACGTTCAGTAAAGAATCACCACTATTTCGGTATGGCATAACACCACTTCACGTGGCATGCCGTTACAGTGCGTCAGGGGTACTCATATGTGCCCTACTTCGAGGAAACGCAGACATAAATGCACAAGACGACTTTGGAATTACTCCACTTCACGTCGTGTGTGCTAGAGAACAACTGTATTACATCGACTTCTTGTTATTTCATGGGGCCGACCCAAACATAAGAAATCACGATGGCTGCACTCCACTGCGGACCTTTGGACACAAGCACAGCGACGTAACTATGCCTCCATGTGGTGAGAGAATTGAGCATCTAATTGCTGCTGGAGCGGATATCGACGCAACGAACAATGATGGAGAAACCTTGCTTCATGATTGTGCAGCGGTTGGAGACATACTCATGCTGGCTTTCCTTGTGCGGCACGGAGCCGACTATACTATCTCAGACAACCACGGGCGGAGAGTCATTGACGGAGAGTGGAGGGATATTGTCGCATTCATTGTGAACGAACTCAAAGGCAAAGCGAGACCGTTTGTCACTCCTCTGGCACTAGCTGCAGTCGACAGACTGGGAGTGGCCAGTCCAGCGCATTGGTTTGCAAGTGATACCAACCTCGTCAAAATAGTATTTGACTTCATTCTCTTTTGAAAAAAACCAACAAAAAATACACCAACTGCATATTTTTTGTTAAGTTGTTTGGATGTTTTTTTTTCCTATCAAAAGAGGCCAATTCTTTCAACCTTTCTTCTTTGTTTGCCACATGATCCAGAACGCATTAGTTCGGGTGAGCAGTGGAAGAGCTGTTCTGTGTATACAGTTTTCCACTTTGGTAGGACACCTTTCTTGTTACTTGGAACTATCACTTCTTCATTGAACCCAACTTTACAGCGATAAAAGTCAAAGACTTTTCCACACGCAAGGCACGTTTTTTCTTTATTCTCCATTTTTTTGCGACTTGTTGGGCGTATTAAATATTTTTTTTATATTTGTAAACCACAAAATGGATCCGATGGTATGTAAGGTTATTTTGCCCATCAAAACTTCTTCCCCAGAAGGAGGGCACCCAGTTTCGATCAAACAGACAGCCAAGACATTCACTGAACTCTCCCAAGAGTACTTCTGCTCTCGGTTCTATCCTTCTCACGCAATATGGAAGCTGTTCACTGCCAAACAGTGCCGCGAGTTTGCTTTCTTCATTCTGGTGTCGGACAACGGCCAAACCGGCGAGTCGTGCATCATCCGAAAGTTGTGCTTCCTCAACTACGAGGACTTTGTCCAAGCACTCGCCACCTACCGGCCCATTCGTATTGAGTCTGGGGCAGTTTATCTCAGTGGCGCGTGTCGTTCAGACGAGATCGTCAGCAGAGAGCTGGTGTTTGACATCGACATCGACTCGTACGACAAGTTCATTCCGATGCGGT
>Ga0182027_10014265_pt1 | contig 11014 bp, 6 predicted proteins | sample 712E1DmetaG_FD_121300 | JGI IMG/M metagenome (GOLD analysis project Ga0182027, IMG submission 121300) | Permafrost microbial communities from Stordalen Mire, Sweden - 712E1D metaG (Illumina Assembly) | ecosystem: Environmental > Terrestrial > Soil > Wetlands > Permafrost | place: Sweden...
CCTGGCCGCTCTGATGGTCGGGATGGCAAGTCGAACAAGCGAATTGCTTGGCCAGCGCCCCCCCTGCAACGTGAATCTCATGCCTGCCCGTGACCGGTGGATAGGCGTGGCAAACTCCACAAGCCCCGGCGGGATTCATCAGCGTCAGCTGATGGCAAGAGAAGCAGGACACCCCTGCCGCCCCACCCGAGAGGTCTTCGCCGTGGCATTTCTGGCAGACACCGAGATTGGAATTCGCCACAGCCGTGCCGTGAAAATCAGACTGCGAGGGATCCAGAACACCGGCAGTGTGCACGGAGATCCCCTCGTTCAGGTAGGAGGCTCGGCAATCGACCACCCAGCGCCTTGCCTGCGCATACACATCAGACATGCCTGCGCCGTTGTGCGGGTCAATCGCCGTCGCCGGATTGAGCACGGACAGCAGCGTGGAGTTTGGATCTCCCGCGGTCACATCGGGCCGCGTACCCGTACCCAGGGCGAGGTTGTACGTCGTCGTGTCGTAGCCGCCCTTGGCCTGGCCCCCGTCGCCAGTCGAATGGCACTCGCTGCACTTCGCCTGGAAGAGAGGCATGATGTCATGTTGCCAATCGGGACAGGCGCGAGGGTCATTGACCAGCGGTCGCGCATTCGTACATCCCAGCGTCGAAACGGCCATGGCCATAGCCACGGCGAAACCATGTTTCATCCCCTCACCTCGTCCAGCGAAAATGGCATGTGCGTTCGCGATCGTGCAAGGATCGATGTCCTGGACTCATGGCACATCTGTGCCCCAAGTATATCCAAGTTTTCCGATAGGCAAAAGTGACTAAACATCCTTGGCAAAGTTCAGCCTCGTTCTACGTAGCGTCAGGCAAACGCCCAGGCTCTTTCGTCATCGGACGCAAAACCATTGGATTCCCGCCAACCGTCGCCTGTGCCATTTTCCGTGTCCCTCGTTCGCATTGCCCTCCTGACGCCGGTCATCTAGCCTGATCGGCCTCGATAGCAAGCCGAGAGCATCATTTGAAGTTCAAGCTGGTCATCTTCGATTTCGACGGCACGCTGGCCGACACTCTCGCGTGGTTCATCGGCATTTCTGACAGACTGGCCGACGAGTTCGGGTTAGACCGCATCGACAAGGACCAGGTTGCCACTCTCAGGCGTCACGATGCTGCCACGCTGCTGAGATTGCACCATGTGCCTTTGTGGAAGGTGCCATTCATCGCGGCTCGTTTCCGTAGCCTGATGGCCAAGCAGATCGAGACGATTGCTCCGTTTCCTGGTGTCCCGGACCTGCTGGTCCGACTGGCGCAGGCGGGTTCTACGCTGGCTGTGGTGACGTCCAACTCCAGCTCCAACGTTCGCCGTGTGCTGGGCAAGAAAAGCATTGGACTGATGGCGGCCTGCGAAGGTGGCGTGTCCGTCTTTGGCAAGCGCAGCAAGCTGCGCAAGGTCCTGCGCCACACCGGCATCCACCCCGCCCAGGCGATCTTCATTGGCGACGAAATTCGCGACATCGAGGCAGCCCGCCACGCGGGCATCGCCAGCGGCGCGGTGGCTTGGGGATTCACGGACATGGATGCCCTGAGAGCCCACTCTCCCGACATGCTGTTCACGACGGTCGACGAAATGTTGCAGGCTTTGGTTGGGTAGGACTGCCTTGCGGTCTCGCGCGCTTGCACCCGTGCGCTAGTCCTTCTTGAAATCCTCTGATCGTACGCCGTAGCGCTTGAGCAGGCGATGCAGGCTCTCGCGCTCGATGCCGGCCCGTTCAGCGGCGCGGGTTACGTTGCCATCGAACTCGCGCATCAGTACCGCCAGATACTCGCGCGAAATGCGGTCGCGCGCGGTCTCCATGGCCTCGCGGTATGGCATCTTAACCAGCACCTCGGCGGGAAGCGCGCCCACCTGCGCCCCGCGCAGCTCCGCCGGCAGATCGCGGATGTCGAGCTCCTTGCCGGCTGCTATGGCCACCGCGCGTTCGATGGCATTTTCCAGCTCGCGCACGTTGCCCGGCCAGTTGTAGGCCGCCAACGCCCGCATAGCCGCATTTCCAATCCCGGTGATGTCGCGCTTCGATGCACGCGCGTGCTGGGCCAGGAAGTGGGCCGCCAGCGCCGGGATGTCCTCGCGTCGTTCGCGCAGGGCCGGCATGCGGATGGGGAAAACGTGCAACCGGTAGAAGAGATCCTCACGGAACCGCTCTGCCTGCACCTCGGCCTTGAGATCCCGATGGGTGGCGGCGATGATTCGCACGTCGACCGAGAACTGCGTGTTCTCACCCACCCGGCGGATCTCTTTGTCCTGCAGAGCCCGATTGAGTTTCACCTGCACTGGCAACGGCAGTTCTCCCACCTCGTCGAGAAACAGAGTGCCTCCGTTGGCTTCCTCGAACAGGCCCGGTTTGGTGGCGACCGCGCCAGTGAAGGCCCCTTTGGCATGTCCGAAGAGCTCGCTTTCCACCAGCTCGCCCGGCAGCGCGCCGCAATTCACCGGCACGAAGCGGTTGTGTTTGCGCTCGCTGTGGTAGTGCACCGCCCGCGCCGCCAGCTCCTTGCCGGTTCCGGTCTCCCCGGTGAGCAGCACGGTCATGTCCAGGCCCGCCGCCCGTTCCAGCAGGCCGTACACCTCGCGCATGGGCGGGCTCTTGCCAATCATGTTGTGGAACGAGTTCACCCCTTCCAGCTCCTTGCGCAGGCTCACCGTCTGCGCGCGCAGGCGCCGCCGCTCCAAGGCACGCGCCACGACCAAGGCGGCAGCGTCGGGATCGAAGGGCTTCTGGATGTAGTCGTACGCGCCCTGTTTCATGGCCTCGACCGCGTCGGGAACCGAGCCATAGGCGGTCATTAGTATCACCTCCGTCTCGGGCCAGCGCGCCTTGACCGATTCCAACACCGTGAAACCACTGGCGCCCGGCATTTTCAGATCGGTCAGCACCACGTCGAACTCGTGTTCGGCGACCAGCGCCAGCGCCTTGGCTCCGTCGCTGGCCGTCGTGAGGTTGTGCTCCTCGCCTAGGATCTTGGCGAACAGCTTCAGCATGTTCTCTTTGTCGTCAACCACCAGCACGGCCGGTCGATTCATGTCGTTTCTCCTCTGGCACGCGGCAGGCACAGAACAAAGCAAGCGCCGCCCGGTCCATCTGGATCAGCGACTATTTGGCCGCCGTGGGCGCGCGCGATGGCTTGCGACACCGCCAGGCCCAGGCCGGTCCCGCGCGGCTTGTTGGTGAAGAACGGTTCGAACAAACGCTCGCGCGCTTCTGCGTCCAGACCTGGCCCTGAATCCCGCACCGTCACGCGCGACCACTCGTGGGTCTCGTCGACCTGAATGTCCACTCGTCCAGCCGGGGACGCTGCCTCGATCGCGTTCTTGATAAGGTTGAACAACACCTGGCGCAGCTTGGACGCCGTGCCCCTCGTCTTGTCGCCCTGCCCGGCCACCGTCACAGTAACACCGGGCGCAGGCGACGCTTCCACCAGTCGGGCCACCACGTCGTCGCATAGCACGCGCAGGTCAACCACCTGCGTGCCAACCTGGACCGGCCGCGAGAAATCGAGAAGTCCTTCCACAATCTCCTGACAGCGCAGGACTTCTTCTTCGACCACCGCCAAATCGTCAGCCAGCGGCCCGACCGCCTTTTTGCGCAGCAGGCGCGTATATCCCAGGATCACGCCCAACGGGTTGTTGATCTCGTGCGCCACGCCAGCGGCCAGGCGCCCCACACCAGCCAGGCGCTCGCTCTGCAAGAGACGGTGCTGCTGTTCCTTGAGCGACGCGACCATGGTGTTGAACTGGCGAGCCAGGTCGCCGAACTCGTCGTCACCTCCAACCGCAATACGCGTCTCCAGATCGCCAGCGGCCAGACGTTCGGCACCTGCGTGCAAGAGCGCCACCGGCCGCGCCACCTTGCGGCCCAGATAGACAGCCACGCCTCCGGCGAGAAGAGGCGCCAACACCAAGAAAAACACGCTCCAGCCCACCGTCCGATCGCGAGTCGCCTGCACGAATGACTGCAGTTCGCCGATGGCATCCTCGAATCGCTTGGCCAGAAGGTCGGTGCGCTGCTGAATCCGGCTCACCACCGCCAGGGCGCGCGCATGCTCCAGATGCGCATCCGCGGTTCGACCTGACAGCACGGCCGGCACAATGTCGCGGCTGAAGATGCTGTCCAGCTCGGCCGCTCCTTCCTCGATGTCGTCGACCCACGCGCGTTCGTCGGGCCGCTCTGCACGCTGGCGTAAATCATTGATGAGGGTGAGAACCCGCGCTTTGGCTTCGGCGTAGAAACCGAGGTGACTGTCATTGCCGATGATGATGGTGTGGGCCTGGTGCGCGTACTGGTCGCGCACGGCGCTGGCCAAGTCCAAGGCCAGTCGCATGCTGTCGACACGCGCGCGCGTCCTGGCCAGTCCGCGGTTGACCTGCGAGAAACCGAGTAACGCGATCACCGTGGCCACCGCGAACATCGAAACGAGCGCTGCAAACGCCAGCGCCAGCCGGCGCGCAGTTCCGGCACGAGTTCCAAGAATCCCGGAGGCCAATGGTGACATTGGGGGTTACAGTGTAGCTGAGACGGTCAATGCCCACCAGGGCCGGTGAATGCTAAAGGCGGTCGCACAAACCTGACGAAGATCAAGATGAGGTGCGAACAGCCAGGCTGGCGGATCGATTCCTGTGTGAGACAAGGGCCTACTGTCTATCCGTCTGTTCGTGCAAGTTGTAATGTTGAAGGAAGTGCAACCTCGCCTACACTAATCTCACAGGTGATCTTCAGCGAACAGTCGACGGACTGACGAACCATCGGAGGCCAATCAATGCTATCGCATCAGCTCGCTCGGTTTTCTTTTTTACCACGGGCGTGGGTCGGATGTGCTGCCTTGCTGGTGCTTGGTGCTCTGGGCTGTCAGACCGATTCGAGCGGTTTTCTTCCTGTAGGCGACGCTGGCAAAGACGGTCCTCACGCAGCGACCGATGGCTCGGGCGTGCTGACAGGCGGGACAACCGGCGCGACAGGCGGAGCTACAACTGCGACCGGCGGAGCGACGGCCGAAGCCGGCGCAATCACGACCGAGACCGGAGGGACTGCGGCGGTAGCCGGTGGAACGATAGCCGCCACCGGTGGAAACACAGTCGAAACTGGCGGAACAACTCCTGCGGCGGGCGGAACCACGACCGTGCTGGGGGGAACGAATGCGGCGACCGGTGGAAGCACGACCGTGCTGGGCGGAACGAAAGCCATCACCGGGGGAACCGCTACAGTGGCTGGTGGGACAATAGCAGCTACTGGCGGGATCACAGCGCTGACCGGGGGAACCACCGTGGCGACTGGCGGGACTTCCACAGCGACTGGAGGTACCAGCGCCGACGCGGGCGGGACTAGCGCAGCGACGGGAGGAACCACCGCCGCGTCTGGCGGAACAACCGCCGCGTCTGGCGGAACCATCGCCGCGTCTGGCGGAACCACCGCCGCGTCTGGCGGTACCACCGCCGCGTCTGGCGGAACCACTGCCGCTACCGGCGGAACAACTGCCGCCTCTGGCGGAACCACCGCCATCTGCGGACAAGCCGGCCAGGCCTGTTGTGCGGGAACCGTATGCACAGATGCCTTCACTGCATGCACGCAGACCGCCGCGGGCCCGCGCTGTACCAGTTGTGGCGGCAACACCTGCTGTCCGGACAACTCCTGCTCAGGCGGCGGCTGCTGCAACCCACGAGACAACACATGCACCGCCAAGTTCGCCACATGTCCAAACGGCCTTGCTGGCGGCATGTGCTCGAACAACGCCTGCGGCACTTGCGGTGCGCTCGGCGATCCATGTTGCGGCGGGGTCTGCACGGCGGGTGGCCTCGCGTGCTGGGCCGGCGCTGGCGGCGCGACTTGCCAGCCTTGCGGTGTCCAGAACGGGCCTTGTTGCGGCATCGGGGCGGACGCCGCGGCCCGCACGTGTTCCGCTACGAATCTGATCTGTCAACAGACCGCTACTGGCGGTGGCGCGACGACGCTCGCGTGCAAGGCCTGCGGCGCAGTGGCGGGCCAGCCTTGCTGTGGCAGCGGCGCAGCCTCAACTCGCACTTGTTCCGCGAGTCTGGTCTGTGTCGCTGGCGGTGGCGGTCCCACGCCGACGACATACACATGCCAGGCCTGCGGCGGTCCGACTCAGCCATGCTGCGCCGGTCGAACCTGCACGAGCCCTCTCAATTGCACCGGCGGATATGGTGGGGGAGCGACCTGCAACTAGTGGCGACCGCAGGTCAATCCCACAGGAGAGATTGTTCGTCGGGAAACGCCCACGTTGAGGCCATCAACCGGGGCGCCAATTGGTCAATTGCAGGCAAACGTGCCGCTGACAATGACGCCAATCCCTGAAGCCATGGCACATGGCGAACCGACGGCACACACGTACTTCGTGGCACTGTACGTCTTGCCGCAAACGCGTAGGGTCCTCAGCGGCAACTCATAGTAGGCGTCTGTGGTGCAGTCAAAGGCCGTTCGGGACGCGCAGGCGGTCGTTTGTAGGACTGTGGGATCGCTCACGATAGACGCGCCATCGCAATTCCAATCAAAACTCCCGTTGGGAGCGGCCACGGTTTGCGGGGTTGTGGTCCCGATTGCAGCATTCGAGGGCTTGCAGTAGCTCGGTCCAACTGCGGCACAACTCCAGGTTCCACCATTCAAGCACGCGCCAACTGCCAATCCGTTTACGTTGCAGTTATCAATGATTCCGTCGCAATCGTCATCGGTACCAACATTGGCGCAGGTTTCGGTCCCCTTCTGGTTTGTCTGAACGCAGTCCCCCCACGCCGTGGATGACTTGTCACTGGAGAGAACGCATTGCTGCGTGCCGGCTGCGCAGATGCCCAGCAGGCCCGTCGAGCACGATTGAGATGTTCCTGCCGGACACGCGCATGTACTAGAAAGATAGTCCGCCACGCCGTCGCAGTCGTTGTCCGCTTTCGACGAGCAGTCGCGCGTTCCCTTTGGAGTCGTCTGCATGCAGGTGCCCCACACGCCCGCGGCGGTGCACTTCTGCGTGCCGGCTGCGCAGACTCCGGGGAAGCCTGTTGAACAAGCCTGTGGAACCGTGCTCGCTGGACTGCAGGCGGCGCAGGAGCCGTTGCTACAAGTGCCGCCGGTCGAACACGTCGCGCCTATGGCCACGCACATACTGGCTACGCAGCATCCTCCGCCGACACAGGTATTTCCCGCGCAGCACGCCTGACCGGCAGCTCCACAGATCGCCACGTCTGGAGCAGCGTCTGGCGTGACCAATGTGTCCACGGCAGCGTCAGCCACCGAAGAACCACCGGTTCCGCCCGTCACGATTCCGCCAGAACCACTGCCACCTCCTGTTCCAACGCCCCCAACTCCGCCGGTCGCGGCCGTGTTCCCGCCGACTCCGCCAGTTCCAGCCGTGCCAGTATCTCCGCCGCTGCCACCCGTGCCACCAGTGGCAATCCCTCCGCCGTCGTCACCCACGCCGCCGTCAAACGGGGAAACAGGGACGTCCGCAGAAACGTCAATAGCGCTGTCGCCTGTCTTTCCCCCGTCCGCCACGCCATTGGTCTCCGCCTCACCGCCGTCTGCGGCGCCGCCGTCGATATTCAGGCCAGCGCCTGCATCGGGAGACAAGAGTGGAGCCTTGGGGTCGTAAGGCGTGAGCGTGTTCGGATCGACGGTAAGCTCGGCGCAAACTCCGCCAGGACAAGCGCGACCGAGGAAGAGCTTCAACACGAGGCTTTCGCCAGCAATGAAAGCCGTTGTCGCCTTCTGCGAGACAACGGGGGTGACGCCGTCTCCCTTGAATCCGCTCGCCGTGACAGAAAACGGCGAGGCCTGATTATTGGGTGGTACCAACGCCAATATCGCCGGCAAATCATCGCTCGTTGCGAGTGGAAAAGTCGTGGGCTGCGAAGCCGCGGTCGGACCCTGCACGTCTATCCGAACGCTGTCCATCTCGGTCGGAACCGCCAAGTCGCTCCACACCGCAACAACGATCTTCGTGTTGTTGTCTTGGCTCGAACAGGCCGCCAGGCCAGCAAACAAGCTCAACGTCCAATAAACACGCCGCATGGCTACTGAACCTCCACACAATGGCTGAGACCAGTCCCGCCGCATGGACTGCTACTCGAATGGGTGGCCAGCAGGATTGCCGTAACGGTGCCTGCTACCACAACAGCGCCCACGCCGGTCCAGAACCACCACTTTTTGTAGATGGGCTGACCCGCGTCGGCCGGCTCGGGCGCCGCGGGAACAGTGGTCAGGACCGTCGTGCTATCAACCGGTGCTGGAATCGGCGCTGCGCTCACCGGCAGCGGCGCAGCACTGCCCGGGCTGGTTACCGGCTTCTCCACCGGCGGAGGTGTCAGCGTTGCCGCGGGCGCCGCCTCCTTGGCTGGCGCGGCTTCGGGCGTCGCGATGGGGCCGTTCTTCTTCTCCTCATCAAGCTTGCGTTTGATCTCCGCTACCAGTTTCTCGGCAGTGTCCCGGTTCGGGGCGCCCGCGCTGCTAGTCCGCAAGAAGGCCCGATACCTGTCCAGGGCCTGGTCCAACTTGCCGCCCATCCGGTAACTTTGCGCGACGTTGAAGAGGAAGGCCGAATCCTGAACTAACGTGTAGGCCGCTTCGAAGTGTTTGGCTGCCTCGTCGTAGTGTCCCAGGTTGTAGGCAACGTTGGCTTGGCGCCATTCCGCTCGCGCTGCGCTCTTGTTTGCCTCGGCGTTCGCGCCATCCTCGCTCCCCGCTGCCTGCGCCGCCGGGACCGAACCCATAAACTGGAGCACTACCATCATCGTGACGAACCGCATGACGCATATATTATCGTCGAACTACTGTGTTGGGTGTTTTTTTTCCTGACCAACCAACCGACGACTGCGGGGACGACTGGCTGGTCGCGCCGACGGTTACGACACAGGACGCGCAGACCAATCATCCAATAGCCCGCTGCATCTATTGTCTAAGCATTCTAAGTCTATCGTTTTAGTTGGTTTGGTCACGCGGGGAGTGCTATTCATTTACGAAGTCGTGCGCAGGCAGTCGTCCATCCGGAGGTCACAGGCCAATGACAGAAGATCGTGGTTTTCGACTGGCACTCTGTGTGTTTGTTGGCGCGAGCCTGGCGGCGTGCACCGGGCCCCGGGGTCCGGCCGGGCCCGCGGGTGACGCTGGACCTCCTGGACCTCCAGGATCTCCTGGTGACGCCGGACCTCCTGGACCTCCAGGATCCGAAGCGGATGCCTTGCCAGATGCCGAGCCCAGCACCCCTCCGACCGTGACGATCGCTGGCTCCACGCAGACCGCTGGCTTCGGCGCTGCGGTCACTTTGATAGGTGCTGCGTCCGACCCTGGATCGGACGCCAGCGAGCTGACCTACAAGTGGACTCAGACGGCTGGACCAGCAGCGACCCTGACTGGCGCCAACACCCCGACGCTGACCTTCACTACGCAAACCCTGGCCGCCGCAAAGTCTCCTGTGATAGCTCTGCTTCACTTCGGCGTGCTTCCCATCAGCCCGGACGAAGCCGGCAACTATTCGTTTGAATTGGACGTGACCGATGCGGAAGGCAACGTGGGCAAAGCCACGGCTACTGTCCGCTCGAACCCGCCGACCCCGGGACTGCAGAACGTTCCCATCGGCATCCGCCAGTTCCTGATGGGCGACGGCGGAACGCAGACGACGTGGAACTGGAGTCTGGACGTGACCGGGGCGACTGACTCAAATGCCACCCTTATCGGTGCCACCACGCAATTCCCCAGCTTCATCCCCGATGTCGTGGGCAGCTACAGACTCACGGAAGCGGTGTCCACCAAGACGCTGACCATGTGGGCCGGTAACTGGCGGGGCGAGATGATCAACTACCCGACATCCTGCCAGACTTGCCACAACGATACGCTCCCGGCCAAGATCGCACCTGACATCTTCACGCCGTGGTCAAAGACGAACCACGCAATCGCCGTGCAGCACAAACTCGACGGCACCTATTCCGATGGAGTCACGCCGCTGACGTACTTCCCGCGTTCCTGCATGGAGTGTCACACCGTGGGCGATTCGCCGGCTGCCGTGAACAATGGGTTCGACGACGTCGAAAAAGCCACGGGCTGGGTGATGCCGAGCAAGTTGCAACCAGGAAACTGGGAAAACATGGTGAAGAACTACACTCCCCTGGCCGAACTAGCCGGCATCCAGTGTGAGAATTGCCACGGTCCACAAGATGGAGCGATTGGGAAACTCTCGCTGGCGCACACGACGTCGATGAATACCACCCAGGACAAGTGGACGCGTGTGTCTTTCTCCGAGGGTGTCTGTGCCTCATGCCACCAGGACGCGAGCCATCACTACAAACCGAGCCAGTGGGCCACCTCGGCCCACGCCCAGCGCGACCTGGTGTCCAACGCCACCTTTGAATCGCGCGGAACCACGGCAGCCCACTGCGGCCGCTGCCATTCGGCGCAGGGCTTTGCCGCGTACTCCGCTCAGTTGGCCAAAGGCGACGCCACCCTGCTGCACAAGCCGGACGGCACAGCGGCCGACGAAGCGTACCTGCGCGGTCTGGGTCTGCAGGCATCGACCGTGGAGGCGATAACCTGTGCGGCCTGCCACGATCCCCACGACGCCAGCAATCCTGGCCAGCTTCGCTTGGGTGGAGATCTGAAGGCTTTGCCCAATGGTCTCACCAACATCGTCGGTGCTGGCAAGGGCGCCACGTGCATGGCTTGCCACAACACCCGCAATGCGGAACACGACGACTTTGTGGCCGCGGCCTCGGATTTCTCCGGCCCGCACACCCCGTCGCAGACCGACATGCTCTACGGGTTCAATGCGTACTTCATGCCGCGCCTCAATCCATCTCCGCACCTGTCGGTGACTGACACATGCGCGGGTTGCCACGTGGCCATCCCCACGGCCACCGAGAAGGCCGCGGGGCAAACCGACAACCACAACTTCGCGACCGACGACACCGTCTGCGCCTCCTGCCACTCGGCGTCGACCAACGGAGAGGCGCTGCTGTCTGCCAACGACGCGCAACTTGGCGA